>QWCK01005195.1_pt1 | contig 19133 bp, 14 predicted proteins | sample 1972571 | NCBI WGS metagenome assembly QWCK01 (sample SAMN09866710, study PRJNA288562) | Human gut metagenome isolate term2_stool, whole genome shotgun sequencing... | isolation source: gut | host: Homo sapiens | place: USA: California
CAGTTTGCCGTCCGCAAGCCCCGTGTTGGCCGACCGGGCCAACGCCAGCATGGTGATGGATTCGATCTCGTTCACCAATCGCTGCTTGAGTTTGCCGGAAATCGGCGCTTTGCCTACGAACAAGGCTTTCGGCAGTGTGCCTTTGGCTTCGGGAATCGCCGTGGAAACGGGCAGTCCCAGCGAAATTGCGGATACAGAACCACAGTGAGCGGCCTGTGCACCAGTCATCATCGACCTTCTTTCCCGGCCTGCCATCAGTGTCATATCCTCGCAGTGCAGCAGTCCGTTTATCTATTGAAAAGCAACACTAGCGCATCCAGGCCGGAAGTCGTGGTACATATCCATATCCTGCTGCGGTTATAGAAAATCCCCTCCGAGTTTCCTCGAAGGGGATTTCCTATAACGCTAGTTCAAGCGAAGATTCTTGTCTGATGAAAATCAGGCGAGGATCTTGGTCACACGACCGGAGCCGACGGTGTGGCCACCTTCACGCACAGCGAAGGTCAGGCCTTCCTCCATAGCGATGGGCTGAATCAGCTCAACGGTGAAGGTAGCGTGGTCGCCCGGCTGAACCATCTCGACGCCTTCCGGCAGCTCGATGACGCCGGTGACGTCGGTGGTGCGGAAGTAGAACTGCGGACGGTAGTTGGAGAAGAACGGCGAGTGACGGCCGCCTTCGTCCTTGGTCAGCACGTAGACTTCGCCCTCGAACTTGGTGTGCTCGATGGAGGTGACGGTGGTCTGCTGGGTCGGACGGATACCAACGATCTCGACCGGGGTGTTGACGGCCAGCTGGCCACGCTCGACACGACCGGTGACAACGGTACCACGGCCGGAGATGGTGAAGACGTCCTCGATCGGCATCAGGAACGGCTTGTCCAGGTCGTGAACCGGGGTCGGGATGTAGTCGTCGACAGCGTCCATGAGGTCCTTAACGGACTGGACCCACTTCTCGTGGTCCGGAGCGTCGTCGTGCAGAGCACCGTAAGCGGAGGTGTGGATGACCGGGCAGTCACGGTCGAAGCCGTTCTCGTCGAGGAGGTCGCGGACCTCTTCTTCGACGAGCTCGATGAGCTCTTCATCGTCGACCATGTCGCACTTGTTCAGGGCGACGAGGATCTTCGGAACGCCAACCTGACGGGCGAGCAGCACGTGCTCGCGAGTCTGGGCCATCGGGCCGTCGGTGGCGGCCACAACGAGGATAGCGCCATCCATCTGGGCAGCACCGGTAATCATGTTCTTCACGAAGTCGGCGTGGCCCGGGCAGTCGACGTGAGCGTAGTGACGCTTCTCGGTCTGGTACTCGATGTGGGCGATGTTGATGGTGATACCGCGGGCGGCCTCTTCCGGAGCGGAATCGATCTGGTTGAAGTCGTACTCCGGGTTGACATCCGGGAACTCCTCGTGCAGCACCTTGGAGATGGCGGCAGTCAGGGTAGTCTTACCGTGGTCGACGTGGCCGATGGTACCGATGTTAACGTGCGGCTTAGTACGCTCGTACTTTTCCTTTGCCATTACTTTTGTCCTCCTGGACGTCTCGTGAGTTTCCTGCACCCTTTCGCACAGGAACTCGCTTATTCTACTGGGTTTCTGGGTTATGTGCCACTTTGAAGAGCCAGAACCCAGTCAGCGGTATACGATATTACCGCTGACTGAAGACACTGGCTACTTCATGCAGTGGCGCGTGTCACTCGCCGCGCTGGGCCTTGATGATCTCCTCGGAGACGCTCTTCGGCACCTCGTCGTAGGAGTCCATCTCCATGGTGAACATGGCACGACCCTGGGTCTTGGAACGCAGGTCGCCGATGTAGCCGAACATCTCGGACAGCGGGACCTTGGCGTCGATGACCTTGACGCCGACACCGTCGGTCATGGACTGGATGTTGCCACGGCGCTGGTTCAGATCGCCGATGACTTCGCCCATGTACTCTTCCGGCGTACGGACTTCGACCTTCATGATCGGTTCGAGAATGACCGGCTTGGCCTTCGGGGCAGCTTCCTTGAAGCACATGGAACCTGCGAGCTTGAAGGCCATTTCGGAGGAATCGACCGGGTGCATCTGGCCGTCAGTGACGGTGGCCTTGACGCCCACGACCGGGAAGCCGGCGAGAACACCGGACTCCATGGCCTCCTTGACACCGGCCTCGATGGGGCCGATGAATTCGGCGGAGATGTGGCCGCCGGTGACCTTATTCTCGAACTCGAAGGTCTTGCCCTCGGTGGTGTCGAGCGGCTCGAAGTTCATCAGGACCTTTGCGAACTGGCCGGAACCACCGGTCTGCTTCTTGTGGGTGTAGCCCTGGTCCATGACGGCCTTGCGGATGGTCTCGCGGTAGGCGACCTGCGGCTTGCCCTGGTTGCACTCAACCTTGAACTCGCGGCGCATACGGTCGACGATGATGTCGAGCTGGAGCTCGCCCATGCCGGCGATCAGGGTCTGGCCGGACTCTTCGTCGGTCGTGACCTGGAAGGTCGGATCCTCTTCGGCCAGCTTGGACAGGGCGATGCCCATCTTCTCCTGGTCGGCCTTGGTCTTCGGTTCGACGGCCACCTGGATCACAGGATCCGGGAAGGTCATGGAGTCGAGGGTGATCGGATCGTCGATGGCGCACAGGGTGTCACCGGTGGTCACGTTCTTCAGGCCCACGAAGGTGTAGATGTTACCGGCGTCAGCGCGGTCCATCGGGTTTTCCTTATCGGCGTGCATCTGGAAGATCTTGCCGATACGTTCCTTCTTCTCGCGGGTGGAGTCGAGCACGGAGTCGCCCGGCACAACGGAGCCGGAGTAGACGCGCACGAACACGAGCTTGCCGTAGAACGGGTGGGTGGAGATCTTGAAGACCAGAGCCGCGAACGGATCGGACTTGACCGGGTGACGGTCGATCTCGACGGACTCATCGCCAGGCTTGTAGCCCTTGATGGCCGGCACGTCTTCAGGAGACGGCAGGTAATCGACAACGCCGTCCAGCATCGGCTGAACGCCCTTGTCCTTGAAGGCGGAACCGCAGAAGATCGGGAAGGCTTCCTTGGCGATGGTGAGCTTACGCACGCCAGCGCGGATGTCTTCCTTGGACAGGTCGCCGTCCTCGAAGAACTTGTTCATGAGGTCGTCGTCGGCTTCGGCAGCGGCTTCCACGAGCTTCTCGTGGTACTCCTGAGCCTTGTCCTTGAGGTCGTCCGGGATCTCAGTGGTGTCGTACTTGGCGCCGAGCTCCTCGGTGCCGTTCCACACGTAAGCCTGCATCTCAACCAGGTCGACAACGCCAGTGAAGTCGTTCTCGGAACCGATCGGCAACTGCATCACGATCGGAGTAGCGCCCAGCTTCTCCTTGATGGTGTCGACGGAGTAGTAGAAGTTCGCGCCCAGCTTGTCCATCTTGTTGATGAAGCAGATACGCGGAACGCCGTACTTGTCAGCCTGACGCCACACGGTCTCGGACTGCGGCTCCACGCCTTCCTTGCCGTCGAACACGGCAACGGCACCATCGAGCACACGCAGGGAGCGCTCCACCTCGGCCGTGAAGTCCACGTGGCCAGGGGTATCGATGATGTTGATCTGGAACTTGTCCTTGGTGTCGTGGGACTGACGGCTCCAGAAGCAGGTGGTAGCAGCGGACTGGATGGTGATACCACGTTCCTGCTCCTGCGCCATGAAGTCCATGGTGGAGGCGCCGTCGTGGGTCTCGCCGATCTTGTAGTTCTTACCGGTGTAGAACAGAATACGCTCGGTAGTGGTGGTCTTGCCGGCATCAATGTGGGCCATGATGCCGATATTGCGGACGTCGTGGAGGTCCGAAATCTCTTCAGCCATCTTTTTCCTTAGTTTTACTCAGGGCGAGTGATTACCAGCGGTAATGAGCGAAGGCCTTGTTAGCCTCTGCCATCTTATGAGTATCCTCGCGGCGCTTGACAGAAGCACCGAGGCCGTTGGAGGCATCCAGGATCTCGTTGGCGAGACGCTCAGCCATGGTCTTCTCACGACGGGCGCGGGAGAAATCGGTCAGCCAGCGCAGCGACAGGGTGTTGGCGCGGTTCGGCTTGACCTCGACCGGCACCTGGTAGGTGGCGCCACCGACACGGCGGGAGCGAACCTCAAGGGACGGACGGATGTTGTCCAGGGCGCGCTTGAGCACAGCCACCGGCTCCTGGTCGGACTTCTCCTTGACCATATCGAGCGCGGAGTAGACGATGTCTTCGGCGATCGACTTCTTGCCGTCAAGCAGAATCTTGTTGATGAGCTGCGCCACCACGGTGGAACCGTAGATCGGATCGGGCAGCACGACGTGCTTCTTGGAAGGTCCCTTACGTGACATATCTCTTACTTCGCCTTCTTTGCTCCATACAGGGAACGACCCTGCTTACGGTCCTTGACACCCTGGGTATCGAGCGCGCCACGCACGATGTGGTAACGCACACCCGGGAGATCCTTCACACGGCCGCCGCGCACGAGCACGATGGAGTGCTCCTGCAGATTGTGGCCTTCGCCCGGAATGTAGGCGGTGACTTCGATGCCCGAGGACAGGCGCACACGAGCGACCTTACGCAGAGCCGAGTTCGGCTTCTTCGGGGTGGTGGTGTAAACACGGGTGCACACGCCGCGACGCAGCGGGCTGCCCTTCAGGGCCAAAGTCTTGGACTTCTTCGGCTTTGCCTGACGTCCCTTACGGACGAGCTGTTCAATAGTAGGCAACTTGAATTCTCCGATTCAGTGGTTTCTCTTGAGCATGCTCGCCTGTTACATAAGGCGTGCTGCTGGCACACACGAATATCTATACTACGATTCCTCCGGACAACGACGCGCCGAGCCACAACTCACTGGTTTGGGGACCTCCTGCGCCCCCGTACTTTTCCTCTCCTCCCAACGCAATATTCCAATGCGTCGCAAAACACACACCCAACTATTCTCCCAACGCAATATTCCCGGGAATGCGTCGCAAAAAGGGAACGCCACACAGCAGGTGCCCCCGCGGAGACTATGTCACACGGGGGCACCGCCAAGGAGGTTACATTATGTTTCTTTTCACCACATCCGCTTCTGTGTTATCTGTTTCCAGCACATCCTCGTGCTCTTCCATATCCGATGGGAACCTCTAGCGACCCGGCCTCTTTGCCGTATTACCTTGCCGCTTTCTGCATTACCAATTATAGCAAAACCGCCCTCGCGAAACGCCCGATACCTCAATCGGGAGTAAGCGGGAGCGGCTATGTTATGCGAGGTAGGAAAGGTGGATGACCGACTGACTGGAGTCGTGCCTTACCCGACCTTTCTCACCATTTCAGGATTTCAGGCAGCGACCTTGGCGGCCTTATCGGCGTCGAACGGGTGGGCCGCTGAAACGGTGCTCTTGGCAGAGCCCTTCTCGCCATTGTCGGAATCCCAGTGGATCTCGTGCTTGTCATCGTGGTTGCGCCACCAGCTGGACAGGATAGAGCCGGAGATGTTGTGCCACACGGAGAAGAAGGTGGACGGCACGGCAGCGAGTGGGTTGGTTGCGAAGGAGGTCAGGGCCAGGGTTGCGCCCAGAGCGGAGTCCTGCATGCCGACTTCGAAGGTGATGGCCTTCTGCTGTGCGTAGCGGAAGCCCTTCGGGTAGATCTTGTACATCAGCTTGGAGAAGCCGAAGCCCAGCGAGTAGCCGCACAGGTTGTGCAGGATGACCACCGGGATGGCCACCAGGGAGCTGGCCACGAACAGCTTCGGACCGTTGGCGGCAACGACCACGCCGATGATAAGCAGAATAGCCACCTGAGAAACGATAGGCAGGGCGACCGTAACCTTCTCGATCTTCTTGCCGAAGATCATGTGGCAGATCACACCGAGGGCGATCGGGAAGAGCACCACCTTGACGGCGTTGAGGAACAGGGACTGAGTCGGCACGGACACGTACTGAGAAGCGAGCAGCTGCATCAGCAGCGGAATCATGAACGGGGCGCACAGGGTGGAAAGGATGCCGATGGAGACATCGAGGGCCACGTCACCACGGGACAGGTAGCTCATCACGTTGGAGGAGGTGCCAGACGGGCAGCAGCCGACGAGAATCACGCCCACGGCCAGCGGGCCGGACAGGTGGAAGATCGCGCACAGGGCCACGGCGACGAGCGGCATGATGATGAAGTGAGCTACGGTGCCGACGATGACCATCAGCGGCTGGGTCAGGATGCGCTTGAAGTCGTCCAGCGTCAGGGTCAGGCCCATGCCGAACAGCACGATGCCCAGCATGTAGCCGGTGTACGCCTTGCCCCACAAGCTGGCGGCCGGCACGAAGTAGTTGAAGACGGCCCAGACGATGACGATGACCGTAAACCACTTGGTCAGCCAATCTGCAAAGGCTTTAACCTTTTCCATGGTGTTTCTCTTCCCTTGTTTGGTGTAGGTAACATCGCATGAAACTAGGCGGGTCGCGGTTGATATGAAACATAATGCTCACATTGCGAACACTCACGTAATCATTTCCGCAATCCCCGGTCGTACCATCACACCGTCGTGTGCCTTGACTTTTCATCAATCGCCGCACAAGACCCACTCATCCACATCCCGCCATCTGAGACAGCCCGCAGCCTGGCCCCAAGAATGAAACCGACCACTTGATTCCATCGCGACACACCGATGAGCACACATCCGCAAAGTTGTGTATAGTATTCACCTGTTGCGCGAATTCAGCTTGCTGAATACGGCACTATGGTGGCCATAGCTCAGTTGGTAGAGCATCTGATTGTGGTTCAGAAGGTCGCGCGTTCGAGCCGCGTTGGCCACCCCAGTAAAACCCTTCCGTTCGCGGAAGGGTTTTGTTTTTTCTCCCTGAATTCCCCGCTCCTGGGTTATAGGCCAAATAGGCATGCCGGGAACCACCGCGTTGTACACTCAGGGCATATCCAATTCACCGAACATAAGGACAAAAGGTCCGTCATGCTGTCTTTTGAGAACGATTACTCCCGCGCCGCCCATCCCGCGGTGCTTGAAGCCGTGGCTGAAGCCAACAACCATCTGTATTCGGGCTACGGGTCCGACGAACTGAGCGATCAGGCCAAGGCCAAGATCCGCGAGGCCTGCGGCCAGCCGGACGCGGATGTGTGGTTCCTCGTCGGCGGCACGCAGACCAACCAGGTCGTCATCGACACCATCACCCCGGCGTATGCAGGCGTGGTCGCGGTCGCCTCCGGCCATCCGAACGTGCACGAGGCCGGCGCCATCGAGTTCTCCGGGCACAAGGTGCTCACGATTCCCCAGCACAACGGCAAAATGGACCCGACCGAACTGGACGAGTTCTGCAAGACCTTCTATGCGGACGGCAACTACGAGCACATGGTGTTCCCGGGCTCCGTGTACGTCTCGCAAAGCACCGAATACATCGGCGGTACCAAGGTGGGTGCCCTGTTCGGCGAGGCCGTGGTGTTTACCAAGCACAACACGCCGAAGCACTTCTTGACCCTCATCAAGCAGCACGGTGCCTTGCTGGCCAAGGGCTTTGTGCTGGGCGCGCAGTTTGACGCCTTATTCACCGACAACCTGTATTTCAAGATCGCCCGCAACGCCAATGAGGCGGCCGATCGTATTCGCGAGGCCCTGCGCGTCAAGGGCTACACGCTCACTTTCGAGGCGCCCACCAACCAGATTTTCGTCACGATGGATCAGCCGACCATTGACCGTCTGGAGCGCGAGGTCAAGCTCGGCTTTACCGAAAAGGCCGACGACACGCACACCGTGATGCGCATCTGCACCAGCTGGGCCACCACGCCTGAAGAGGTCGATCAACTTATTGAGTTGTTGTAAAACCCTTCGCTAATCTCTCCCTCCGTCATCGCTTCGCGATGCCACCTCCCTCATCAGAGGGAGGTTTTTTCGTAGCTCCCTCTGATGAGGGGGCTGGCCGCCGCAGGCGAACTGGGGGAAAGACCTCTCCGCAAACGAGAAGGCTCCTACTCCCCTATCGCCTTGCGTTCCATATCCACAAACTTGTGGACCGAGGCTTCCACGGAATAATGCGCCTTGGTGTATTCGGCGTATTTTTCGCCCCATTCGGCGCGCTCGGCCTGATGTGCAATCCACCAATCGATGCGTCGGGCCAGCAGGGCCGCGTCCCGCACGGGGAACAACGACTCGTCGATCAGCGCGAACTGGCTGGCCGCCGACAGTTCGGACGCGGCGATCACCGGCACCAATCCGCACGCCATCGCCTCGATCACGCTCACCGATTCGATGTCGGCAATCGAACAATGCACGAACAAATCGCCCGAACGCAACAAATCGGGCATATCGGCGTGCTTGTGGAATCCGATATCGGCCTTGCGCGCCAGCAAACGCCCGGCGCGGAACTTGAGATACTGCTTGAGCGGCCCAGTACCGGCGATCACCAGCTGAATATCGCCGGCGTGCCGGGACATCGACACCGCCTTGATCAGCGTAATCTGATCTTTCTCGCTAGCCAGTCGGCCGGAAGCGATGACGCGGAACGGCACGGGAGCCGAGGCATCCGGATCGGCCGGCTTCTTCGGCGAATACACCGGTGAATAACCATTGGAAATCACGTGCAACTTGGCTTTATACCCGTGCGCGCGCAACAGGCTCGCGGTCATTTCGGTGGGCACATGGATGTGGTCAATGTGCTTGTACAGCCAGTGCTTGAACAGCCAGTACAGGAAGCTGGAAATACCGGGAATGCGACGTAGCGGGCCGGCCGAATACAGCACGTTCTCCGGCTGCAGGTGGAATCCGGCAGTCACGGGAATGCCCATTTGGCGGGCGACTTTAGCGGCACGACGGCCGAATTTGAACGGCATATAGATATGCACCACATCCACGCCTTGGAAGGCGGTGCGGAACAACGTGTCGCTGGGCTCGGCGAATTGCATGAGCTGCTTGGCGGCCACCCACGAGACGAGCGGCACCTTATTCACGCGCGCCGGATATTCGGGCGCCCCTATACCGACAAGCCTCACATGATGGCCTTGCCGCTCCAATTCTGCAGCCCATTGCAAGGCCGAATTGGAGGTGCCGTTGCCCTGATTGCCCACCGTATCGACCACAAGAGCGATAGTCAGCGGACGATCAATGCTCTCTTCAATCCCGTTTTCGCGCATTGCCTCATCCTAAACCACCGCGCTGCAATGGCGTCGGCCGCGCGGCCTGAACGCGTGTGAAATGGTATGGGCTGCCGCATTTTGCCCAATATTGAATCACGCGCTCCGCAGCGCACCCGGAGTCTCCAGCAGGCTCAGCGAGCGCACGCCGCCGAATTCGAGCCCCGCATAGGCGAAATCATCGCGGCATGGCAGAATGTGGGTATGACTGAGAACGCCGTAAATACTGCCGTGACTTCCACCTCCTCTCCCGCAATTCCCGCCGAGACTTCCGCCGTCTCCCCCGCAACTCGCGCAGCCAACCGCCCGCTGGGCACACCGCTGGGCAAGCACCCCACCCGCGTGCTGTTTTTGGGCGCTGGTGAGCTGGGCAAGGAAGTGGCCATCGAGCTCATGCGACTGGGCGCGTGGGTGTGCGCCGCTGACTCGTATGCCGGCGCTCCGGCCCAGCAGGTGGCGCATGAATATCGCGCGTTGGATATGGCGAATGCCGCCGAATTGCAGGCATTGTTCGATGAAATCAAGCCGGACATCATCGTGCCCGAGGTAGAGGCCATCGCCACCGATGTGCTGGCCGGTGTTGCGGCAGCGGGCGCCCAGGTGGTGCCGAGCGCCGAAATCGCCGCGATTTGCATGGACCGCGAGCGCCTGCGCGTACTGGCCCACGAAGAATTGGGCTTGCCGACTACACCGTATCGTTTTGCCGGCTCGCTGGAAGAGCTGCGCGCCGGAGCTTCGGAAGTCGGCTATCCGTGCGTGGTCAAGCCGGTGATGAGCTCGTCTGGTCACGGCCAGTCGGTGGTGCGTTCCGCCGACGCCATCGATGCCGCTTGGACCGAAGCGCAGGAGGGCCGCCGCGCCGCCGATGAGGGCGATGTGTCGCGCGTGATCGTTGAGGCGCTTGCCCCGCTGGAGCGTGAGCTGACGGTACTGACTGTTTCTTCGTCCGCCGGCATTGTGACGTGCGCGCCGATCGGCCAACGTCAGGAGTCCGGCGATTACCGCGAGTCCTGGCAGCCGGCTACCGAACCCGATGGTGAGGCCGAGCGGGCGCGCGACATCGCACGTACCGCCGTTGAAGGCTTGGTGGCCAAGGCTCAGGCGGCCGGCGAAACCGGTTGGGGCGTATTCGGCGTGGAACTGTTCGTGCTCACCGACGGCTCGATTCTGTTCAACGAGGTCTCCCCCCGTCCGCACGATACCGGTATGGTGACAATGGCCTCCCAGCGTCTGAGCGAGTTCGCGCTGCACGCCCGCGCGATTCTCGGCCTGCCGATCACCCCCGAGCATGTGTCGCTCACGATTCCGGCCGGCTCGGTGGCGGCAAGCCATGCGATTGTGGTGGCCGGCGACGGTGAGGCCGAGTTCACCGATGTGGCCGCTGCTCTGGCCGAACCCGGCACGGACCTGCGCATTTTTGCCAAGCCCGAAGTGCATGGCCACCGCCGCATGGCCGTGGCACTGGCCGTCGGCGAGTCCGAAGCCGACGCCCGTGCCAAGGCCGGCCTCGTGGCCGATGCGTTGACGATTACCGTGGAGTAGTCCACGGCCTGATCAGCTCAGCATGGCCTCAATATTATTGCCGTCCGGGTCGTGGATGAACGATCATGACGAACCTCCTTGTACCATTTCGTCACTCCCATTATCGTGTGCATATGGCCGAAGAGTCATGTTTCGTCTATTGACGAACATCTGAGTATTCACACGCGCTTCTGCAGATACCTTCATGCCGGAAGGCTACACGACCGGAGACGAGCTGATCGTACTGGCCAATGACGGCCGCCTCCGCCATCCCAACAGCGTATGGCCGTTCGATGCAGCGACGTATGATGCGCCGGCCGCATCGTAGCGTCATGCTGAGTGTTGTTGTAGCCCTCGATTGGTACCCTTTTACCGTTAGTTCACCCAGAAATTCCACTCCTGAAAGGTGAGTCATGGAGAAGCTGGAAAAGCTCTACGAGGGCAAGGCCAAGCAACTGTACGCAACCGACGATCCCGAGGTTCTGTGGGTCGAATACAAGAACACCGCCACCGCTGGCGATGGTGAAAAGAAGGAAGACTTCACCGGCAAGGGCCGTCTGAACAACCTCATCACCACCATCATCTTCGACCTGCTCAAGAAGCGCGGCATCGACAGCCACCTTATCAAGCGAGTGGACGACACCGGCCAGCTGGTGCGCAAGGTGAACATGTTCCCGTTGGAGATCGTGCTGCGCAACGTGGCCGCCGGCCACTTCTGCTCCCGTCTGGGCGTGGAGGAAGGCCTGCCGCTCAAGGAGCCGGTACTTGAGTACTTCCTGAAGAACGATGATCTGCACGATCCGTTCGTCAACGACGATGACCTGGTGGCCCTCGGCGTATGCACTCGCGAGGATCTCGCCGAGATCGCCCCGCTGGCCCGCAAGATCAACGAGGCCCTGATCGAGATCTTCGCCAAGATCGACGTCAAGCTGGTCGACTTCAAGATCGAAATGGGCCGCGCCACCGACGGCACGCTGCTGTTGGCCGACGAGATCACCCCGGATTCCTGCCGTCTGTGGGACCAGAAGGACCACTCCGGCAAGGTCGAGCACCTTGACAAGGACCTGTTCCGCCGTGGTCTCGGCAGCATCATCCCGGCCTACGAAGAGATCGAGGAGCGCCTCGCCGAACTCGCCAAGTCCGAAGGCATCGAAGTCGCCGAGTAATGCATTATCTGGCTCCCCTCTCGAGGGGAGCCAATTGTCTTTAATTTCAAGAAAGGATTTCCATGGTTTTTCGCGTGTACGTGGAAAAGAAGCCCGGCTTTGATGTCGAAGCCCAGCAGCTTGCGGGCGAACTGCGCACGATCCTCGGACTGACCGGCCTCAAGGCCCTGCGCATCGTGAACCGCTATGACGTCGAAGGCATCTCCCAGGAGCTGTTCGACCAGACCGTGCCCACCGTGTTCAGCGAGCCTCAGGTGGACAATGTGGCCTACGACCTGCCCGACTTCGCCGGCGCCAAGGTCTTCGCCACCGAGTTCCTGCCCGGCCAGTTCGACCAGCGCGCCGACTCCGCCGCCGAATGCATCCAGCTCATCTCCCAGGGCGAGCGCCCGACCGTCCGCTCCGCCAAGCTGTACGCGCTGGAAGGCGAACTGACCGACGCCGACGTGGACACCATCAAGCATTACGTGATCAACCCGGTCGAGGCCCGCGAGGCCAGCCTGGAGACCAAGGAAACCCTGAAGACCCAGGTGCCGGTGCCCGGCAAGGTCGAGACCATCGCCGGTTTCAACGAGATGGACGCCGAAGCCGGCCAGAAGTTCATCGACGAGCGCGGTCTGGCCATGGATCTGGCCGACCTCGAATTCTGCCAGAAGTACTTCAGCGAGGAGAGCCGCGAGCCCACCATCACCGAAATCAAGGTGATCGACACCTACTGGTCCGACCACTGCCGTCACACCACGTTCGGCACCGAGCTGGACGAAGTGACCATCGATGACGCCACCGTCAAGGCCGCCTTCGAGCGTTACCTGGCGATGCGCCACGAGCTCGGCCGTGACGCCAAGCCCGTCTGCCTCATGGACATGGGCACCATCGGCGCCAAGTGGCTCAAGAAGAACGGTGTCCTGACCGGCCTTGACGAGTCCGAGGAAATCAACGCCTGCACCGTCAAGGTCAAGGTTGACGTGAACGGCCACGACGAGGACTGGCTGTTCCTGTTCAAGAACGAGACCCACAACCACCCCACCGAAATCGAACCGTTCGGTGGCGCGGCCACCTGCATCGGCGGCTGCATCCGCGATCCTCTGTCCGGCCGCTCCTACGTGTATCAGGCGATGCGCGTCACCGGCGCCGCGGACCCGACCGTGCCGGTCTCCGAGACGCTGGAAGGCAAGCTCCCCCAGCGCAAGCTCGTGACCACCGCCGCCGCCGGCTACAGCTCCTACGGCAACCAGATCGGTCTGGCCACCGGTCAGGTCGACGAGATCTACCACCCCGGCTACGTGGCCAAGCGCATGGAGGTGGGTGCGGTCGTGGCCGCCACCCCGGCCGACCATGTGCGCCGCGAAACCCCGGCCCCCGGCGACAAAATCATCCTGCTGGGCGGCCGCACCGGCCGTGACGGCATCGGCGGTGCCACCGGTTCGTCCAAGGCGCATAACGTGGAATCGCTCGAACTCGACGGCGCCGAAGTGCAGAAGGGTAACGCTCCGGTGGAGCGCAAGCTGCAGCGTCTGTTCCGCCGCGGCGATGCCTGCCGTCTGATCAAGCGCTGCAACGACTTCGGCGCGGGTGGCGTGTCCGTGGCGGTCGGCGAGTTGGCCGACGGCCTGTTCGTGGACCTCAACACCGTGCCCAAGAAATACGAGGGCCTGGACGGCACCGAGCTGGCCATCTCCGAATCCCAGGAGCGCATGGCCGTGGACGTGGCCGCCGAGGACGTGGACGAGTTCCTGGCCTACGCCCGCGAAGAGAACCTCGAAGCCACGGTGATCGCCACCGTGACCGAGGACCCGCGCATGGTGATGACCTGGAACGGCGACAAGATCGTGAATCTGTCCCGTGAGTTCCTGGCCTCCAACGGCGCTTCCAAGCACCAGACCGTGCATGTCGAGGAACAGCAGTCCTACGAGACCCCGTGGGGCGAGGGCACGCTGGCCGAACGCATGAACAAGCTGGTCACCGACATCAACGTGGCCTCCAACAAGGGCCTTTCGGAGCGCTTCGACTCCACCATCGGCGCGGGCACCGTGCTCATGCCGTTCGGCGGCAAGCGTCAGCTCACCCCGAACATGGCCATGGTCGCCAAGCTGCCGGTGTTCGGCGAGACCACCACCGCTTCGGCGATGGCGTGGGGCTTCAACCCGTACATCATGTCCAAGAACCAGTTCACCGGCGCCTACCTGTCCGTGGTCGAGTCGCTGGCCAAGCTGGTCGCGGCCGGCTTCGAGCATGAGAAGGCCTACCTGAGCTTCCAGGAGTACTTCGAGAAGCTGCGCGACGAGCCGGAACGCTGGGGCAAGCCGGCGGCCGCCGTACTCGGCGCGCTGATGGCCCAGGTGGACCTGGGCGCCGGCGCCATCGGCGGCAAGGACTCCATGTCCGGTTCGTTCGAGGATCTCGACGTGCCGCCGACGCTGATCTCCTTCGCCGTGGCCGTGGGCAACATGAAGCGCGCCACCTCCCCTGAATTCAAGGACGCCGATCACCGTATCGTACGCATCGCGCCGCGCTACCTGGCCGACGGTCTGACCCCGGACAAGGATGCGCTGCTTGAGGTGTTCTCCGTGATCGAGGAGCTCACCGACTTCCACGATGCCCTGGCCGTCTCTACGCCGGGCTATGGCGCCACCGCCGAAGCCCTGTTCAAGATGACGCTCGGCAACCGCATCGGCGTGACTCTGAACGACAGCATCGCCGTGGACGACCTGTTCACCCCGGCATACGGTTCGTTCATCGTCGAGCTGGCGGACGATGCCAAGCTTCCGGCCGTCTCCAATTTGGTCGAGATCGGCGAAATCGGCACCACCACCTCCGAGTACGTGTTCAAGGCCGCCGGCGAGACGCTGGACCTGGACGCTGTGCAGGAAGCTTGGGAGTCCGGCATCGAATCCGTGTTCCCGTACCGTTCCAAGGGCGAGGACAAGGGCGCGACCGTCGAGACCATCGACTTCCACGCGCCGAAGAAGACCGTGTACGTCGGATCTTCCGTGGCCAAGCCGCATGTGGTGATCCCGGTGTTCCCGGGCAACAACTGCGAGTACGATTCCGCCGCCGCCTTCGAGCGTGCCGGCGCCGATGTGACCACACTGATCGTCAACAACCTGACGCCGGCCGCCGTCGCCGAATCCACGCAGGCGTTGGTCGACGAGATCAACAAGAGCCAGATCGTGATGATCCCAGGCGGCTTCTCCGGCGGCGACGAGCCGGACGGTTCCGCCAAGTTCATCACCGCGTTCTTCCGTGCGCCGGCCGTCACCGAGGCCGTGCGTGACCTGCTGAAGAACCGCGATGGTCTGATGCTCGGCATCTGCAACGGCTTCCAGGCGCTCGTCAAGCTGGGTCTGGTGCCGTACGGCGACATCGTGCCGATGACCGACGCCTGCCCGACGCTGACCTTCAACACCATCGGCCGCCACCAGAGCCGACTGGTCCGCACGCGCGTGGCCTCCGACCTCTCCCCGTGGCTGTCCAAGACTTCGGTCGGCGACATTCACACCGTGGCCATCTCCCACGGCGAGGGCCGCTTCGTGGCCTCCGACGAGGTGCTCGCCCAGCTCAGGGCCAACGGCCAGATCGCCACGCAGTACGTGGACGAGACCGGCACCCCCGGCATGGACCTGGATGTGAACCCGAACGGCTCGCTGCTCGCCATCGAGGGCATCACCAGCCCGGACGGCCGCGTGTTTGGCAAGATGGGTCACTCGGAGCGTTCCGGCAACGGCCTGTACGTCAACGTGCCCGGCAACAAGTACCAGCCGATCTTCGAGGCCGGCGTGGAATACTTCACCGCCTGATAATCGGCGCGTATCGCGTCTGATACGGCACACAGGGAAGGAACTCTCGGGTTCCTTCCCTTTTTTGTTCATGCCGGTCATGGGCTAAGGTTGGGGTGTTCGCACTACCGAATCCGCCGCTGAAAGGACCTGTCGTCATGCCGATCAACGAGGCATTGTTCGCCGCGATGAAGGCCGCCAGCTACATCAAGCCCAACGCGGGCAAGTCGTACAAATTGCAGCGCGTGGCGGAAGAGCTTATCGCCAAGCAGGCACCCGACAATCCGAAATGCCGTGTCGAGGACGCCTTCGCGCCTATGGCGGATGGATATGCCGTACCATTGCGAGTGTTCACGCCGCTGGTCGCCTATGGAGCGCCCCTGCCCGAAGCCCTGGAGGAATCTTCCGCCAATGGCACGCCCGTGGCCTCGGCAATATCCGCGATTCTGCCCGCCGTATTACCCAAAGTCCTACCCAAAATACTCATCAAGGAAAGCACGTCGAGCGGCAACGCCGACGGTATTTCCGGCAATGCCAACACGGAACTTCCCTCAGTCACGCCGCGTGGCACGATCCTGTTTTTCCACGGTGGCGGTTGGACCACAGGCGGCATCAACCTGTACACGCAGGCTTGCGCGCATATGGCCGTACGTCTGCAACGCCGTGTGATCTCAGTCGAGTACCGGCTGGCTCCTGAATACCGCTTCCCTACTGCTGTTGAGGATTGCTATGAGGTAGCCCGGCAGCTGTTTGCTGGGGAATTGCCGATTTCTGGGGTGGGTGGTTCTGTTGATGTTGATCACCCCCAGTCGGCTGCGCCGACAGCCCCCGCCGGCGGGGGCGATATATCTGCGACAATCCCAGCACCGGATCCCGACAGCATCGTGCTGTTTGGCGACAGCGCGGGCGGCAATCTTGCGGCCGCCGTCTCGCTCATGGCCCGCGACCGCGGCGAGTTCATGCCGCGCACGCAGATGCTGCTTTACCCGGTAGTCGGCAACGATTACAATCCCGAGACCAGCCCGTTCGAATCGGTGCGGACCAACGGCACCGACTACATCCTCACCGCACAGGACATGGCCGACTACATCGACATGTACCGTTCGTCCGTGGCCGATCTGACCAATCCGTATTTCGCGCCGCTCACCGCGCACGACCTGAGCAATCAGCCGCGCACGCTGGTGTTGTCCGCCGAATACTGCCCGCTCAGAGACGAGGACGAAGCGTACGCCCGTCGCCTGCAATTGGTGAACGACAACGTCTCCTGTTACCGAATTCACGATGGCATCCACGGCTACCTGCTCAATACGTCGGCCGTGGGACTGGTGGCCACCACCTACCGAATCATCGAGCATTTCCTCGACGGCACACCGCTGGAACCAGCTCCCGGCACCGGCACCACCGCCAACGCACCGGAGGGAGGCGACGCGTGGCAAGACGTACTTGGTACCGACTAGACAACATCGGCAAGTTCTACTCCTCCCAGGCTGGCCGCTCCTCGCAGACCGTGTTCCGCTATTCGGCCGAGCTGGCGGACGGCATCGATCCGGACATCCTGCAGCACGCGCTCGACCATGCCATCGCCCAGTTCCCGAGCTTCAACGTGCACCTGCTCAACGGCATGTTCTGGCATTACCTCGAACAGTCAGACGGCCGGCCGCTGGTGGAGCCGGAACATCTGCCGATATGCTCGCGACTGCATTACGGGCCCAAAAGCATGCTGTTCCGCGTAAGCTATTTCCGCAATCGTGTCAATCTCGAGGTCTCGCACATCATTTCGGACGGTCGCGGCGCCATCAACCTGTTCAAGTCGCTGCTGCACGCCTACATCGCCGAGCGATACGACGTGCCGGGCGTGCCTTCGGATTACGACGGTTCGGATAGCGACAAAGCCGAAAACAGCTTCGACAAATACTACGAGAAAGACAAGGCCGGCGCTGCGCCAGGCACGAAGATCTACCGGCTGGCCGGCCCCATCGACCGGGCCGCGCCTACGTTCATGGAATACCACGTCAGCGCCAGCAAGGTGCTTGGTGCAGCGCATCAGTGCGGAGTGAGTCTCACCTCCTACCTCATCGCCGCGATACTGTGCGCGATTCGCGACGTCATGCCCTCGCGCGCCCGCAATCGCGCGATTCGCGTGGATATTCCGGTCGACTTGCGCGCCTTCTTCAGGTCGGAGACCGTGCGCAACTTCTACGGCATGACTTACGTGGCGTACACGCCGGCCGAAATCGAAGCCGATGAGGACTCCGCGAAAACTTCCGCAACAAGCCCAGACGCAGCCGGCGACGGCCAGCAGTCCGCCGCCCGCACCGCGCACGGCAACGGTATGGGTGGATTGCTGACCGATGAGCCGTTGGCCGACATCGCCCGCCATGTGCAGGAGCAGCTCGGCCATGCCACCAGTCGCGAGCGCGTCGAATCGCATATGAACCGCATGATTGCGCTGGAAAAGAATCCGGTGCTGCGTCTTGCGCCCTCCCCTGCCAAGGACTGGGTGCTGGAGCTGGCCCGGTTCATCGCCGACCGCGAGACCACGACCACCGTCTCGAACCTTGGCCGAGTCACCTTGGACGAACGACTCGCGCGCCATGTACGTTCGGTGAGCTTCCTCACCACACCGGCCAGCCTGAATTTCACGGTCTGCTCGTTCGGCGACGACCTGAGCATCGGCATCTCCACCATCTACCATGATCTGAACGTCATCAAGAACCTGTGTCGGATTCTCGCCGCGCAGGGCATCAGCGGCCGTATGAACATCGCTGGCGTGCATGTGGAGAAAGGAGCGTCGGCATGAAGCATTGCGATGCCTGCACCGTCGATTTCACCGGCGATATGGCCCGTTGCCCGCTCTGCCAGAACGAATTGCGCGGCGAGGCCTCCCCCGCCGCATTCCCCGCGCAGCAGATCTATCTGCGTCCGAGGCGTTTGGCGGTGGAAATCATCACGTTTGTAACCGGCGCGATTTTGCTGCTGCATGGCTTCTTCAGCTATCTGTTTTCGTGGCCGATACCGATTGCCAGTGCATCGGCGGCCGCGCTGATCATCAGCGTGCTGTTCATCAATAGTGCGATTCTGCACGTGCCGCGGCCGCTTCGCCTCATGTTTCGATATTTCTATATCATGCTGGCGATTGCGCTGGTCTGGTTTGTGGCGACGATGAATCATGTCGTCACCATGTTCGTCATACCGATCACGTGTCTGGTTTCGCTGGTCTTTGACGTGGTGCTGCTTATCGTGCTGCGGGCCAAGGCCATTGACGAGTACGCCAAGTATCTGGCGTTCGACATCGTCGCTGGTCTGATGCCTCTGACGTTCATTCCGCTCGGCTGGGCTCCGTGGGATGTACTGGTGATGGTCAGCGGGCTGGTCTCCCTGCTGGTGCTGCTCGGCCTGCTCGTCTTCGCCCGCCGTCAGCTCTTCTCGGAATTCGGCAAACAGTTCTCGGCCTGATTGCCTCGTGCGCTCAATCGCCCGACTTAGGATGGAAACCATGAGCGAACATGTGGAGCATGGGTTTGGGCCGGTGTGGGATGGCGAGTCCCGGGTTTTGATTTTGGGATCGATGCCGAGTCCGAAATCCCGAGCG
>QWCK01003065.1_pt1 | contig 19089 bp, 15 predicted proteins | sample 1972571 | NCBI WGS metagenome assembly QWCK01 (sample SAMN09866710, study PRJNA288562) | Human gut metagenome isolate term2_stool, whole genome shotgun sequencing... | isolation source: gut | host: Homo sapiens | place: USA: California
GTGAAATTCCATGGCCAGTGAGTCTTCCGCTTCCAATTGCACGTCGGCGTAGGGCACGACGCCGAGGACGGGCACGCCGGTGCGCTCCTCTAAAATTTTAAGCCCCGGCTCCAATATGGACACGTCGCCGCGGAAGCGGTTCACGACGATGCCCTTGAGCCTTCTTCGCTCGTCCTCGTCAAAGAGCTCCCATGTGCCTACAACGGAGGCGAACATGCCGCCGCGATCGATGTCGGCTATGAGGATGGCGGGAATGTCCGCCGCCTTGGCGAAGCCCATGTTTACCATGTCCACGCTTTTTAAATTGATCTCCGATGCGCTCCCCGCTCCTTCGCACAGGACGAAGTCGAATTCATCGGATAAGGATTCGTAAGCCGCCAAGGCTTTCGGAAAGAGTTTTTTCTTTTCGGCGTAATAGGCTCGTGTCTCGAGGTTTTTGTAGACGCGGCCACCCACGATGACCTGGCTCACTCCCGGCGATGTCGGCTTTAAAAGAATGGGATTCATGCGCACGTCGGCGGGAATCCGCGCCGCTTCCGCCTGCACGATTTGCGCCCGCCCGATTTCCGAGCCGTCGTCGGTGATGCCGCTGTTCAGGGCCATGTTCTGGGCCTTAAAGGGTGCCACGCGGTAGCCTCTGTTGGCGTAAATGCGAAGGAGCGCCGCCACAATGGCGCTTTTTCCCGCGTTGGATGCCGTTCCCAATACCATTAACCCTGCCACGGTGTCGCCTCCTTTAATGTATTCAGAAAATTTTCTCTGAGTTTCTCGTTGCCGCTTAGATGGAGTTGAGGATAGCCGGCGTAAATATTTTTCATGTGATACGCCGTGCGCCTCTTTCCCCTGCCTCCCGGCTTTTGGATGAGAAGGTCCTTCCCCTCTTCATCGGCGGCGCTGTAATGAAATTCGTGGACGGGAGCCGACTCGCCGGCCTTTAATAATAAGCCGTCCTCTTCCGCGTTTATCATCTGATAGCCGAAGTGCTGCAGGCGATCGGTCATTTTCGCCTCGCCGTGAAAAAACCCGAAGGCGTCAACTCCGTCGATTTTTTCGAGAAGGCTCATAAAGCCGCCGCCCTCGGCGATGAGAACGCCGCCACCTTCGACAAAGGATTTTAAATCCCGAGCAAGGGCTGTGTTTTTCGCCAAGGCTTCTTTGTGAAGCTCCGGATAACCGCCGCCCAGGTAAACGCCGCAGATCCCTTTCGGCAATGATTCCGCGAGGGGCGAAAAGGGAATCCATTCCACGCCTCGCTCGGCGAAATCGTCGAGGACGTCTTCGTAATAAAAGAAGAAGGCCTCGTCCTTCGCAAGCGCCACGGGGATTTTTTCCCGTGTTGGGCTAATGGCTATTTCACTGCCCACGGATTCCGTTTCACACGCCGCGATGAGCTTATCTAAATCCACGTAATTTTCCACGACGTCCGCCCAATTTTCTGCAAAGGCGTGGAAATTTTTTATCTCTTCCGGACGATGCAGGCCCAAATGACGCTCGGGCAAGCCCCGATCCACATCGGGTATGCATCCGAAGAGGGGTAGCCCCGTGGCTTCTTTGATGATTTTTTCGTAGTAGGGCGCCAAGGCAGGCTTCGTGTGATTTAATATAACGCCTGCAATGGTGTTTTCTTTATAATTTAAAAAGCCCTGAAGCTCCGCACCGAGGCTCGCGCCCTTACCCCGCCCCGATGCGATGAAGATCGTCGGCGTCTTGGTGAAGTTGGCCATCTCCGCCGCCGAACATGCCGTCGTTGTGGACATGCCGTCGTAGTAGCCCATGGCCCCTTCCATGACGATGACATCCTTCTTCTCCAGGCGAGCCATAAGGTGGAAAATGTAATCGTCGTTCATAAGATGGCGATCCAAGTTCACGCCGTATGCTCCCAGGGCCCGGTGGTACATGGGGTCGATGTAATCGGGACCGATCTTCGCCGATGCCACGGTTATGCCTCGGCGAATTAAGGCGCCGATGATCCCCATGGTGATAGATGTCTTGCCCGCGCCGGAATGGCCCGCTGATAATAATAGTCGCTTCATAAAATCACCTGCTCGTATGCCACACGCTCGGTGCCGTCGGCCACGGTAATGACGCCGCAGTAAGTAAAGCCCGTGGACTCGATTAGACCCCTCATGCGGAAATTATCGACGTGGGTGTCGATGCGAATGGCGGGGATGCCTTTAAACCGTGCGTAGGCGAAAATCCGCTCCATCATGCGCCGACTTATGCCCTCACCTCTTTTATTTTCGGCGACGACGAATTGATGAATCGTCAGATAGTCGCCCTCCGTAAGCCAATTGCCGTCGATGCTTCTATAGGTGGGATCCGCCCCTTCTTTTAGCACGGCCATGCCGACGGTGGTATCTTCTTTAAAGAAGTAGCAGCAACCGGCTTTGATATTTTCCAAAAGCTCTTCCGCCGTAGGATCCTTGCCCTGCCATTGATCCACGCCGTCGACTTTTAATGCGGCCCGCGCCGAATCGATAAGGTTCACGACGACAGGCAGCTCTTCCTCCCGGGTCTTCACAAGGGCGAGAGGCGCTTTTCTAAAATAGGGCACGGCTTTATCCAGTTCCATTTCCGCCCCGTCGACGATGGTGTCAACGACGTAAATATGGAGCCCCTTCTCTTCCGCCTCTCTCAGTGCCTGAGTGAATTCGGGATCCGTCTCCTCGTTAGGCGTAAAGCCCCATATGCCTTTCATCTGCACCACGAAAAGTACGCCGCAGCATTTTCCCTCCGCAGCCATGTCGCCCAGCTCGCGAATGTGCTTTGCCCCGCGCACAGTAGGCGCATCGGGAAATTTCGCCAGGCCCTCTTCTTCCAAGGTGACGCCTTTCACTTCCAAAAAGCCTTCGCCTTCCGAGCCTTTGAGGTAAAAGTCGAAGCGGCTGTCGCCCATGGTGACTTCCCGCTCGTAGGAAAGAATTTTTCCGAAGCCCTTTAAATAAGGCTCGTCGTCGAAATACTCCGCCGCCAATTGATTAGGCGCCTGGGAGTCGATATTAATGGGAAGGTCCCCTTTGTACACCGTGACCAAGCTGTAAGGCGTCTTGCGTTTCCTTGCGGGATCCGCTCCCTCTAAAAGCACTTTCGCCCCGGGGATAAAAAGTTCCCGACAGCGCCCCGTGTTGGGCACGTGAACCCGTATTTGTTGATTGTCTTTTTCTACCATAGCAATAAAGCGATTTTCCCTGTTAAGAAAAATCGCTTCTTCCATGCGTTTATATTTCATTCTGCGTCCTTTTGTTTAAAATGCCAAATCAAATAGCCTATGGCGATGACCGCCAATAGGGCCACGATAATGTATTTGTAGTAATCCAAATAGGTGAGGATCACGTGCCAGTTCTCGCCGGTTTTGTAGCCGAGAAAGGTGAGCACGCAGTTCCATACGAATGAGCCCGCCGCCGTGAGTAGGGAAAATACGGAGAGGCGCATGGACACCATGCCGGCGGGAATGGAGATGAGGCTGCGAACCACGGGCACGCAACGGCCGACGAGGACCAGGGCTTTTCCCTTGTGCTCGAACTTGTTGACCACGCCCATAATTTCTTTTTTCTTAAAGCCCAGCCTGCCCATCCAGCCATGCTCGGCGGAATCGTAAATTTTTTCCGTGGGCACCATGCGGCCGATGCCGTAGAGAATGTAGGCGCCGAAAAGCGAGCCCGCCGTGGCCGCCAAGGTCGTGGGGAGAAAGACGAGATTGCCCCGCCCGACGAAGAAGCCGCCGAGGAGCAAAATCACTTCCGATGGAATAGGCGGAAATACATTTTCAATAAAGATCAATGCGAATACGGCCAGGTATCCGTAATTGGTAATGGCCGATGTAATCACACGTTCCACTGAACATTCCCCTTTTTATTGCTTAAGAAATTTCACGAGCATTTCGTTGGCCATTTGAGGATTGGCCTTGCCGCGACTTTTCTTCATGACTTGGCCCACGAGGAAACCGACGACGCGGTCCTTGCCCGCCTTGAATTGTTCCACGGACTCGGGATTTTCCGCCAGAACTTCCTTGACCATGGCTTCGATTTCCGAAGCGTCGCCGATCTGAACCAGGCCCTCTTCTTCGATAATGGCCTTGGGCTTTTTGCCTTCTTCGCACATGATGCGGAAAACTTTCTTTCCGGCGTTGTTATTGATCTTGCCGGACTTCACTTGCTCCAAGAGATAGGCGAAGTCTTCTCCTTCAAAGGGCACGTCCATGTCCCCGTCGTCGGTGACTTCGATACGGCGCAAGAATTCCGTCATAAACCAATTGGAAAGCATATCGTAATCCGTAAAGTGCTTAGCCACCTCTTCAAAGTAATTGGCGACTTTTTTCGAACCGCAAATGACTTTCGCATCGTATTCTTTCAGGCCATAGGTTTCGATAAAGCGGGCGATCTTCACATCGGGAAGTTCCGCCATGCCCTTGCGCACCTTTTCGATCCATTCGTCGTCGATGAACAGGGGACCCAGGTCTCCTTCCGGCGCGAAGCGGTAGTCGCTGGCCGTATATTTTACCCGCATGACCACTGTTTTGTTTTCCGCATCGTCCCAGCGGCGTGTGGCGCGAGGTTCCGACTCGCCCTTTTCCATAAGTTCGATTTGGCGGGCTACTTCGTAGTCGATGGCCTTTTCCACGGCTCGGAAAGAGTTCAGGTTCTTCACTTCGGAAATGGCACTGCGTTCGCCTGTTTCCGTGTTCTTAATATTGACATTGACGTCGCAACGCAGGGAACCCTCTTCCATCTTCACGTCGCTGACTTCCAGATAGCGCAAAGTGTTTCTCAGTTTTTCCAAGAAGAGGCGCGCTTCCAAACCCGAAGCCATGTCCGGATCGGAGACGATTTCCACCAGGGGCACGCCGCAGCGATTGTAGTCCATGAGCGTCGTGCCTTTTTCCGTGTGCAGGCTCTTGCCCGTATCCTCTTCCAATTGAATTTGGTGGATACCGATCTTCTTGGGACCCTCATCGGTTTCGATTTCGATATAGCCGTGATTGGCCACGGCTTCGTCGGTTTGGGTGATTTGATAGCCCTTGGTTAAGTCGGGATAGAAGTAATTCTTTCTGGAGAAAGTGGATTTGTGATTGATTTCCATATGAAAGGCCGTAGCGATTTCAATGGCACGCTCCACGGCGCCTTTGTTTAAGACGGGAGTGGCACCTGGAAGACCTAAACAAACCGGGCAGGTACAGGTGTTGGGCTCTCTGCCGTAGGCATTTTCACAGCCGCAGAAAGCCTTGGTCTTTGTGGATAGTTCGACGTGGATTTCCAATCCCACGATTGTCTTGTAACCCATTAGATATTTCCCTCCAATTCTTTCGCCGTGGCAAGGGCCTGATGGTCGTTGCTCTTCTTCGGAATAATTTGAATGCCCACGGGAAGCCCGTCTTTGTTTTCGGCGGGCACGCTGATGCCGCCGGTGCCGATAAGGTTCACGGGGACCGTAAACAGGTCGAGCATATAGGTTTGAACCGGCGTCATGTTCTTGTCGATGGGCAGAGCTACCGTCGGCGAGGTGGGACAGAGTATGACGTCGTGATTTTTAAAGACCTGATTGAATTCTTCCATCATGCAGTGGCGCATCTCCAGAGATTGTTCGAAGTATTCCTTGGAATGATCCATGCTCATAATATAGGAGCCGATCATGATACGGCGCTTGACTTCGTCGCCGAAGCCTTCGCTGCGGGTCTTGATGTAGAGATCGTCGATATTGTCGTAATCGTCGGCGATGTAGCCGTACAAAATGCCGTCGAAACGGCTCATATTCGGCGCGATTTCGCCGTTGACCAGAATATGGTACACGGCGATGGCCAGATCCAAACTGGCGATGTGAACGTATTCGATTTCAGCGCCCTTTTCCTTCATAAAGTCCACGGTCCGTTGGAAAGCTTCGCGAACGGAATCTTCCACGTCGAATGTCTTGAAGGTATCGGGAATGGCCACTTTCAATTCGCTCAAGGGCTTGGCGCCTTTCACGGCTTCGGCGGATAGGGAATCGTTGCCGATGCAGGTGGCGTCTCGTTGATCGGAACCCTTGAGGATTTCCAGCACGTATTGAACGTCGTCTATGGTGTGGGCCAAGACGCCGACTTGATCGAAGGTGTTGGCCATGGCGGCGACGCCGTAGCGGGAAATACTGCCGTGGGAGGGCTTCATGCCCACGACGCCGCAGAAGGACGCCGGTTGACGCACGGAACCGCCGGTATCGGTACCGAGACTCACCGCACAGAAATGTGCCGCTACAGAAGCGGCGCTGCCGCCGGAAGAGCCTCCGCTGACACGGGTTCTGTCAATGGGGTTTTTCGTCGTGCCGAAGTAAGAGGTCTTCGTGGAAGAGCCCATGGCAAATTCGTCGAGATTTACCTTGCCGATAAGAATGGCGTCTTCAGCCTTTAATTTCGCCGTAACTACGGCGTCGTAGGGAGAAACGAAATCGGCGAGCATTTTCGATGCGCAGGTCATGCGCACGTCCTTCATGGCGATATTGTCCTTTAAGGAGACGACGATGCCCGCCATCTTTCCTAAGGACTCGCCCTTTTCACGCTTCTCGTCCAGTTCCTTCGCCTTTTCCAGTGCGATATCGTCGGTGAGGGTGATGAAGATATTTAAATCCTCGTCGTCCCGCTTAATATTTTCCAAATAGGCTTCCACCAGTTCCGTACAGGTGATTTCTCCGTCGAGAAACAGTTGTCTGGTTTCCAGGCCGCTTAAATGGGTCAGATTCATAAGACCTCCTTATTCCACAAATTTAATAATTTCGAAGTAACCGTATTTCACGGCGACGGCATTGCCCGTAGCATCTTCTCTGTCCAAGGAAGGACGAATTTCATCGTCGCGAAGACGATTGGGCAAAGTGTTCGTATGGAAGGTCGGCACGCAGTGAATATCCGACTGCTTAATCGTGTCGATGAGATCCATGGTGTCGGAAAATTCCTTTACCATGCCGTCCAGTTCTTCGTCTGTGAAGTAGAGCTTGGAAATTTCCGCAATATGTCTGATTTGGTCTTTATTCATAGGAGGTTCCCCCACTTTCTATTAAAGGCTTCTTCCGATAAGACGGGTACGCCTAATTCTTCCGCTTTTTCCGCTTTCGAACCCGCCGCTTCGCCGGCGAGAACCAAATCCGTATTTTTCGAGACGGAGCCCGTGACCTTCGCCCCTTCGGCTTCAAGCAAGGATTTTACTTCGCTTCTGGACCGGGACAAGGTGCCCGTGAGAACCACGGTCATGCCGTCGAGAACGCCGGATTTCTTCGTTTTCTCGTAGATCAGCTCCATGCCCGCGTCCATTAAGTCGTGGACGTAGCCGCCGATAACGGGATCCGTAAAGAAGAGATGAATCTCTTGGGCCGTTTCCGGACCGATGTCCTCGATGGTCATAAGCTCCGCCTCGTCAGCCTTTGCCAGGGCGTCGAAATCGGCGAAATGATCCGCCAGATCACCGGCTGTTTTGATGCCTACCTGGCCGATACCCAAGGCGTAGATAAAATGCTTAAAGCTGATATTCTTCGAAGCGTCGATGGCGCTTAAGAGATTGTCCGATTTCTTTTCGCCGAATCCTTCGAGGGTCATGAGATCTTCCCGCTTCAAAGCGTAAATATCCGGAATCTCGTGCAAAAGGCCCGCGGCGATTAATCTTTCCGCCGTCTTTTCGCTGAGACCTGTAATGTCCATGGCATCGCGGGAAGCGAAGTGATCGATCCGCGCCACCAATTGGGGCTCGCAGCCGATGGTGTTCGGGCAAAAGCTGTGCACGCCCTTTTGCACCAATTCTGTGGCGCAGGCGGGGCAATGGGTGATCATCTCTATTCTATCACCTTCTTCGCCGATTCCCTCTAAAATTTCCGGAATGACGTCGTTACTTCGTCGTAAAAGTACATTGCCGTTGATCCGCACGCCTTTACGCAGGATGTCGTCGTAATTATTCAAGGTGGCACGCTGAATGGTGACCCCGTCGATATCCACGGGCTCCAGTATGGCCGTGGGGGTCACCTTGCCCGTGCGGCCCACATTCCATTCCACGTCGAGAAGTTTTGTGACCACTTCTTTCGCTTCGAATTTATAGGCGATGGCCCAGCGGGGAAATTTTACCGTGTAACCCAGGGCGTCCCGCTTGGTGACGTCGTTAATTTTAAGGACGATGCCGTCGATCATGACATCCAGATCGTCCCGAACCTTCTCCACCTCTTCGATGTAGTCGAGTATGGCCTGAAAGTCCTCACAGCGCCGAGTCATGGGATGAACGAGAAAGCCCTGCTCTTTTAAAAAGGACTTCACTTCCTCATCGGTCTCGAAATTCATGCCCTCGGCATCGGTGAGATTATATAAGTAGGCCGTGAGCCTGCGCCGCCTGGTCTCCTTTGGATTCAGATTGCGCAGGGCGCCGGCGGCTCCGTTTCTTGGATTCTTTAACGGCTCTGCCACCGTCTCGTTGTATTTCTTGAGACTGGCATAGGGCATGAGCCCTTCGCCCTGAACCACCAAGTGCCCGGTAAAAGGAATGCTCAGGGGCACGGTGGATATGGTCACCACTTGCTCCGTGATCACCTCGCCGACAGTGCCGTTACCCCGAGTGACGGCGCGGGTAAGCTTGCCGTCGTCGTAGGTAAGAGAAATAGTGAGGCCGTCGAATTTCAGCTCCGCTATATAGCCCTCATCGTCGGCACCGGCTGCGTGCATGCGATCGCACCAGGCCTTCAGACGCTCGTAGCTCTGGGCCTTATCCAGAGAGTAGAGGGGCCTTTCGTGAGTAAATTTTTCGAAGCCCTCCAACAGATCCCCACCGATGCGGCGAGTGGGCGAATCGGGCGCTACTTCCCCCGTCTCATTTTCCATGGCGACCAGCTCGTCGTAGAGGGCGTCGTAGGCCTTGTCCTCCACCAGAGGCGCGTCCAAGGTGTAGTAAGCGTGGGCCCAGGTATTTAATTGGTCGATGATTTCTCTCATCTTCTCCATCTTATTCCTTCTTTCGAATCGGCGCCACCTTTAAATTCAAAGTCTTCAGCCCTTTTCCCTCAAAGGAAATGACGCCTTCGTCCCCTTTTAATTGAACGATCATCCCCTCGCCCCATTTCTTGTGGACGATGGTATCCCCGAGATGCAATTCGGGCATTTCTCCCGCCACTTCCTTCGCGGGCTTGCTATCCATGGCCGCCCCGGTGTAAATCTTGTGGCGGCTCTTTAAATCTTTCTTTCTGCTCTCTTCTTCATGAACGGAAATCTTATCCTCGATCTCTTCCACGAAGCGGCTCCTGACGGCGCCGTTGCGCTTGCCGTAAAGGGTGCGCGACTTGGCTGATGAGAGAAATAATTTTTCTTCCGCCCGGGTCACCGCCACGTACATGAGCCGGCGCTCTTCCTCCATGCTCTCTTCGTCGTCGTAGCTTCTGGAGGTGGGAAAGAGCCGTTCTTCCAGACCGACGACAAAGACCACGGGAAATTCCAGACCCTTGGCCCCGTGAATGGTCATGAGCTTCACGGCGTGGGATTCGTCGTCCAATTCATTTTTATCGGAGATCAGGCTGAGATTGCCGAGAAAATCCGTGAGGCTCTGATCGGGATTGGCCTCTTCGAATTCGGCCGCCGCGGAAATAAATTCTTCCACGTTTTCCAACCGGGTGCGGGATTCCACCGTATCCTCCCGATTCAGCTCGTCGGCATAGCCGCTTTCGAATAAAATGGCTTCTACCAGTGCCGCCAAACCGATTTCGGCGGCCTTGTTTTGCAAAAGGTGGATCAAGTTCACAAATTCGCGAATGTTTTTGTGGGCGCGGATCTTCAGCTCTGGATAGTCCTCAAGATTTTCCATGAGGTCAAAGAGGCTCATGCCGTTTTCGCCGGCGAAGGCCCGCAGCTTGTCCACCGTCGTATCACCTATACCCCTTTTCGGTACATTGACGATACGGCTCATATTCACATCGTCCTTGGGATTGTTCACCGCCGCCAAATAGGCGATGACGTCCTTGATCTCGCGGCGATCGTAGAAACGCAGCCCGCCGACGACGCGGTAGGGAATGCCTTCCCGCATAAGTGCCTCTTCAAAGCCACGGGACTGAGCGTTGGTGCGATACAGAATCGCCATGTCCCCGTAGGCCGTGCCCTTGTAATTGAGGTGCTGCATTTTTTGCACCACGGCCATTTCCTCTTCCGTGTTGTGGTAAAACTCCCGATAGACCACGGGGTCGCCGCCTTCATAGGTCGTCCACAAATTCTTTTCCTTCAACGTGGGATTGTTGGCGATGAGGGCGTTGGCGCAGTCCAATATGGGCGTGGTGGAGCGATAATTTTGCTCTAGCAAAATGGTCTTTGCGCCGGGAAAATCTTTCTCGAAGGAAAGAATATTGCCGATGTCCGCCCCCCGCCAGCGATAGATGGATTGATCGTTGTCGCCGACGACGGTGAGGTTTTTCGCATTGCCCGACAGCATTTTGACCAGTAAGTACTGAATGTGGTTCGTGTCCTGATACTCGTCCACGAAAATGTAATCGAATTTCTGTTGATAAAAGGCGAGGACGTCCTTCTTCAGCTGAAACAATTCCACGGTCTTCACCAAGAGATCGTCGAAATCCAAGGCATTGTTCTCACGCTTCTTCTTTTCGTAAAGGCGATAGGCCTCCGCCGTCTGCCGGCCGTGAAAATCGCCGAAATTTTCCTTCATGGCGCTGTCCGGATCCGTGCCCTCGTTTTTCCACGTGGAGATTCGACTCAGAAGGCCGTAGGGATTGTACATATCCTTGCTGAGATTTAATTCTTTCATGCATTCTTTCATCAGCGTCTTTTGATCGGCGCCGTCGTAAATGGCGAAGTTTTTGTCGTAGCCCAGGTGGTGAATTTCGCTTCGAAGGATGCGGACACACATGGCGTGGAAGGTGCTGATCCACATACCATCGATATTCCGGCCCAATTGATTCGCCACCCGGTCCTTCATTTCTTTCGCCGCCTTGTTCGTAAAGGTAATGGCCAGGATGCGGTAGGGAGAGACGTTTTTCTCCTCAATTAAATAGGCGATTTTGCCCGTGACCACGCGAGTCTTGCCGCTGCCGGCTCCGGCGAGCACCAAAAGAGGGCCCTCCGTGTGGAGTATAGCTTCTTTCTGACGATCATTATAATTTTCTAACAACACGACCCTCTTTCTACTCTCGGACTAAATCTCTGATGACCTTCGACGCCGCGATCAAACCCGCCGTGGACGGGACGAAGGAGATGCTCGCCGGTGAACGCTCGTCGAGACCTTCCACCTTCTTCGGCTCCTCCGTGGAATAGACCACGGGAAAATCGCCGAGGCCCCGCTTCTTTACTTCCCGGCGCATGACCCGGGCCAAGGGGCAGACATTGGTTTCGGAAAGCATGGCGATCTCTAAAGCTTCCGGATGTAATTTATTGCCGGCGCCCATAGCCGATAGGACGGGCACGCCGGCTGCCTGCGCCTTTTCAATGATCAATAGCTTCGCCGTCACCTGATCCACGGCATCCACGACGTAATCGTAATCGCCGAAGTTGATTTCATCGGCGGTGGCTTCGTTATACATCATGGGATAGGTGCGCACCTCCGCCTCGGGCACGACGGATGCGAGGCGCTCTTTCATCACATCCACCTTCAGCTCGCCTACGGTTTCCGTGGTGGCGATGATTTGCCGATTGATATTCGTCACATCCACCCGGTCGTAATCCACGATGTCCAGGGCACCGACGCCGGCCCGCGCCAATGCCTCGATGCAAAAGCCGCCAACGCCGCCCACGCCGAAGACGGCGACGCGCATCTGTTGCAGCCGATTGACTTCCTTCGTGCCGATGAGCCAACGAGTTCGCAAAAACGGATCCATTTCAAGCACCTCCTATCCCATACTAACAATTTATTATATCAAAAAAGACCCTATGGGGACAAACCATAGGGCCTTTTAGCATGCTCTTTACTTGCTAACGGTAATGTTACCGAGAGGATAAAGAGGAATTTCTTGACTATAGTTACCACTGATTACACGAACATTGGAAAAATACTCTTGACCTTTTTCGTTTTTAAACAAGTCGTATACGAGTTGTAAGGTATTTCGGTCCGTTGTAATGTAGCCGGTGTAAGCATTGGACAGCTGACCGCTCAAAGAAGTTTCCTTGACGCTGACGCCCGTATTATCGAAATCAAAACGGTAAGCCGTGAAATTGTCGATGGAGTTTACTGCCCAAGAATTCGATTGATAGTTCGAGCCACCTGCATACTTGGGTAATGGCGTAACCATGGTAACTTTCACTCGTTGATCTTTTGCGGTCATTACCGACTTGACGGTGACTTGATCAACCTTTCCGCCGGTTAAATGCAGCTCGATTTCAGCACTCTTAAGATATTTGGAAAGTGCGTTATATAATTGATTCGGCGTGCAATTAGATGCCGTGGCTACACCCAGATCATAAAACTTAATCTTGGAATCCAATGCGTAGGAACGCTTACCGTTGGATGTCGTAATCTCAATGGTGCCATTGTCGTAGTTAACCAAGCTCATGCCTTCAAAAAGACCGCTTAATTCGCTTTCTGCCGCCTTTGCACTTACTACCTCATGGTATCTGGTACTTAAGGTCAAGGGATAGCCTTTGTTGATTCGTTGCGACAGGTCGAAAAGCTCTTTAGCGACCTTTTCGTCCTTAACGATAAAGTCTTGTTCTTGCTTGTTTTCAAGTTTCAAGACGATGCGGGAAATGCCAAAGCGATTATATTCGTAGTTGACGAATTCGCCGCTGACCATGCCGCTATAGGGATAAACCATGACTTCCTTCAAAATGCCGTTGCGCGATTTGAAGCTGACCAGGTCTCTGACATTGATGGCGCTCTTGTCGATTTTCTTGCCTAAGCTGGTAATGACCGTGTCTTTATCGAATTTAAAGTTTGCGGTTTTTTCCGGCTTAAAGCTGCTGTCGACGACGACGTCTTTTTTCGTGGAATAGGAAATTTGGATTTCGTCGTTCTTGAAGCTGTCGACGATCCCTTTGCCTTCGGCGTCGTTGCCGATGACGTCGACGGATACGGCTTGATATGGAGCGATGCCGCCGCCTTTAGCAAATGCCTTGACTTTGACGGTGCTACCTACGGTAATGTCGTCGAGCTTTCCTACTTTACCGTTTAAAGTAACAGCGGTATTGGAGTTGAGAACGAAACCGGTGGTTTTACCGGCCTTGTCCTTAATGCTGAAGGTGGCCACATTGTTGATCACCGTATTGTCGACGACGTCGCCTTCAAAGGATTGAGTCGAACGATAGTCGTAGCTTAAGTCGGTGATCTTTGCCATTTGATCTCTTTGCAGAGGGACGTTGGGCTTAAATTCTTTTCCTACACCGAATTCGTTGAAGATGCCCGCATCAATCATGGAGGCTAAAAGACCCTTCACATTTACATCGCCGATAAGTTCCTTGGATGTATTGCCGATGGAATTGATGTCGGTTACCTTAATATTGGAGATGTCCGTTTTCGGTTGAATGCCCAGGGCTTTTGCGTAATAAACCATGGCCACTTCACGATTCGGATATTGATTGGGATTTCTTACATCGTTGATGTAATTGAGCTTGTAAGCTGCCTTCAAATTAGTTTCAGTAATAACATTGTTTTGAAGAGCGATACATACGGCCGGTTTAGCCCACGCCGGGACCTTATATGAGTTGGCAATATAACCGTAGGTCGAAATCGCTTGGGTTAATTCGGTGCTCGAAGGGTTTTGAACGCCTTTTAATAACTCTAAAATTTCCAAATAGGTGACGGCACGACTCGGCTTATAACTGCCGTCGTCATAGCCTTTAATAATGCGTAAATCACTTAATTTGGAAATGTGGCTATAGGCCCAGTGATCGGCACCGACGTCTTTGAAGCTGGCAGCCATTGCCGTCAAAGGCGATGTCAATAATGCACCTGCTAAGGCCAAAGTGGCCACTGTTTTTGCTTTATTTTTCTTCATTTTTTTCCTCCTAGAATTCATTAAAAATCCTACCTGCTCTTATTATAACATGGTGAAAGCCCTTCGCTGTTACGATTTCATTTCAAGTCCTAAGGTATTATTTCGTCTCTTTGATATAATGGTAAAAGCAAATGTGAAATTAGGAGGGCCTATGCGATATTTTCCTCTCATGGTAGACACACAAGATAAAAAAGTGCTCGTCGTCGGCGGTGGAAAGGCGGCAGCGACAAAGATTAAGGGACTACTCCCTTCTTCGTTCAGCATTTATTGCCTCTCTCCCGCTTTCAACGATAGCTTGTCCGAATTGGCGAAAGAGCATCCGGATCGAATTTTCTTGAAAGAGAAAACCGTGGATGCCGACTTTCGCTTCTTCGCCTACGATTTTTTAATCGCAGCCACGGACGACGAGGCGTTAAACGCCGCCTTGGTGCGGCGGGCAAAGGTATCTTCCGTGCCGGTCCTTTCCACGTCCGATCCCGAAGCATCGGATATTCACATGGCGTCCGTGGTGAATCGCGGACCTCTCGTGGTCAGTATTTCTACAGAAAATCCCACCATATCCAAACACGTGAAGGAGGATATGGAAGCTTTTCTGGAAAAATACGACGAGGCGAAGCTGGAAGAGATGAACAGGATTCGAAAAATTTTATTGGAACGTAAGAGTGAACACATTTCCCGGATTATGGAAGATTTATGGCGGGAAGAAAAAATCAGCAAGGCGCATTGGGAGGAAAGGCATGACCCTGAGGGTGGGAACGAGAGCGAGTAAACTGGCGCAGATTCAAGCCACGGAAGTGGTAGGCATATTACACGAGGCGGGCCTGGACGCGGAACTGGTGACTATTTCCACAAAAGGGGATCGTTGCAAAACCTTGCCCATTCACAAGATCGGCAAGAACGGCGTCTTCGTCGGCGAATTGGAGCGGGCTCTTAAGGACGGGTCGGTGGACTTGGCGGTCCATTCCTTAAAGGACATGCCTTCGAAAATCCTCGACGGCTTTATTCTCGCCCCGCCACCGGCGGCTCCGAACGATGTGGACGTCTTCGTGGGAAAGGGAGATAATTTCAAGGAAGAGGATCTGGCACGGATGGTGGTGGCTACGGGAAGCAATCGGCGCATCGCTCAATTGAAGCATTTTTATCCCGAAATTAAAATCGTGCCCATTCGAGGCAATGTGGAGACGCGGATTCAAAAGGTGGAAGAGGGCTTGGCCAACGGCACCCTACTCGCCTACGCCGGCCTCGCTCGGTCGGGTCTGGCACACAAGGTGACCGCCCTCTTGGACCCGACCCGGTTTATTCCCTCGCCTTCTCAGGGTCTTTTGGGCATCGAACTAGCGGAAGATCGACGAGAACTGCTGAAAATTTTCGCCGAAGCCTCCGATTCTCACGCCGCCCTCCGCATGAAGGTGGAGCGAGCCTTTCAGCAGGTGCTGAACGCCTCCTGTCAGTCCCCCATCGGCATCCACATGGAAGAAAACGGAAGAGACATCATCCTCCACGGCTGCTTTGCAGAAACCGTGGACGATCCCCTGGTCTATGCTACCGTCGCTACCACAGCTGAAAGAGCCGTAGACGATGTTTTAGAACTGGTAAAGAAGGTGAAGGGCCATGAATAAATTTCCCGTCATCCTCGCCGGCGCAGGAATCGGTGGCCGCGACAACATCACCCTCGCCCTCTACAAGGCCCTGGCCCGCGCCGATTTCATCGTATACGACCGGCTCATGGATCCCTCGATTTTGGATTTCGCTCCGAAGGCTGAAACGATCTATGCGGGCAAGGCCGCAAGTAATCACACTCTCTCCCAGGACGAAATCCACGCTCTCTTGGAGAAGGGCTACAACTCGGGCAAACAAGTGATTCGTTTAAAAGGCGGCGATCCCTACGTCTTCGGTCGCGGCGGTGAAGAGGCATTATATTTATCCGAACGAAGCATTCCCTTTCGCGTGATTTCGGGAATCACCTCGGGTGTCGCCGTGCCAGCCATGGCGGGCATTCCCGTAACCCATAGACACGTTGCCCAAAGTGTATCCTTTATCACCGGACACGGCGCCAAAGGCAAGGACGACTTTACGGTCTACGGAAATATGCCCGGGACCCTGATCTTTTACATGGGACTGAAAAATGCCGCCGCAATCGCTCGAGATCTCATCGCCGGCGGAAAGAATCCCGATACGCCCTTAGCCGTGTTAAAGCTTTCCGACGACGGCGAAAGTTTTTCCTTTTATACGGATCTGGAAAAAGTTGCCGCGGGCGGCCTTCCCTCCGAGCTGACTAGCCCGGGCCTCATCGTCGTCGGCGACGTGGTGGATCTACACGAAGAACTGCTACCCTTAAACCACTTGCCCCTCACCGGGCGCAAGATTGTTTTAACCGACGAGCATCCCGAAGCCATGGCGGAACCGCTGAGGGCATTGGGCGCCCGGGTTATTCTTCGGCCCATGATCCGCACCGAAGTCGTCAATGAAGACCTGCTTCAAAAAGATCTCGCTGATTTTTCCTTCGACACTTTGGTCTTTACGTCGAAAAATGCAGTGGGTTATTTCTTCGATAGTTTTTTTAAAGTCCGGGATATTCGAAAGCTCGCCGGCGTATCTATCTATGTCGTCGGCGAAAAAACCGCCGAGGCTTTAGCCCGCTACGGCCTGCACGCCGACGGTTGGCCCGATATCTACGACGGCCGCCACTTGGCGGATTTTTTAAAGACGCGGGTGGAGAAGTTGGATCGCCTGTACTATCCCCACGCTGCGGCCAGCGACCCCTATTTAGGCAGCGTGCTGAAAGACATGGCCTGCACCACGGACCGTGTCATCTATCATACCCTCGCCCCCTCTGATCCGAAGCCCTTGCCTGAGATTTCCGACGCTTCGGTCTTTCTCTCCCCATCCGCCGCGAAAAATTTTTACGCCGCCTACGGGCTCCCGTCTTTCGGCCCGGCGGTCTTTGCTATCGGCGATACGACGAAACAAAGCCTTGTCAAATTGGGGGTAAAAGAGGAAAATATTTATTCGGGAGAAAAAGCCACACGAGATTCTCTCCTGGAAACTATATTAAAGGAGTTGTCACAGCATGCGCATGCGCAGAATTCGAAACAATAAATTGCTTAGAAAAATGACCGAGGAGACGTCACTCAGCGTTTCCGATTTCATCTACCCCCTCTTCGTCGTGGAAGGGGAAAATATTAAGCGGGAAATTCCATCCATGCCCGGCGTTTACCACTTTTCCGTGGATCGGCTGGATGATGAGATCAATGAGCTTGTCGCCCTTCACATCCCCGGCGTCATTTTATTCGGCGTCGTCGATCATAAGGACGACGTAGGCAGCGGCGCTTACGACGAAAACGGCATCGTGCAGGAAGCCTGCCGTAAGATTAAATCTTTAACCGATAAACTCGTCGTCATCACCGACGTCTGTATGTGCGAATACACGGACCACGGCCACTGCGGCATTTTAGATGATAAGGGCATGGTGGACAACGACGCCACCATCGAGTACATGGCGAAGATTGCCCTCTCCCACGCCAAGGCGGGAAGCGATGTGATCGCGCCGTCGGATATGATGGATTTTCGCGTGGCGAAGATTCGCGAGGTCTTGGACGCAAACGGCTTTAAGGACGTGCCCATTATGTCTTACGCTGCGAAATTTGCCTCCAGCTATTACGGCCCCTTCCGCGACGCCGCCGACAGCTGCCCTGCCTTCGGCGACAGAAAATCTTATCAAATGGATTTCCACAACGGCGACGAGGCCCTTCGTGAAATCGCCCAGGATTTGGATGAAGACGCGGATTTTATTATCGTAAAGCCCGGCCTCGCCTATTTAGACGTGCTGGCTCGGGCGTCGGACAGCTTTAACACGAATTTCGTCACCTACAATGTCAGCGGCGAATACACCATGATCAAAAACGCCATTCGCGACGGCGTCTTTAAGGAAGACATTATCTACGAAAACATGATCGCCATGAAGCGCGCCGGGGCCAAGCTGATTATTACTTACCACGCTAAGGAGCTGGCGAAGAAAATGGGAGGCTTCAATGATTAAAAACGACTTTCTCATGCAGCAAATCAAGGAGCTGATTCAGTTTCTCCTTGGCCTCGCCTATCCCATGGGCTTTAGCGACGAGACAAAGGAAGCGACAGAGGCGACGTCTATTTCTCAAACCCTCTATTCCCTTGCCCGGGAAGGCAAATACTGTGAGGCGGAAGACGCCCTCTTCGACGCCTTTGACGATGGCGATGCGGATCTCGCCACGGGAATTCTCTTCTACGAATCCCTGCTGCGAATCGACGAAAAAGAATTGCGGCGAGGCGACTTTTCCCTGAAGGAAATCGAAACGGGCCTTCGCGATTACGCCAAGCTGTTTCATGTGGATCTTTAATCCATTAAAAAAGTTCGAGTGCGTGCTCGAACTTTTTTTGTGCCATTTTTTATTTTAGCTCGAACAAAATGACTAACATGAAAAAATCCGCCGGCATCCGACGGATTTTTGTCTTGTTTAGTTTTGTTCTCTTAATTTGCGGAGAATCATTTTTTGTTCCACGCCGGCGACTAAGCGACGGGTGTAATCCACCGTGTCCGGATTGACGGACATGGAGGTGATTCCGCATTCTACGAGGAATTCTGCAAATTCGGGGTATTGGCTCGGGCCTTGACCACAAATGGAGCAAGTGATGCCTTTCTTGTTGGCGGCATCGACTAAGATCTTAATGGCGCGCTTCACGGCTTCGTTTCGTTCGTCGAAGTAGCCCATGCGGTTTAAGATACCACTGTCGCGGTCGGCGCCCATGGTAAGTTGGGTCAAGTCGTTGGATCCGATGGAGAAACCGTCGACTAATTCGGCGAATTCTTCCGCCTGGAAAACCACCGAGGGGACTTCCGCCATGATCCAGATCTTGAAGTTCTTGGATTGCTTCAAGCCTTCTTCCGCCATAATATTTTTCACGACGACCAGCTCTTCCGGCGTACGGACGAAGGGCAACATGGCCACCACATTGTCCAAACCGAAATCTTCGCGCACCTTGCGCATGGCCTTACATTCCAGACGGAATCCCTTTTCGTATTCCGGAGAAATGTAACGGCTGACGCCACGCCATCCGATCATGGGGTTTTCTTCGTGGGGTTCCACTTCGTCGCCGCCCTTGAGGCCGCGGAATTCGTTGGTACGGAAGTCGCTC
>QWCK01003068.1_pt1 | contig 19057 bp, 18 predicted proteins | sample 1972571 | NCBI WGS metagenome assembly QWCK01 (sample SAMN09866710, study PRJNA288562) | Human gut metagenome isolate term2_stool, whole genome shotgun sequencing... | isolation source: gut | host: Homo sapiens | place: USA: California
TCAAAGTTAGGAATGATAGGTTGGCATCATTTACTCCATCAATTTTCTTAACAGCCTCTTCAATCTTTGCTGCACAATTTGGACATAGGTCATCACTTTTTACTTTATATTTAACTTTCATTATATTCTCCTATTCTTTAATATGTTCTAATCCTGTCATAAAAATCGTCTTGACGTGGTCATCGGCAAGTTCGTAGTATATTGACTTGCCACTTCTCTTGGAACTGACCAAATTGTTATCCTTCAAGCTCTTTAGCTGGTGGCTGATAGCCGACTGGCTCATATCCAAGGCTTCTGCAATTTCGCCTACAGAAGTAGGTCCACTAAAAAGCACATTCAGGATTCTAAGCCTAGTCGAATCACCAAAAACCTTAAAAAGGTCAGCTAAGTCAAATAAAATTTCATCATTTTTGATAGATATCATTATCACCTCTATTCATATGAACACGTGTTCATGAACACTATAGCATATATCGAAATTTTGTCAAGGCGTATATTTGTTATGATAAATTTACATTTATATTTTGTTTAACGGGTAAACTATTCTATAGGAGGCTTCTATAGGAGGCTGGTATGGTAGAAGAACTTTTTACAGTTACAAATTTAAAATCGTGGTATGACCCAGAAAAAAACATCTTAGATGGGTGCAGTTTTAGTCTCAATCAAAATGAAGTTGTGGCACTTGTAGGCAGTAATGGCTTTGGGAAAACAACCATTATCAAAACTATTATGGACATACACTCTAATTACAAGGTGGATGAAATTGGTTTTATGGGCAAAAATTCTGATTTCAAAGACCCATACTTTAAAGAAAATAGGCTGGCAGTTTTTTCAGATTATAAAGCCTTTAGGTATTGGAGTTTTTGGGAATATGCAGAATTTTGTACAAAATATATGGCAGAGAAATCGATGAAACTTACATAGAATCCTTGATGCAGGGTTTTAATTTTAACAAATATGAAAACTACATACTAAAAGATCTATCTATGGGAAATGCCAAAAATTTTACATTATAGCTGCTCTTGGCCTTAAATTACCTTTTTTAGTCTTAGATGAGCCTGTAGATAGCCTAGACTTTGAATCTACTGTGTTTTTGTACCAAGAATTAAAAAATATAAGACATAGGCCGTTTTTTTATTTAAGAAAACTCAGCTAGATTCAATATAATGAAACAACCTATGGGTCTGTATTGAATGATTCTATGAGAGTTTTTTTAACTAGATAAGAAATGTCTGTTTATAGGGATTTAATTTTTTTAATATTCAAATATTCAATAGAATACAGATGCGATTTGACTAAATGATGACAATAAATTATAATATATTTAAAGATTGATCGTCGTCTATTTTTAGACAGACAAATCCCAGTACATGTAATTGTACATATTTAAATTAGAAGCACTACGGTATAGTGCACGGAGGTTATTTATGGATGGCACGGACGGCAAGAAAAAAGTAAAAGCTATAGGGCTCGAGACTTTTGTATTCCTCGTCGTATTCATCGGTGGATTCGCTTTAATCGGTCGTCAAATGGGCGTCGGTATGATGTTCAAAACGATGATGGCCACAGCACACGATCTACTACTTTCAACTGTATTTTTAATTATGGCCATGGCGGTACTCGCCGGTGCAATTAGCGGCGTTTTATCAGAATTCGGCGCAATTGCTCTTATTAACAAGATCTTCGCTCCTTTAATGAAACCTGTTTGGGGCCTGCCCGGTGCAAGTATTACAGGGGCGGTGGCAACCTACTTATCGGATAATCCGGCGATCATATCTTTTGCTAAGGACAAGACATTTACTCAATACTTTAAGAAATATCAGGTACCGGCCCTTTGTAACCTCGGTACATCTTTCGGGATGGGGCTGATCGTAACCACCTTTATGATAGCTCAGGGAACGGAATTTATCGCTCCTGCCGTTATCGGTAATTTGGGTGCTATTATCGGATCCATCGTAAGTGTTCGCTTAATGATGGCCCAGACAAAGAAATACTACGACGATCAGGCCGAAGAGCCTTATGATGAAAATATGGATGTAGATGATCTGGAAGCGAAGGGCGAGTTCCGATACATTCGCGAAGGGAATCTCTTCCAAAGAACTCTCGATGCTCTATTAGAAGGAGGAAAGACCGGTGTTGAAATGGGTCTCTCCATTATTCCCGGTGTCCTCATCGTCTGTACTTTTGTTATGATGATCACCTTCGGTCCGGGAGAAAGCGGAGAGTATACAGGCGCAGCCTATGAAGGTGTTAAGTTCCTTCCCTTCGTAGGGCAAAAGCTTCAATTTATCTTCGAACCCCTATTCGGGTTCCAATCTCCTGAAGCGATCGCCTTCCCGATTACGGCACTTGGAGCTGTTGGTGCGGCTATTTCTCTCGTACCGAACTTTATTGAAACCGGCGTCGCACTCCCCAACGACATTGCCGTCTTTACGGCCATGGGTATGTGCTGGTCGGGCTACCTCAGTACCCACATCGGTATGATGGACGCATTGGATTCCCGCCCTTTGGCAGGGAAAGCCATTTTATCCCATACCATCGGCGGTCTCGTAGCAGGTATCTCTGCCCATTTGATCTTTATGTTAATAGTTTAAAAATGCGCAGCTTCGGCTGCGTTTTTTATTGCCTACAGCTGAAAGTATGATAAACTTTCAGTAAATATATTTATCTTAGGAGGCCCAGTGAAATCTTTACATCTATTAAAATTACGTTCTTATCTCCTCGTCGCTTTGGTGGCTCTTACCCTTCGCCAAATCGCAGGCCTTATGGGCATAGTCGGCCCGGTCACCGACGTGCAGCAAATAGCGGGCTGCGTTATCGCTGTCATAGGTTTTGTGCTCTATCGACATGAGATGCGAAAAAACTATACGCACAAAAATCCGGGTCCCTGCGGATTAGGTGGGCCGGTGTTAAACGGCGCAAGTATCGTAGGTCTGTCCCTGCTTTTCTTCGGCGTCAGTTTTTTAAAAGGTATGGTTGTGATCCTTATCTTTGCCTTGGTGCTCTTTCTTTTACATTTGTTAATCCGAGAAAAATAAGAAATAGTAAGAAAGTGAAGGCTCCCTTTGACGGAGTCTTTCTTTATATAGTACAAAAAGCGCTTGGGATAGCAAGGAAAGTAGGGTCATGGTATAGTTAAAGTAAACAAGCGAAATCATATAATAGAAAGGATCACTATGCACTACACAGGACAAACATTTCGACCGCCTCGGGAGGCCTACAGCCCCCTACTTGAGGTAACGGTCGGCTGCTCACACAATCAATGCACTTACTGCTCGATGTATAAAGATGTATCGTTTCGCCCTGCGCCGAAGGAACAGATCTTAGCAGATCTTCAGGAGCTTTCCCAATTTGGCGACCGCATCGATCGAATCTTTCTTTTGAACGGCGATCCCTTTATTCTGGATACGGAATACCTTCTGACCCTTGCCGATTGGATCCACGATTACCTTCCCCATGTGGAAACCATTACCTGCTACGCATCGATTTTCGATATTACGAGAAAGAGCGTAGAGGATTTAAAGCGTCTTCGAAAAGCGGGATATGATCAACTCTACATCGGCATTGAAACAGCCCACGATCCCACTTTAAAACGTATAAAAAAAGGCTGCACACAAGAAGATGAGTACCGCGAATTGGCTAAGTTGGAAGAGGCAAATATCGATTGGATCTGTATGGTCATGACGGGGATTGCAGGTAAAGAGGACAGCTTTATTCACGCCGAAGAGACGGCGGCTCTATTAAACAAACATCAGCCTCGAAGTGTAGCGCCTCTTACTACATCGGTTCATCCGGGAACGGAACTGGAGCTGGAGATGATGCGGGGCGAGTATATTCCCTTGACGGAAGGGGACATTCTCCTCGAGGAAATTCACCTCTTAGAACATTTGGAACTGAACGACAGAGCTCTTTTCTTCGGCGGTCACGCTTACAATATGGCTCCGATTATCGGCCGTTTCTCCGAAAAAGAAGAAATGCTCGAAAAACTTCGCGCCGCTTACGATAACATGAGCGAAGCTCAACGAAACGCCCGCTTAAGGCGCACCGGGTATTAACGTGAAGCGTCCGCTTTTTGAACGGCTCCGATCCTTTCGGGGTGACGGAAACTTCGCCATGCCCGGCCATAAAAATCGCGTAAGTTTCGATTTCGATCTACGGGACGATATTACGGAAATTGTCGGCGCCGACAATCTTCTGAATCCGGAGGACTGCATTAAAAAGTCCCAGGAAAATATAGCAAAAGCCTACGGGGTAGCTCAAAGCCTGATGGTACCCGCAGGCTCCACTACCGCCATAAAAATCGCCCTCTTCCTCGCTACGAGTCCGGGGGATAAGGTTCTCGTCCAGCGTAACAGCCATCTTTCCCTCTTCCACGCTGCGGTAAGTTTGGATTTAAACCTTTCTTATTTGGAAGGGGAAGTGGACGAGGAGGTGGGACTCTTTGCAGGCATTACGCCGGAATCCGTGGAAGAAGCACTGGAGGCCGATCCCGAAATAAAGGCCGTGTTTTTAACGAGCCCGGATTACTTCGGCGGCATCCTGCCATTAAAAGAGATTGCCCACATAGTTCACAACTACGGAAAAAAACTTATCGTCGACGAGGCTCACGGCGCTCACCTGGCCTTCGGCGAACTTAGGGAATTTTCTGCGGTGAACTACGCGGATTACACAGTGCAGTCCCTTCACAAAACGGCTCCCGCCCTTACCGGGGCAGCTCTTCTCCACTTGAAGGAAGAAGAAGACCGGCGTCGAGTGTTAAAGGGGATGCAACACTTTCTCTCCACATCTCCATCCTATCTTACGATGCTCTCATCGGAATTTGCCGTCGCTGCCATGGATGAAAATTATGACGATGAACGGGTAAAGTATTGGCGAGATGAAATAATCAAAAGCGTCACCGATTGTCGAGTACCTTCTCGGAAAGGAAAGGGACTTATCGCCCAAGATCCCTCGAAACTTCTCTTTCATATGTCGGGGAGAAAAGGGGAAGAAGTCGTAGAATCTTTGGCAAAAAGGGGTATCCATTTAGAAATGGGTGATCGTTATTATGCACTCGCTATTTTGTCGCCCTATAATACGGATGAGGACTTTCGAAAGCTCATCGGAGAGCTGAGAGATCTTCCCACCGGAGAGCCGGAGACCCTTTGTTTCGAGAGGATTCCAAAGGCGGAAATCGCCCTTTCGCCGAGAAAAGCTTTTTTCAGCCCGACCCGCACTCTCTCCATAGAGGAAAGTATAGGTTGTATCGCCGCCGATACCATCACACCTTATCCGCCGGGAATCCCCATTATTACTTATGGTGAGCGTATCTCTCAAGAGATTACAGATTATATGAGAGATCACCCCGACGCTATAGGTATTTCAAACGGCTGTGTTACCGTCGTAAAGGAGGAATCATGAAGTATTATGTCATCGAAGGTAAGTTTAAAACCTTCCAATTTGCTTTAGAAAATGAAGAGAACACCGAACTTCGAGAAAAATTTGAAAGCTTTTTAAAAAAGGGTATGGAAGATGGCCATTTTCTTATGATGGGCGGTCGGGCTCACGGTGTCCTGGGTATCGGAAAGGGAGAGCATCTCGACGATATGCTTCAAAAATTTGAGGAAGATCCCCTGACGCTTGCAGACGTCATTGAATACCGTATGGTGGAAATCGAAGAGCCCGTTGTCAGCGAAACGGCAGAAAAATTTTTCAAGTAAAATTGTCGGCCCATGAGCGCTGTAAACCGGTAGAAAGCAGGATAAAGAGGAGCAAGTAAAATGCTTGCTCTTTTTTAGTGTAGATTTTAAACGATCAATGATCTGGAAATTAAACTCCCCAGGGGGTTAGGAGAATGATTTATTAAATCTTTTGAGTAGACAACCGCAGGTCCGATATATAGAAAAGAAGGAAAAGGATCATTTACAGAGTTAATTGAGAAACTTTATTATTTCATTGCCATTAATTATGTAGAGTGTTATAATTTCATTAATGAGAAATACTATTGATTTTTGAGATATCTTTTTTTCGGCCATCGCTGATAACGGGTATCAACAAGATCGGAGGAATACATATGAATTTACTTTTAGCACCGAAGGATGTCGATCTGAAGGTTCTAAAAATTCGCGATCGAAAACTCGATAAGACACAGATCACCCATTTACAAAACTTAGGTTTTGTAGAAGGTGCCAATCTTCGTGTCGTAAGCGATGTACAGGGCTCGATTATCGTCATCGTCAAAGGGGTACGCGTCGGCCTTGGAAAAGATTTAGCGGAATGTATTCGCGTCAGTGCGTGAGGTGAACAATGAATTTAAGTCAAGCAGAAGTAAATAAATCCTATTGCGTCGATAAAATTACGGGGAAGGGTCCCTTAAAACGTCGCATTATGGATATGGGTATTACGAAAAGCACCACAATATTCGTGCGTAAGTTCGCTCCTTTGGGCGATCCCATTCAGATAACGGTACGCGGCTATGAACTTAGCCTGAGAAAAGCCGACGCCGAATTAGTAGAAGTTACGGAAATCGATGAAGAGGAGGCTAACCGATGAGAATTGCACTGGCGGGAAATCCCAATAGCGGCAAAACGACCTTGTTTAATGCCTTGACCGGCTCCCATCAATACGTGGGTAACTGGCCCGGCGTAACCGTAGAGAAAAAAGAAGGGAAGTATAAAAAGGACACGTCCATTAAAATTACCGACTTGCCCGGCATATATTCTCTCTCTCCCTACACCCTGGAAGAAGTGGTGAGCCGTAAATACTTATTAAATGAGCAGCCCGATGTCATCGTCAATATTATCGACGGCGTCAATTTAGAGCGTAATCTTTACTTAACCACCCAGCTCTTGGATCTGGGCATTCCCGTGGTCGTCGCCGTGAACCGCATGGACGTCGTGCGCAACAAAGGGGACATGATCGATCGGGAAGGGCTTTCAAAAGCCCTCGGCGCCGAAGTAGTGGAGATTTCCGCCCTTAAAAAAGAAAATATGGACGGTTTGATGGAAGCTGTCAAGGCGGCGAGCGCGCGCTATGAAAAAGATCATATCGTTTACGATCCTCAATTAGAATCGGCTGCGGAAGACATTTATAAAATCTTGCCCGGTCTCTCGGCGAAAGATTCCAAGCGCTTCTACGCCTTAAAATTAATTGAAGGGGACGAAAAACTCGATCTGAACCTAACCGCCGATGAAGAAAAGAAAATCGGAGACCGCATCGCGGAGCTCGAAGATTTCTACGAAGACGACGGAGAAGGCATCATTACCGAAGCCCGTTACGGCGCCATTTCGGATATCGTCACCGGGAACTATAAGGCCGGTAAGAGAGGAAAGACCACTAGCGATAAAATCGACACCATCGTCACCAACCGCATTTTGGCACTTCCCATTTTCGTAGCTATTATGACGGCGATTTACTATGTAAGTGCCGTCGTCGTAGGCGGACCGGTTACCGACTGGGTCAACGACACCCTCTTCGGAGAATATCTCGCCGACGGCGTCAGTACATTGCTGGAGTCCATGGGGACGTCCCCCTGGCTCGAATCCCTCGTCGTCGACGGCATCTTCGCCGGCGTCAGCGCGGTTTTAGGCTTCCTGCCCTTAATCGCCACCCTCTATCTCTTCCTCGCCATTATGGAAGATGTGGGCTATATGTCCCGTATCGCCTTTATCTTAGATAGAATCTTCAGAAAATTCGGCCTCTCCGGCAAGAGTTTTATCCCGATCCTTATCGGTACCGGCTGTTCCGTACCGGGGATCATGGCCACCCGTACCATCGAAAACGAAAACGACCGACGCATGACCGTCGTCGTGGCGAGCTTTATGCCCTGCGGCGCGAAAGTTAACCTGATCGGCCTCTTCGTCGCCTCCTTCGGATTCTGGTACTTTATGCCCATCGCCTACTTCTCGGGTATATTGGCCGTCATCATTTCGGGCCTTATCTTAAAAAAGACCTCCATCTTCCAAGGAGATCCGGCGCCCTTCGTAATGGAACTTCCGGAATACCATATGCCCTCTGCCGAAAACGTGTTGAAGAGCGTATGGGAACGATGCAAGGCCTTCGTTAAAAAAGCGGGCACGGTCATCCTCGTGGCTTCCGTAGTCATTTGGTTCCTGCAAAATATTTCCGTACACGGCGAATTTGTAGAATTTGCGGAATCCACCGACAGCATTCTTTCCGGTTTCGGAAAAGTCGTCGCTCCCATCTTTACCCCCTTGGGCTTCGGCAACTGGCAAGCCACTGTGGCCAGCGTAACAGGCCTCGTGGCGAAAGAAGCGGTAGTATCCACCTACGGCATTATCGGCGGCATTGCCGACGGCAACGACGCCGGATTACACGCCTTCGTTATCAGCCAATTTACTTTCTTAAGCGCCCTCTCCTTTATGCTGTTTAACCAATTAAACGTACCTTGCTTTGCCGCCATCGGCGCCATTCGCGAAGAAATGAAATCCAGATTCTGGGTACTCTTCGCCCTGGCTTACCAAACGGGCTTCGCTTACGCCGTGGCATTGGTCGTCTTCCAAATCGGCGGCCTGATTCAAGGCGAACCCTTCACCCTTTGGACGGGTATAGCTTTCGCCCTCCTCATCGCCTGCATTTGGGGGATCGCAAGAAAACCCTCGAAACAAAAGCAAGTGCCCATCGGGCGTGAGCAAACACAAGAATAGGAGGAATTATGGGAAACTTTATCGTACTCGCCGTCGTCGTGCTCCTCGTAGCATACGGTGTGCGCTCCATTTATAAAAAACGAAAAGAAGGCGGTTGCGGCTGTGGATGCAGCTCCTGCGACAGCGGCCACTGTTCTTCCCATACACATGAATAAAAGAGATGCCTTCGGGCATCTTTTTTTGTGGAAGCGCACTGCAAAATTCAAAGTGATTCACTCTGAATTGTGAAAAAAGTTAATATAACGTCGTATTATTTAGCTTTTCTACTTGAATTATAAAAGATCAATGCTATAATAAATTCAGGAAGTAAAAAAAACAGGAAAAAACGGTATTCCGTTACATACCTGAAGATAATTTGGAGGTATCATTATGGCACATAAAATTACTGACGCTTGCATCGCTTGTGGCGCTTGCAAACCCGAATGTCCGGTAGACTGCATCGCTGAAGGCGATGTTTACAGCATCGACGCTGACGCTTGCATCGACTGCGGTTCTTGCGCATCCGTATGCCCCACCGGCGCAGCTCAACCCGAATAGGATTTAATTAAGAAAAGGCGTTCTCCGCAAGGACGCCTTTTTTTATTGCATCCATAGCCAGAACGGGGAAGCTGTGGTATACTAGTGGCAACTGTATAAGGTGATGAAGAGGAAAAGTAAAGAGTGAAACGCTTAAGAGAGTCTGCGGTCGCTGGGAGCAGATGCGGGAAACTTTTGAATCCGCCTCGGAGCCTGTTAAATGAAGTGAATCGCATAGCGATTAAGTTGGGTGGCAACGCGGGTTCGACTCGTCCCATAGAGGATGATCGGAGCCCTTTTTTTATTGGAGGTAAACATGCTCGATATTCGTTTAATTCGGGAAAATCCGGAACTGGTAAAAGAAAACATTAAAAAGAAATTTCAAGATGAAAAAATCGCCCTCGTGGACGAAGTGTTGGAACTGGATATTGAAAACCGTCAAGCCAAGACAGAAGGCGACGAACTTCGCGCCAAACGCAATCAACTGTCGAAATCCATCGGCGGCTTAATGAAAGACGGCAAAAAAGACGAAGCGGAAGAAGTAAAGGCGGAAGTAAAGGCCATTAACGACCGCATCGAAGAGCTGGAGACGGAAGAAGCTAAAAAGAGCGAACGCATTCGCGAGATCATGCTCGTCATTCCCCAAATCATGGACGACACCGTGCCCATCGGAAAAGACGATTCCGAAAACGTGGAAGTAGAACGCTACGGCGAACCCGTGGTGCCCTCTTACGAAGTACCCTATCATATCGATATTATGGAAGCGTTAAGCGGCGTAGATCTGGACAGCTCCAGAAAAACATCGGGCAGCGGCTTCTACTATTTAATGGGAGACATCGCCCGCCTTCACTCGGCCATCCTTTCCTACGCTCGTGACTTCATGATTGATAAAGGCTATATCTACCATATTCCGCCCTTTATGATCCGAAGCGATGTGGTAAGCGGCGTCATGAGCTTCAGCGAAATGGAAAACATGATGTACAAGATCGAAGGGGAAGACCTCTACCTCATCGGTACCAGCGAACACTCCATGATCGGGAAGTACATCGACTCCATTACGGAAGAAGACACCCTTCCTCATAAATTAACGAGCTATTCCCCCTGCTTCAGAAAAGAAGTGGGCGCCCACGGCATTGAAGAGCGGGGCGTGTACCGTATTCACCAATTCGAAAAGCAAGAGATGGTCATCATCTGTAAGCCCGAAGAGAGCAAGGCATTTTACGACGAACTCTGGCAAAACACCGTGGAATTCTTCCGCTCCATGGATATTCCCGTGCGTACATTGGAATGCTGCTCCGGAGACCTTGCCGACTTAAAAGTTAAGAGCGTGGACGTGGAAGCCTGGTCTCCTCGCCAAGAAAAATACTTCGAAGTGGGCAGCTGCTCCAACTTAGGCGATGCACAAGCTCGCCGCTTAAACATTCGCGTTCGCGGAGAAGACGGCAAACTCTACTTGGCACACACCTTAAACAACACGGTCGTGGCGCCGCCGAGAATGCTCATCGCCTTCTTGGAAAACCACTACCAAGAAGACGGCTCCATCTTTATCCCCGAAGCCCTTCGTCCCTATATGGGCTTCAAAGAAAAAATCGAAAAGGCCGACTAAAAGGCATATAGAAAACCGCCATGGTTCATCATGGCGGTTTTTTTGATGGATTGTAAAATTTGGGTTCTAAAATATCCTTTGGGGAGTAAGATCCTCAGTGGATATATTAGAGCCTTTTTTGGGGACGTGTAAACGGAAAATTCCTTACTCTCCTATGGATAAGAGAACCGAATGAGTTTTAGGCTGCAGCAGGAAAATATTCATATGAAAAAGATTGGACTCATCTTTTGGTTTATTATTAGACACACTGTCCATATACAAATTAAACTCCTCAGGTGTTTTGTTCATGGGCATGATCCGGTAATGGTAGTTAATATATTCAAGTCTATTAACAGTAGACGGCTTAATATTAAAAACGGGTTCTTGATTAGCGTCGAGGAATTCGGTGTCGAATCGATAGGCGATGTCATATCGTATATTTATACGATCTTCATTAAAATAGACGTCATTATCTTCTTCTTTGAAATCACCGGCCCAATGAAGGCCTGTCACCAGCTCCCGTAGAGGAATGTAATAATCGCCGTCAACAGTAAGGGTGCTGTTCACATATTCCATGCTCGTGTCCTGATCCAGGTAGATACCGTCGCATTGTATGCCGCGGCCATGGAAGATAACTTCACGACTCGTTGCAGGTTCTGTTACAATAACGCCGATTTCGGGAGGATTATATCCGCCCCAAGCGTAATTGTTGCGATCGATACTATAGATCCAGCCCATTGCTTTCGTAAAATCCTTTACTGATATCATGCGGCGATCGCCAATTTGAAAAGAATGCACCTTAAACTCTTTTCCCTCGTAATGGATCGACAGAAGCTTATGGTCACGAGGGGGATAGTAGATCTTGCCGATAGCTACGGTAGAATTGGCATTGTCCCAGCCGACTATTTCGCCGAAGGCTTCAGATATAAACCGAATGGGTACAAGGGTACGATCATTAACAATCTTTGCAGGCACATCTAAAGAAATATGTTTGATCATGCCGTCTTCTTTTACAGTGACTCGGCGCTGATTGATTTGCAAATCAATGATTGCCTCAGTACCCCATGCGGTACTTCTTTTGATAATAACTTTTCGCGTTGAAGGCTCCCACTTTACATTTGCGTCGAGGCTTTCTCCGATAAGTCGCAATGGAACAAGAACGCGGTCGTTATCGACTATCGGTGCCACGTCGCCGTATAGATAATCACCCGAGGTAAAAATCTTTATATTTCGTTGAGCAAAGCTTTTCGAAGGAACAAAAAGTATAAATACCAAAAGCAAAAGAGACCATTTGTTCATTTTATCAAATCCTTTCTAAGGTTATTTCGTCTTGTATTTATTATATTACCTTTGGCGAGAAATACCACGGCAAAGTTCGTGACTTTTAGCAAGACACAGGCATCTTCGAATCCTCGTTAAATTCTCCTATATCCGTTGACTGTGCCTGTTTTTATCTGATATACTATCTGTCGAAACAAAGGGGAGTAACTACTATTCTTGGTCGTCAATCCGGCATATGCCCGGCCAAGGATCCTAAACAGGCTGTGAGACTTTTGTCCAAGGGGCAAAAGTCTTTTTTTAAGGAGGTATTATGGACTGGTATCAAATGACCCCGGATGAGGCGGTCGGAAAACTTGAGGGAGACAGCCGTAAAGGGCTTTCCCAAGAAGAAGCCGAACGACGTCTCTCGGAACATGGGGCGAACGAATTAAAAGAAGAGGAAAAAAAGCCGTTGGCTAAAAAGCTGGCGGAGCAATTCCTGGATCCGATGATCATTATCTTGCTCATCGCCGCCGTCATATCAGGCGTCGTAGGAGAAGCGGTGGATTCCGTCATCATCTTGATCATCGTCATCGTTAACGCGCTACTTAGTATTTTCCAAGAGGGGAAAGCGGAAGAAGCCATCGCCGCTCTTAAAAAAATGAGTTCCCCTACGGTGAAGGTCATTCGTGACGGTGCCTCCAAAGAAATCAACTCCGCGGACGTCGTTCCCGGCGACCTCGTTGTCTTGGAAACCGGCGATATTGTTCCGGCGGATCTTCGCTTGTTGGAGAGCTCCAATTTAAAAATCGATGAATCCTCCCTTACCGGGGAATCTGTCGCCGTTGAAAAACACGCCGAGGAAAAGCTTACGGAAGAAGTGGGCATCGGCGACAGACTGAACGTCGCCTACTCCGCCTCTATCGTAACCTACGGACGAGGCAAGGGCATCGTCACCTCTACGGGGGGAGACACGGAGATCGGTAAAATCGCCACTTCACTTTCCACCATGGAAGATGAGCAGACACCCCTTCAAAAGAAACTTGCAGGTCTCTCTAAAACCTTGGGTATTTTAGTTGTCGTCGTATGCGCCGTGGTCTTCCTCGTGGGGAAATTCTACGGACACGAAACTCTCAGTATGTTTATGACCTCGGTATCTTTGGCGGTAGCCGCCATCCCGGAAGGCTTGCCCGCCATCGTTACCATCGTCCTTTCCATGGGCATGGGCAATATGGCGAAACGTAATGCCATCGTGAAAAGACTGCTGGCAGTAGAAACTTTAGGTACCACCACCTATATCTGCTCCGATAAGACGGGTACCCTGACACAAAATGAAATGACTGTAACCCACGTGTACGTAGACGGAAAAGTTCTGGAAGTTTCCGGATCGGGATACGCGCCCAAAGGGGAAGTAAGCCTCGACGGGAAAGCCGTTACCTTCGACGACGTTCACGGCCTTAAAACCTTAAGTACCATCGCCACCTTGACAAACGACGCCGATCTTACGGAAGAAAACGGAACGTACGGCATTTTAGGCGACCCCACCGAAGGCGCCCTCATTACCTTCTCCGGAAAACAGGGAATCGACGAGAAAAAACTCGAAGAAGAATTCCCGAGAGTGGAAGAAATTCCCTTCGATTCCGAACGGAAGATGATGTCCACCTTCCACAAAAACTACTTCGAAAACAAAGTGTCGTCTTTTACAAAAGGTGCGCCGGATGTAGTTTTGAGCCGCTGTAAGTACTTCCTGAAAGACGGAGAAGTCGTGGAGCTTACGGAAAAAGATCGAGAAGAAATTTCCGAGCAAAACAACAGCTTCGCTAAAAACGCCCTTCGCGTTTTAGCTTACGCCTACAGAAATTACGATGATATTCCTTCGGAAATCAGCTCCGAAACAATCGAAAAGGATATGATCTTCGTCGGCCTTACGGGCATGATCGACCCGGCCCGACCGGAAGTAAAAGAGGCCATTAAAGAATGCCGCTCTGCAGGTATCGTCCCCGTTATGATCACGGGGGATTACCTCTTAACGGCGAAAGCCATCGCCCAAGAGCTTGGCATTTTGGAAGAAGGGGACCATGCCATGATGGGCGAAGAGCTCAACGGCAAGAGCCCGGAAGAAATTCGCGAAATCGTAAAGACTACCCGGGTCTTCGCTCGGGTTTCTCCCCAAAACAAAGTGCAAATCGTAACGGCCCTTAGAGAAAATGGCGAAATCACTGCCATGACCGGTGACGGCGTCAACGACGCACCGGCCATTAAAAAAGCGGATATCGGTATCGCTATGGGGATTACCGGTACGGATGTTGCTAAAAATACCGCCGATGTCATCTTGACAGACGACAACTTCGCCACAATTGTAAATGCTGTCGAAGAAGGCCGTATCATTTACGCCAATATTAAAAAATTCGTTACCTTCCTATTGAGTTGCAACATCGGGGAAGTGCTTGTGGTCTTCCTTTCCATTCTCTTAAACCTGCCCACGCCCTTCCTTCCCATTCAGCTCCTATGGCTCAATCTCGTAACTGACTCCTTCCCGGCCCTCGCCCTCGGCGTGGAAAAAGGGGAAGAGGAAACTATGCTCGAACCGCCGAGAGATCCGAAAGAACCGATCCTCGATCGCAAGGTAACTATTACCTTGATCATTCAATCCTTGGCCATTACGGCGGCGACCTTAGGCGTGTACTACTATGCGCTCGCCACCCACGGCGCCACGGGGGACGGCCTTGTCTACTCCAGAACCATGGCCTTCTCTACCTTGGTATTCAGCGAACTGTTCCGCTCCTTCTCCTCGAGAAGCATCGACGACACCCTCTTCAAAATGGGTTTCTTCACGAACAAGCGCCTGAACCAGGCGGTGCTACTATCGTTAGCACTGGTCCTCGTCGTATTGTACGTGCCGGCATTGGAAGCTTTGTTCCATATGACCGACCTCGGCTTTACGGACTGGGTCATCGTATTAGTTTCCGCCCTGATTCCTCTAGTCATCGGCGAAATTCAAAAAATGATCCGCTTCGGCCGTCAACACGCAAACTAAAATACGCCGCCTTCGGGCGGTGTTTTTATTTTCTATAATTGAGCCCGTTGATCATAAATGATATGATAAATGCATCAATGAAAAGGCTGGGATACAAGTGAGACAATATAGAAAAAGAGAACATGTAGAAAATTATTTAAAGACGGAGCACAGGGGAAGCACCCTTTTTGAAGACGTGTTTTTGCCCCATAACTCCTTGCCGGATTTGGCCTTCGATGAAATTGACACGAACACGAGTTTTCTCGGAAAAGAAATTGCCTTTCCCTTAATGATCAATGCCATTACAGGGGGCACGGAATTTGCAGAAAACATCAACGCCGATTTAGCGGAGCTTGCCAGGCGGCTCGGCATCCCCATGGCTGTCGGCAGTGAAACCATTGTTATGGAAGATGAAAAAGCCGTCGAAAGCTTTCGAATCGTTCGGGAGATCATAGGTGATGAGGGCATCGTCATCGGCAATATGAACGGCAATCTGACTCCGGAAGGAGCCAAGCGGGCTGTGGATATTATCGGCGCCGATGCATTGCAAATCCATTTAAATCCTGCACAGGAGCTTGCCATGGAAGAGGGCGACCGGGATTTCAGAGGAATCAAAGAGCGCATCGTCGCAGCAAAGAACGCACTGGATGTTCCTGTTATCGTGAAAGAAGTGGGCTTTGGGATGGACGCCGACGTAGTGGAAACACTTTACGATGCTGGCATACGCTATGTGGATATTTCCGGCTTCGGCGGCACCAATTTCTTTGAAGTGGAAAATCTGCGCGCCCTCAACCGGGACATGAGCGATCTCTACGACTGGGGACTTCCTACAGCTTATGCACTTACAAAGACCGTGGAGCTGGAGAAAAATGATCTGCACATCACGGCATCCGGAGGCATTCGCTCCTCACTGGATCTTGTAAAGAGCCTGGTCCTCGGTGCTGACATGTGCGCCATGAGTGGTGAAATATTAAAATATGTTCTTCACGGTGGCGTCGATTACGCCGAAGATTACGTAAGAGAGCTTATTTATAAATCTAAAATTATTATGATCCTTTTGGGATCGAAGGATATTCAAAGCTTAAAACACGTCCGGTGGAAAGCTACCGGCAGATTATCGGAATTGTTGAGGTAAGTATGTACGATGTGATTATTATCGGCGGCGGACCGGCAGGTCTTACTGCTGCTATTTATACGAGTCGTTCCCATCTTTCCACCCTTGTGCTGGAGCCGCAGCTCGAAGGTGGACAAATGGCACAGACTCTGAATGTGGAAAATTATCCCGGCATTGTAGACGGCGAATCGGGCATGGCCATCGGTATGCGCATGAAACAGCAGGCCTTATCCTTCGGCGCCGAAATTAAAAAAGAGAGTGTGGAAAAACTAGGTGTGGACGGCGCTGAAAAAATTGTTTCTACATCAAAGGATGACTACCGCGCCAAATACGTCATCGTCGCCACAGGCTGCACCCCCAATCAACTGGGTGTACCGGGAGAATCAGAGTTCGCCTCCCGCGGCGTAAGCTACTGCGCCACCTGCGACGGCGCCTTTTACGGAAACGGCGAAGTCTATGTTATTGGTGGCGGCAACAGTGCCGTTCAGGAAGCCCTGTACCTCGAAAACCTGGGAGCGAAAGTACACATCGTTCACAGAAGAGGGGAATTCAGAGCGGAAGGCTTTATCGCCGAAGCGGCAAAAGAAAACGAAAATATAGAAATCCACTGGCACACGGAACTTAAAGAGATCAAAGGGGATAAAATGGTTGAAGGCCTCGTCCTCTACAATAATGAAACAGGCGAAACCACCGTGGTGGAAAAAGGTGACAAGCCCTTAGGGATCTTTATTTACGTCGGTCAGCAGCCCCAAACCGACATTCTCGCCCCTATCGTGAAGCTGAAAAACGGCTTCGTCCCCGTAGATAGAAACTGTATGACGGAGGTCGACGGTATTTTTGCCGCCGGCGACATTGTGAATAAAAAATTCAGACAAATCGTCACCGCTTGCGGCGACGGATGTACAGCCGCTATGGAAGTAGCAGAGCGCATCGTGCAATATCACTAGAATGAACCGATCCGTAGGGGTCGGTTTTTCTTTATAAAATAAAGGAATGTAAAGAAGTCGCAAAACTCTATATTTTATATTGCGATGACGCCTGTGATTCGATAAGATAGACAGGATAAAGAAGAGGTGGTACATGAAGATCTTAAAGATCATTCTGAGCGGTTTGGCAATTGTCATCTTGTCGGCAGGATTAGCCTTGGGCTATAAGATTGCTGCCAATCCGTCAGATAGAATGAGCGGAGATGCTAATAGCGAGCAAATCGCAAATGCAAAAGAAAACCTGAAAGCGACGAGTCCCTTTACAGGCGACGATCCCCTACACATTTTGTTATTCGGAATCGATAAAACGGCGACGACGGATGCAACGGAAGAGGGGAATCCGACACGTAGCGATGTGATTATGCTTTTAACCATCGATCCGGTTTCAAAACGTGCGCAACTGTTATCCTTACCAAGAGATACCTATGTGGATATTGAGGGGCACGATGGAAAAACGAAGCTCGGTCATGCTTATGCCTACGGAGGCGAAGAATTGGCCGAAAAAACTGTCGAAGACTTTCTCGATGTTTCAATCGATTATTATGCAACCGTCGATTATAATGCCGTTAGACGATTGGTCGATGCGGTCGGCGGGATCGAAGTGGATATTCCCTTCGATTACACTTATGAAGATACTTACGTCGTTCCCCACCTATATATAAACTTTAAAAAGGGAAAACAAAAACTGAACGGTGATGATGCGGTTCGCTACTTAAGAATCCGCAAGATTTACGAGAATCAGGACCTGGATCGAATCCAAACACAACAAGGGTTTTTAATGAAGTTATTTGATAAGGTAAAGAGCCCTCGAATGATTTTCAAGATACCGGAACTGATCGATCTTGTCATGGACAATGTAGAAACTAATTTATCCTATGGGCAGATCGCCTATCTGGCAAAAATGGGGCTGGACTTTGATAAAGAATCTATTCAACTGGATACATTAGTAGGTGAAAATCAAAGGATCGGAAAACTGGAATATTATGTTGTCGATCAGGAAACGGCACGGGATCAACTGAAGCGTTTCTGGGAAGGTCAAGAAGGCTACTATGAAGAAGCTGCCGAAAAGAAAAAATTGGAAGAGAGTCAAGACAAGGGGGAAAACACAGAAGACAATCAAATAGAAGAAAAGTAGTAAGCAGGCTTCAAAAATCTCCTCTATCTGAAATTCGGATAGAGGAGATTTTTTTGGGTATAAGATACTGAAATCCACTATTGAAAGGAGAATTATATGGATATTAAAAACAACGGACGACAATTCTATATAGGAGAGGAGAAAGATCCCAAGGCCTTACTTGCCTATGAACCTATTGATGAGCATACGGTGCGGGCCTACCATACGGTAACGAGTAAAGAGCTTCAAGGTCAGGGAGTCGCCGGAAAACTTTACGAAGCTTTTATGGAGTATGTAAAGAAAGAGGACTTAAAAGTACAGGCGGATTGCTCCTACGTACGCAAGAAGATGGACGAAAGCGAAGAAGATAAAAAGTACAGAGTCTAGGGGAAGAACAGCTAATCAGAAGTTAAAAATACCCCAATATTTTCTTGACAATGTAAAGAGATTCTAGTATAGTCTTAAGAGTCAACACGTGAGGGCAAATAAAGCCTAAATAATAGTTGACAACGATCAGTAGATATAGTAAACTGATCAAGTCGCCTCGAGAGAGCGAGATCGCAAAAAAGAATTTCAAAAAAGTTCTTGACAGCGAACGCCATTTGAGGTAGACTATAAAAGTTGTCTCGTGAAACACACGAACAAAACTTTTACAAAGTTTTAAAAAGTGCTTGACATTTCAGTCAACGCGAGATATACTAAATAAGCTGTTTTGAGTAGCAGCAACTTGAACCAAGTTAATTAAATGGTATAAGAGAATAAACCATAACAAATCTATAAGCTTAAAGCGGAACACAGTCAGTGTTTGAGCTAAGCAAACT
>QWCK01003073.1_pt1 | contig 19042 bp, 16 predicted proteins | sample 1972571 | NCBI WGS metagenome assembly QWCK01 (sample SAMN09866710, study PRJNA288562) | Human gut metagenome isolate term2_stool, whole genome shotgun sequencing... | isolation source: gut | host: Homo sapiens | place: USA: California
GACATTTCTCCTGTTAGATACAAGTTTACAGTATTTAGCTTAAATTCAAAAGAATATTTACTATTTTTTCTTTTTATTTCGAGTCCTTCATAGCCTTGAGATTCGTAAGTATTAACCCAAATTCTAACAGTAGAATGAGCTGGGATAGAGTATTTTTTTGCTAATTCTTTGCAGCCCATATTTCCTTCTAAATACTCTTTTACTACTTTCATTTTAAATTCTGTTTTGTATTTTGCCATTAAAAAACTGACCTCCTTAAGTTGGTTTTCAAGTCCAACTTTTGGGGGTCAGTTCACTTCGGGGGGCTTTTCATTTTGGGAAAACCTTCAAATCCATTGACGAAAGGAAATTACAGGAATACAATAGATAATAAGAGATAGTATATTTTTGTGATTTTTTGCACGATAATGTTAAGGTCATGAAAGGAGAGAGGAATGAAGCGAGTACGCATTCTATTGCTCTTTATCTTGTTTTTCCTCGTGGGGGGTACAGCCTACGCCCAGTCCGTATAGGATAAGGCACCGGTAGACCAGCCTAAAATACAGCAAGAAGCGGTGTCCACGCCTAGGGAAAATAAGATAGAGACCAGCCAGGCGACGGATACGGCCACGAAGAAAGAAAGTGCAGAACTGGTCCAAGAAAAGCCTAGCCAGGAAGGTCTGGACTCAGAAAAAAGGACACAGGTTGAAGAAAAATCTGAAAAAGATGGTCTGAAAGAAGACGCAGCTGAAGTACCAGCTGAAAAAGATAGCCTGAAACCAGTTATTCCACCGGAAGTACCGGAAGAACCTCCAGTGATTCAAAAAAACCACCAGTAATACCAAAGAAACCAGGTGGAGCACCTCAAACAGACGTGGAATCTGTAGGGTCTTATATCGTATTAGCGATGACTTCTACCTTAGGTTTAGGCTATATGCGGAGGAAAAAAACATTAAATTCCTTGATTTAAAAGACTGCTGAGAAATTCTCAGTAGTCTTTTTTTGGAGATAGGAAAAGCCCAGGAATATTCCTGGGCTTTTTTCTAATCTGGGTTTCAAGGCTAGATTTTGTTAAATGAACTTTTTATGCTTCTCTCTTTACTTCTGGATCAGAGCCTAGGCGGCTACCTACAAGTCCGAAGTAGGAGGAAAGAACCATAGCTAGAACAAGGCCGACAAAGGTCCATACAGAGGCTTTAGCTGTGGTTGTAGTGACTTCTTTTGCTCCTTCTCGGGTGTCTTCAATAGTTTCTTCGGCTTGGACTTGGAGTTCTGTAAGTTTATTGGATGCTTGATTGATTTTTTCTTCAGCTTCCTTGGAGCTCTTTTCCAGGCCTGTGTAGATATTATCTACTGCCTTGTCCGCTTCTTCTGGAGTTAGGTCAGAATTTTTTGCCAGAGCATTTTTAATGGCATCCCGGTCAGCGGCATTGGCAATGGTTTCTGCCCGTTTTTGTAGAGAGTCTGTAGTATTTTGAATGATTTGTTCAGATTGGTCTGGGTTGACAGCAATATCTTTTGCAGCTTCTTTAATTTCATTTCCAGCGGCTTCTAATTGACCTTGAAGGTAGTTGGGTTGCAGTTCTTTTATGTCGGTGTCTTTTAAGACTTCTTTAACATTTCCATCTAATTCTTCAGTATCAATATTTAAGTCGCCGATAATAGCATCGACACCAGATTTTGCAGCAGAACCTGCAGATTCAGCAACAGAACCTGCTCCACTGGCTACAGTTGAAGTGATATCTCCTACGGCCTTACCTATACCAGAAATAGCGGAAATACTTGCATAGGTTACTAAAACAAAGACTAAAAGAACAGAAGTGGCCCAAGTTACAAAACCGTGGAGTAGGCCAATTCTTTGGGAAGCTAAGCCAGAGACAAAACCTCCGCAGATAGCAGAAAGGGCTAGGGCAATGACTGTCCAAATGGCAAGTCCTGTGCCGACACCGGACAAGGGGGTCCTAGAAGTGGGGTCTAAAAGACCGAAGCCTAGGGCAGATCCAATAAAGGACAGGGTGACAAAAACAGCCATAAAGGCAGCTAGGCCGGCAAAAATAGCTCCCCAGGAGATATTTGCTCCGGCGTTTTCATTTTTCACATAAGATATAAATCGTTTCTTCATTTTTCCTCCTTAATATAAATCCTTAATATAAATAGTGCATTATTTATAAATAATAAATAAGTTTGACTTTATATTATATACCCAAGGAAAGAAAAAATATTCAAAAAAAGTAGACTTTAAAAGTAGACTTTTTTCAGTATAGCCAATATAAAAATTTTATAGGGAGATAGGGGAGAATTTCAAATTCCCTCCAAAAGTGGAGTTTATTAGGGGGGAGTATAAAAAAGTTTAAAAAATTTTGAAAAAGGTCTTGCGTAAATATACCCATGGGGGTATTATAGACTTATAAATGATGAATGAAAGTTCATATGAGTAAGAAGGAATATTTAAGGAGGAAGAAAAAATGGCAGTATCTTGTGGAGAAATGAAAAAAGGCGACGTATATAAGTGTCAAGATTGCGGTTTTGAAATTGAAGTCATCAACGAATGTGATTGTGACAAGGACGAAGCTTGTCAACCAGGTCAAGACCATTGCTGTGAATTTACCTGCTGTGGTAAAGAAATGGTTCGTAAGTAAATTTTAAACAAAAAAGGAAGCCCTAGGGCTTCCTTTTTTTCATATAGGATTAGCAGTGACTTTCCAGGTAGTTGATAATATCTTGAGATTCATACATGGCTTGGTCACCAATAAACAAACAGGGAACTTGTTTTTTTCCACCCTTCTCAATAAGGTAGTCCCGCATGTCTGGGTCGGTGTCAATGTTGATGATTTCAACGCCTGTAATTCCCTTATTTTCCATAACTAGCTTAACCCGTTCACAATAGGGACAGTAGGTGGACGTAAAAAGTCTTAAATTTTCCATAAAGGCTCCTTTCTTGTCTTTGCCCTACTTTTACCCAAGCTGGGCCAAGTTAATCAAGGAATTAGTAAGAGAAATTCTAAGAAGTGGAAAACTAGCTTGTTTGAGAAGAAAAATGTGCTAGAGTAGAGGAAAGGGGGTAAGAAAATGGATGTTTTTCACTCAATTGGCAAGGGGATTGAAAAGACCTTTGATGCCTTAAAGGATTCCAAGGAAAAAATCCACTACCAGGCTAAAAAATACAGCCGCCAGTCAAAGCTTCGCTTGGAAAAGTCCCAGGTGGAAGGGGAGATTAAGCGGCTCTATGAAGAACTGGGAGAGGCCTATTATCAAAGTATAGAAGAAGGGTCCGACCAGTCCAAAAAGGTCCTCCATGAACTCATGATCAAGCTGGACCAGCAAAAAGAAATTTTAAAGGCCCTGGAAAACCAGCTTAAGCAAGACCTTGTGGAGGAGGGACAAGACCAGCCTCAAAAGCGCTGTCCCCATTGCAATGAGGTTATGGAAGAAGGAGACCAATTCTGTAGCAATTGTGGGTCCAGTATGGAGGAAACCAAGGTTTTTAAACGAGGGATTTTTGTGGATAATGTGGAAATCCTAACCAAGATGTGTCCCAACTGTGGCAACCAAGTCAGTGTCCATGCCAAGTATTGCAATCGCTGTGGCCTGGATTTGGAGAACTTGTAGAGGGACGGATTTTTATTGAAAGTTTAGCAGGATATGTTAAAATAAACTTAGGGGTAATTGAGCAGTAGAAGATTCCATCTATTTTTAAAAAGGAGGAAATAGTATGGACGCTACAAGCAAAGAATTACTAAAGGTAAAAGAATGGCTAGGGGAAGCAGATGCTCTTATTTTAGGTATCGGACCTGGCCTAAGCAAGGCTGGAGGGGTCGATCTTTCAGACCCTGACTTGATGGAAAAATGGATGCCGGACTTAAAGGAAAGAGGCGTCGAAACAGTTTTAAAGGGGATGCGAGTCTACCATTGGTTTGACCCGGAAGACCCCTTAGAGTATTGGGCCTTTTGGAGTAACTTGATTAAAAATTTACGCTATGAAACCGAGCCCATGGAGGTCTATCAAGAAGTCTTTGACCTGGTAAAGGACAAGCCTTATTTTGTCATCGCCACCACAGTAGATGGACAGGTTGAAAAGGCCGGCTTTGACATGGACAGGGTCTATATGCCCCAAGGGGACATGGCCTATTCCCAATGCTACGAGCCCTGCAACAATGAACGTTACTATAATGAAAAGGAAGTTTTTCGGATGTCCAGCCATATCCATGAGGATGGAAATGTCCGGGAAGATATTTTGGGACGTTGTCCTTCTTGTGGCAAGTATTTGGTTCCCAATATCCGGATGGAAGAAAATTTTGTGGCTGAGCCCTATTTAAAGCAAAGAAAAGATTTTGTAGACTTTGTGGAAAACCGCAGAGACCAAAACTTGCTTTTCCTAGAATTTGGCGAAGGCTTTAACCAAGCCGGCTTTATCCGCTATCCTTTTGAAACCATGGTGGAAACCCTGGACAAGGCAAGGCTGGTTCGTTTTAATACCAGCGATCCCGAAGTGCCAGAAAGCATTAAGGACAAGGCCTTGGGAATCAAGGACCCCATAGAAAAATGTTTAAGAGACCTCATTTAGGTCTTAAAAAACCATCCGCAAGGGTGGTTTTTTATTTTGGCCCCAAGTCAATCTATGGTATAATAGCTAGAGATTGGAGGGTTTTTGTGGAAAAGAAGACATGCCAAATTAAGGGGCTTAAGATTGCCTATGTACTCCAAGGCCAGGGGGACAAGTATTGTGTCATTGCCCATGGCTGGGGTACCAACATAGAAACCATGATGGGGGTCTATGAACAAGTTAAGAAAAACTACCGGGTCCTCCTATACGATGCCCCGGGTTTTGGGCAAAGTGATGACCCCAAGGAGGTTTGGGGAACAGAAGACTATGCCGATTTTTTAAAAGACCTCTGTGACCACTTTGAAATTGACAAGGCTGACTTTATTGGCCATTCCTTTGGAGGCAAGACCCTGACAATTTTTGCTGTGAAATATCCAGACCTGGTCAGGCGCCTAGTCTTAATCGATGCTTCCGGCGTTCTACCCAAACGGGGTCTGGACTATTATTTTAAGGTCTATTCTTTTAAGTTTTTGAAAAAAGTCTACCTCTTTTTCCACAGGGGCCAGGGCAGAGACAAGGCCCTGGAAGGCTTTTATAAAAAGTTTGGATCGGATGACTACCAGGCTTCCCAGGGAATCATGCGTAAGACCTTTGTCAAGGTGGTCAATGAATCCACGGAAGCCTATTTTCCCAAAATCAGCCAACCCACCCTCTTGATTTGGGGCCGACAAGACGAGGCCACCCCTCTTTGGATGGGGAAGGTCTTTGAAGAAAAAATCTCTGATGCCGGCTTGGTTGAGCTCAATGGAGGCCACTACAGCTATGTAGACGACTATGGAACCTTTTCTGCTGTCATTGGCTCATTTTTAAAGGATTAAGGAGAAGAATATGGAGAAAGCATTTTTATATGGCCTTCTGTACCTGGTCTACTACCTGGGTCTGGCAGGTCTTACTTACTACACCATTCGAAAAAATAGCCCCGACCCCCTGCATATGATGCAGCTGGAAGGCTACCAACCCCGGGACTATAAACTTTGGCTCAAGGAAAACAAGTCCTTTAAATTTGCCCTAAAAACCACTAGCAGTCAAAACAAGACTCCCCTGGTTTGGACAGACCGGGCAAAGCGTCTCCACAAAAAACACCTAACAACGGTTCTTTTGGTCCTACTTGTCTTCTTGGTCCTATCCATCTTCCTCTACAAGTATTTCTTTTGGCTACTTTTCTACCCCCTCTGCCTGGGGATTTTTGCCTATAGCCAATTCCAATGGATTATCCTGGCGGCCAAGTTGAACCTACCCCTGGAAAACAAGATCAACCAGGGCTTTTATGATGCGGCCAAGGAAAAGATAAGGGCCCGAAAGGACCTGTCTGTCGTTGGAATTACCGGATCTTTTGGTAAGACCTCTACCAAGTTTATGACAGCTACCATTCTGGAAGAGGCCTTTAAGGTCCAAACCACCCCTTCTTCCTTTAACACCCCCATGGGGTTATCCAAGGTCATCAACAATGACTTGACAGAAAACAAGGAAGTCTTTGTGGCGGAATTGGGAGCCAAGGAATCGGGAGAAATTAAAGAGGTGGCCGACCTGGTCCAACCCACCATTGGGGTTATTACCGCTATTGGTCCTACCCACATGCACCTCTTTAAGACCATAGAAAACATTCAAAAAACCAAGTATGAACTTATTGAAGCCTTGCCCCAAGATGGGGTGGCCATCTTTAACGTAGACAATGCCTATGTCCGAGAATTGGCCGATGGCTGTGACCGAAAAACCATCCGCTATGGTATGGACTTGGACCAAGACCTGGATGTCTTTGCTGACCAAATCCAAGTCGGGGCCCTGGGATCCAGCTTCCAGCTCCACTTGCCGGACCAAGACCCTGTCCTATGCGAGACCATTCTTTTGGGTAAACACAATATTTCCAACCTCCTAGCAGCGGCTTGTATTGCCTATAGCTTGGGAATGACAGCAGACCAAATTGCAGCTGGGATCCAAAGGGTCCAACCCGTGGAACACCGTCTCCAATTAATCCAAGGCCCCAGTGGGGTCAATGTCATTGATGATGCTTTTAACTCCAACCCCGTTGGGGCCCGAGCAGCCCTGGAAGTCCTAGGAGCCTTCCAAGATGCCAAAAAGATCATTATCACTCCCGGCATGGTGGAATTAGGAGATATAGAAGAAGAGGAAAATGAAAAACTGGGCCAAGAAATTGCCCAAGTTGTGGACTACTGTATCCTGGTAGGGGAAAAACGGACCCAACCCATCCAAAGGGGCCTAAAGAAAGCAGGCTTCCCCCAAGACCGGCTCTTTATCGCCCAAAGCCTAGATGAGGCCACCCAAATTTCCGCCCACTTAACAGGGCCTGGAGATGTAGTTTTAATTGAAAATGACTTACCCGACAGCTATAATGAGGTGTAAACAATCTTCCCCAGGTCCAGGCCTGGGGATTTTTATGGAAAGTTTAGAAAAATATCTAAGGCCTTGTAAAGACTTGGCCAAAGTTTGCAAAACTTTTGATAAAAGCAAACGCTCCAGCCTGGAGTGTGATAAAATAGAGGTAGAAAGTCTATATTTTAGGAGGAAGTATGAAAACAATCGGAGTCTTGTTTGGCGGTAAGAGCGTCGAACATGAAGTGAGTGTCATTACCGGAGTTCAAGTGATGGAGAACTTGAACAAGGACTATTGTGTGGTTCCCATCTATGTAAAAAAAGATGGCCAATGGCTGGGAGGAGAAAGTCTAAAGGATTTCAAGTCCTTTAAAAACCAAGATTTTTCCCAGGCCTATCCAGTTTATTTTAAGGCCGGAATCCCCTCCTTGTTCCACTTGCAAAAGCAAAAGGGAGGTCTTTTAAAGGGAGACCAACTGGTGGAAGAGGAAAGAAAAATTGACTGCATCATCAATGCCCTCCATGGGACCAATGGAGAAGACGGGTCCATGCAGGGGCTTTTGGAACAATGGTCTGTAGCCTATACAGGCTGCCAGGTGCCAGGCTCAGTCCTGGGGATGGACAAGGTCCTTATGAAGGAACGCTTTAGCCATTGTGGCATCCAACAAGTGGCCTATACCTGGTTTAAGGCAAGGGATTGGAAGGAAAACCGGGACCAAGTCCTGGAAAAAATCAAGGAAATTGGCTACCCCCTTATGGTGAAACCCTCCACCCTGGGTTCTAGTATTGGGATTTCCAAGGTCAAGGAAGAAAAAGACCTGGAAGCTGCTGTGGACTTGGCCCTATCCTATGACAAAAAAGTAGTGATAGAGCATGCTGTGGACCAGTTGAGAGAACTGAACATTTCTGTTTTAGGGGCCAATGGTTCCTATGACTTAAGCCCCATTGAAGAGCCCAAGAGCCTTAACGACCTCTTGACCTTTGATGAAAAATACATCCATGCCAACAACAAGGCCGGGGAAAAAACCTCTGGCAAGGGAGGACGAAATATCGTGGTTCCCGAGGCGGATGTCCTGGAAGCCATCCATACCATGGCTCGGTCTGCCATGGATGCCATTGACGGTGCCGGAGTGGTTCGGATTGATTTTATGATGGAAGGGGACCAAGTCTACCTTAATGAAATCAACACCCAACCCGGGAGCATGGCCTTCTACCTCTGGGAAGAAGCAGGACTGTCCTTTAAAGACCTCCTGGATCAGATCATAGAGATTGCAGAAGAAAAGAAAAGGGAAAAGGACCAAATTATCTATTCCTATGAAAGCAACTTATTTCAAAGGTCAGGATTTGGTTCTAAATTATAGGTGATAAGATTGATACAAGACAAGCTGTTGGATTATTTAAAAAAACCCAGAACGGAAAAAGAAATTTTCAACCACTTCCAAGTGGATGGCCCCATGCGCAAGGAAGTGCGAAAGCTATTGAATAAATTGGAAGATCAAGGAAGGATTGGCCGGACCAAAAAGGACCGCTACCAAAGCCTTGAAGATGAAGATTGGATCAAGGGAGAATTTCAAGGAAATAAAAGAGGGTTCGGCTTTGTCTTGCCTGTCGACCAAGACCTAGAAGACATCTATATTGATAAAGCAGATACGGCCGGAGCCTTAGACAAGGACCAAGTCCTGGTTAAGATGGTGGATGAAAAAGACCGCCGGGGCCAGGTGGTCCGAATCCTAAGCCGGGGCCGGAAGAAGTTGGTGGGGACCTTTGAACGGTCCCAAAAGGACTTCGGTTTTGTCCGACCGGACGACCACCACTATGCTAGAGACATCTACATTGGAAAAAAACAAGTAAATGGTGCCAAGGATGGGGACAAGCTGGTGGTGGAAATTACTAGTTGGCCCGACAATGACCGGAACCCAGAGGGAAAAGTTCTGGAAATTCTGGGCCATAAAAATGACCCCCAAGTGGAAATTTTGGCCATTGCAAAAGAAATGGACATCCCCATGGACTTTTCCAAAAAGACCTTGAAGTATGCCCGAGACCTCCAAAAAGAAGTGGACCCCAAGAATTTCCAGGGCCGACTGGACCTAAGAGAGGAAAATATCTTCACCATTGATGGGGCCGATTCCAAGGACTTTGACGATGCCATTTCCATTGAAAAAATAGACAAGGGCTATAGGTTGGGGGTCCATATTGCCGATGTGGCCCACTATGTCAAGGAGGACAAGGCCATTGACAAGGACGCCTACCTCCGGGGAAATTCCGTCTACCTTTTAAGCAAGGTCATCCCCATGCTGCCCAAGGAATTGTCCAATGGAATCTGCTCCCTAAACCCCCAAGTGGACCGGCTCTGCCTAAGCGTCATCATGGAGGTAGACCTAAAGGGTAGGGTGAAAAAACACAAGATTTGTGAAAGTGTCATCCGGTCCAAGGCCCGACTGGTTTATGACGATGTCAGCAACTACCTGGACCATGGTAAGACCCATCCCTCCTTTGCGGGTTTGGAAGAAGACCTGGACCATGCCTTGGAGTTGGCAAAAATCCTCCAGGAAAAGCGCCACAAGCGAGGGGCCATTAACTTTGACATGGAAGAAAGAGAAATCAAGTTGGATGAAAATGAACGAGTCCTGTCCATTTCCATTGCCCAAAGACGCTGGGCCAACAAGGTCATTGAAGAGTTCATGATTCTCTGTAATGAAACAGTGGCAGAGCACTATTATTGGATGAAGGTTCCCTTCCTCTACCGGATTCACGAAGAGCCTGACAAGGAAAAACTCTTGAGTCTCAACCAAATCATGCGGCCCTTTGGCTACCGTTTGAACCAGGTAGAGGACATCCAACCAGGGAAAATCCAAGACCTCCTGGAATCTGTCCAGGGTAAGGTGGAATATCCCCTTATTGAAATGCTGGTTCTTAGAAGTTTGAAAAAGGCCAAGTACAGCTCCATTATGGAGGGCCACTTTGGCCTGGCCAGTCGCTTTTACAGCCACTTTACCTCCCCCATCCGGCGCTATAGTGACCTACAAATCCATAGGATCATTAAAGACGACCTCCATGGTCTCTTGAATATGGGTCGGATTAACCATTATGAAAATATCTTGGATGAGGTAGCCCTCCACGTTTCGGCCACAGAAAAATTAGCTGTGGAGGCCGAAAGAAGAGTAGAAGATGTCAAGATTGCCGGATACATGGAAGACCATCTAGGAGAAGAATTCGATGGCATGGTTTCAGGAATCACAGCCAGTGGAATCTTTGTCCAATTGGAAAACACTGTGGAAGGCTACATAGGCTATGAATCTATGGACGACTTCTTTACCTTTGATGAAAACCGATATATTGCCCTGGCCAAAAATGGCCGTAAGTTCTACCTGGGTATGAAGTTGAGAATCCGGGTGGAATCCGTAGAAAAAGAAAAAGGACATATAAATTTTAGTTTGGTAGGTGACCCCTTTGGCGAAAAAAAAGACCAAGAAGACAAATGAATTGGCCAGCAACCGCAAGGCCAGACATGATTATTTTATAGAAGACAGCCTGGAGGCCGGCCTGGTCCTAGTGGGGACAGAAGTCAAGTCCATCCGCAAGGGGAGTGTCAGCTTGGCGGATGCCTATGCCTCCATTCAAAAAGATGAGGTCTATGTGGAAAATATGCATATAGCCCCCTATGAAGAGGGCAACCGCTTCAATGTAGACCCTTTGAGAAAGAGAAAGCTCCTCCTCCATAAAAAAGAAATCCAGAAGCTGAAAAAGAGCCTGGATCAAAAGGGCAAGACCCTGGTCCCCCTAAAACTCTACCTGGTTCGAGGAAGGGTCAAGATGGAGTTGGGCCTGGCCCAGGGGAAGAAGCTCTATGACAAGCGCCAAGCCCTTAGGGAGAAAGAAATCAACAAGAAACTTAGGGACTTTACCAAGTATTAAAGGTCTAAGAAAAATCTAGGAAAATCTATTGACAAGCTTCCGCCACAATGTTAAAATAGAAAATTTATTGACGCCAACCCTTAAATATGTTATACTGTTAAAGTAAATCATTGTATAGAAGGGTGGTAGTACAGTGAATCAGATGGAGCAAATTCGTAAAGAATTAACGAGACATATTGGTAAGCGTGTGATTTTAAAGGCAGACAAGGGACGGAAGAAAATCGTAACCCGACGGGGACGTTTGGTGGAAGTCTATCCTAGCTTGTTTGTTGTAGATATTGAACATGAAGTCAGTGAAGGAAATCGGACAATTTCCTACACCTTTTCCGATGTGTTAACATCAACCGTCAAATTAACCATTATTGACGACGACCAAGTGGAAAATAAAAAAATTTCCTAGATAAAAAAGTTCTTCTCTAAAGGGAGGGACTTTTTTTGTATCCTGGGACCTATACCCAGCCCAGGCCATATGGTATAATAAAAAAGACTTTTATTTGGAGGAATTATGGACCAACTTGTCATGGAAAGCAGAGGAAAAATAAATAGAGGTTTAAAAATTCTGGGGAAAAGACCCGATGGCTACCACAATCTGGATTCGATCATGGTCCCCATCAGTCTGCAGGATACCATCATCCTGACCAAGAGAGACCGGGGCCTGGTCTATGAAAGTAACCTGATTGACCTGGACTGGACTTCGGATAATTTTTGTAAAAAAGCCCTGGACCTTCTAGAAGAAAAACTGGGAAGGACTTTTTCTCTGGAAATCCAACTGGAAAAGAGGATTCCCCTGGCAGCTGGCCTAGCCGGAGGAACAGCCAATGGGGCTAGCATCTTAAAGGGTCTCAACCAGCTCTATGACCTAAAGCTGGACTTAAAAGACCTCCAAGCCTGGGCCTTGGACCTGGGTGCAGACTTTCCCTTTTGTCTCTATGACCGACCAGCTCGAGTCCAGGGGATTGGGGAAAAAATCCAGCCCCTAGAGGGAAAGGAAGAAGCCATCCTCTTGGTCAATCCCGGCTACCAACTTTCCACTCCAGAGGTCTATGCCTGGTACGATCAAGACATGGACCAAGGCATCCAGGACCAGGCCATCAATGACTTAGAGGGACCTGTCCTAAGACGCTACCCCCAATTGGTCCAGCTTAGGGAGAGCTTGGAAGCTACAGGAGCCTACGAAGTCTCCATGTCTGGATCGGGACCTACATTTTACGCAGTTTATGAAAAGCAAGGCCAAAGAGACCAGGCCAAGGAAAAATTAGAGGGGACTTTTGAAAAAGTCCTGGCCTGCTCAACGGTCTTATAGGAGGAAATATGCAAGGGATTGGTGTATACGACAGTGGTCTGGGAGGCCTGACTGTCCTAAGAGAGCTCAAGAGACGCTTTCCTAAAGAAAAATTCATTTATTTTGCCGATACGGCCCACCTGCCCTATGGAACCAAGAGCCTGGACCAAATCAGGTCCTACGGACAAGGAGCAGCTAGGCACTTTCAAGAAGCTGGAGTCAAGGCCCTAGTGATAGCTTGTAATACAGCGACCGGGGCAGCCCTAGACCTCTTGCGAGACCAAATGCCCTGCCCTGTTTTAGGAGTTATTGAGCCCGGAGCCAAGGCGGCCCACCAGGCTTCTAAGAATAAAAAATATGCTCTTTTGGCCACCCAGTCCACCATAGACCGGGGCCTCTACCAAGCCTACTTAAAAGACCTAGACCCTCGGGCCCAGGTCTACGGTCTGGCCTGTCCCCAGATGGTACTGGCAGTAGAAGATGGCCTGGCAGACCACTATATTGGCAGAAAAATTGTCTGGGAATATCTGGACCAGCTTCCGGCAGACTACGATACTTTGATCTTGGGCTGTACCCACTTTCCCTTGGCCCAAAAGGCCGTGGAAGACTATTTCAAGCAAAAAAAGAGACAGGTCAAGGTCATTGATCCGGCCATCCAAACCTGTCTGGATCTGGCAGAGACCGTCAAGATGGAAGAGGGAAAGACAGGAAAAACCAACTACTATACCAGTGGAGAAAAGACTCTTTTTAAAGAAAAACTGGAAAAGATTTTCGGAGAAAGAGTCCGGGTAGGTAATTGGGATTTTTAAAGAAAAAAAGAAGATAGAAAAGATATGGGAGCAGAAAACCTGCTCCCATTTTTTTGTGGAGAAAAGGAATTTCAAGAAAGGACTTCAAAAAAACCACCTATAATATGAAAGAAAATGAAAAAAATTAGGTTGGGTCTAAGATAAAAATGAGAGTTAATTCTCTTTTTTTGAAAATCCCTAAGCCCCTAAATATGGGCCTTGTAAAGATCTATGAAAATATTTTCTTATCTTTTCCCTAAAAAGGAAAAAGCAGGAAAAGTCAATTCCTAACATTTGTCAAAGAAAAATCAATAAACATGTTGCAATTTGTGAGATTTAGTTTATAATAGTACATGAGCATTGAAAAAAGGAAAAGTGAAGTCAATTTGATTTCACACGTTAAACGGTTTTGAGCAAAACCGGAAAACCTTTACTAATTAATTATTTATATTTTATGATGGAGGGAAAGATGAAAGCTCTAAAAATTATTTTTAAGCTCAGTCCTGTGGCCTTATTAGCTTGGTTACTACTAGCTGGTAAGGGTGGCGGAGAAGGCTTCGACATGTTAATCGCAGGCCCACTTGCTCTTATGTATGCAGGCTTTGTAGCCTATTGCACTGAAGGCATTAAGCCAGCAGATTCAATCGAAACAGCCGTAGAAAATGTTCGCGGAATCCAATTGGTATTTTTTATTTTAATGATGGCTTACGCTATGGCTGGTTCATTTATGCAAACAGGTGTAGGGGCTGCTACAGTTAACCTTGCACTATCTGCAGGACTTTCTGCAAAAACAGTTGCTCCAGTTGGTCTACTTGTAACAGCAGTTCTTTCTGTTGCAACAGGTACTTCCTGGGGAACATTCGCAGCTTGTGCTCCAATTTTCTTATGGTTAAACCACATTGTTGAAGGAAACTTACTTATTACAGTTTGTGCCATCACTGGTGGAGCAGGATTTGGAGATAACATCGGTTTAATCTCTGATACAACAGTTGTATCCTCTGGGATCCAAGGTGTTGAAGTTATCGACCGTATCCGTTACCAAGGTGTTTGGTCAATCCTATGTTTAGCTGCAACTTGCATTATCTTCTTCGTACTGTCTGCAGGTCTTCCTGCTAAATCAGCTACAGGTGCTGAAGCTTATGCAAACATCTCTCAAGAAACTTTAGACTTCTTAGCTGAAGAACGTCCAGACGCTTTAGCCCTACTACAACAAGTACGTGATGGTGTTCCAGTTTACATGGTTCTTCCACTAATCTTCGTAGTAGTTATCGCTATCGCAGGAGTTCCAACAATCTTCTGTTTAGCTCTAGGTATCTTCGCAGCTATGATTCTAGGTTTAGTTGCTGGTACTGTTGACAGTGTTCCAGTATTCTTAGAAGACATCGTTCAATCTGGTTTTGCAGATGCAGGTTCTTGGGTTATCGTAATGATGATGTGGATCTCCGGTTTCGGTGGGGTCATGAACAAGATGAAGGCCTTCCAACCACTTGCTGACCTAGTATTAAAGATGTCCACAAGAGTTCGTGGATTAATGACTTGGAACGCTGTATTATCTATTGCAGGTAACGCATTATTAGCCGACGAAATGGCTCAAATCGTAACAGTTGGTCCAATTATCCGTGAATTAGTTGAAGAAAACATTGAATGTAGCGAAGAAGACATGTACAGACTTCGCTTAAGAAACGCAACTTTCGGAGATGCAATGGGTGTATTTGGTGCTCAATTAATTCCATGGCACGTATACATTGCTTACTACATTGGTATTGCTTCTGCCGTATACCCAGTATACGACTTCAAACCAGTGGACTTCATCCGTTACAACGTAATGGGCTTTATCGCCGTTGGTTCCTTGTTAATCTTAACATTCACAGGATTAGACAGATTGGTACCACTATTCGGTATGCCACATGAACCAGAAGCAGTTTTACGTAAACAACCAAAAACAGCTGCTTAATCTCAAGTCAATGCTTGTAAAAGAGCCCCAGTCGGGGCTCTTTTTTTTCATGACCTAACCCGATGAGGGCGAGAGAAACGAAGCCCGAATCGTAGGTAGGTCAGAGGTCGCGGCGTTTCAAATCTTTGATTTGACAGCAAGCGACCATATCCGTTATAGAAAAGATGCTAAGATTTCCTGCGAAAGCTTTGCTTGAGCAGCAAGAAATCGACGGCTGTGCCTCCCGTGTTATGAATCCAGATTTGTTTATTTTTGGGTTTAGCTTTTATTTATTTACCTTTTGGAAACATACCCTGAACTGTATAAAGGGCTGGACAGGCCAGCCCCTACAAAACCCTTTGCCAGCCTGTAGGGGCGACCTTTGAAGCCTGTTCTCCTCAATTCCGAATATGTTTATGCAGGGCTAAATCCCTATTTACATTATCCCTTATATTTACTCTTTCCCCTATACGGGCCTGACTAGCAGGTCCCTACAAAATCCTTTGCCGCCTTGTAGGGGCGACCTCGTGTCGTCCGTTCTTCCAAACCCGGGTGGGTTTGTATATTGGGACTTATCCTTATTCACATTCTCTCTATATCAATATATTTCCCTATACGGGCCTGACTAGCCAGCCCCTACAAAATCCTTCGCCACCTGTAGGGGCGACTCTGTTCATGACCTAACCCGATGAGAGCGAAGCTCGAATCGAAGGTAGGTCAGATACAGTCTTTCACAGTGAAAGGAGCGTAAGCGAACTTGAACTGATGAAAAGTTGTAGTCGCCCGTGTTACAAATTCGGGTTTATAAATATTGGGATTTAAATTCCATTTATCATTTTCCCCTCGTTGTTACATAATCCAAAATTCTCAACTTTGTGCTGCCTATTTATAAATGTAAAAAACACCCTAGCCAAGGGCAATTCTTGTCCAAAATGGGCAAAATTCTAGGCGAATTTTAAAATTTTTTATCCCTGATGGTTACTTGCCTAGAGAGGGTTTTGGCTCCTAGACTCATTTGTAGAGATTTTTTCTTTATGATAAGCTAATATAGAAAGCTCTTTAGCATATTCTAAATTTGGGATGAAAATTCTTAATAAGTATATTTTTGGGGGCTGCCTTGGGGCAGTCCCTTGTCAATGGGTTTAAAGTTAGGCCCTTGACTTGCAATTAAAAGAAGAGGAGGTAGAATGACTAAAATAAAAGTCGAAAAATTAACTAAAATTTTTGGGAAGAATCCTAAAAAGGCTTATCAGCTCCTAGAAAAGGGACAGGATAAAAAAGAAATTTTTAAGGAAACAGGAATGACCGTAGGGGTTAACCAGGTTTCCTTTGAAGTCCAAGAAGGGGAGATGTTTGTCATCATGGGCTTGTCTGGGTCGGGAAAGTCCACCTTGATTCGCCTGATCAACCGCTTAATTGAACCTACTGCTGGGGATATTTTTATTGATGGTGAAAATATTTCTCACATGGGGCCAGAGGCTTTGAGGGAGACTAGACGAAAAAAATTATCCATGGTCTTTCAAAGTTTTGCTCTTTTCCCCCACAGGACGATTTTAGAAAACACAGCCTATGGCCTGGAAATTCAAAATGTAGATGAGGAAACTCGCTTTCAAAAGGCCAAGGAGGCCCTAGAACTGGTCAACTTGGGAGGTTATGAAGACCAATACCCTGACCAACTTTCCGGTGGGATGCAGCAAAGGGTGGGATTGGCTCGGGCCTTGGCAGCAGATACGGATATTATTCTAATGGATGAGGCTTTTTCTGCCTTAGACCCCTTGATTCGTAAGGGAATGCAGGATGAGCTGGAAAAAATCCAAAGGAAGATGAAAAAAACCATCCTCTTTATCACCCATGACTTAAATGAAGCCTTGAAGTTGGGGAATCGGATTGCCCTGATGCGGGACGGAAAGATTGTCCAAATCGGGAGTCCGGAAGAAATTCTTATGGACCCAGCCAACACCTTTGTGGAACGCTTTGTAGAAGATGTGGATATTTCAAAGGTCTTAACGGCCAAAAATGTCATGATTGAAGCGGAAACGGTGGATAGCAGCCGGCACGGTCCCCGGGTGGCCATGGAAATTATGCGTAAGGCAGAGATTTCAAGCCTCTATGTGGTAGATAGCCAAGATCGCCTCCAAGGGATTGTCACGGCTGATGATGTTATGGCAGCCATCCGACAAGGAAAGAATAGCCTGGATGAAATTTTAATCAAGGACGTTCCCCAAGTAGATGGAGAGGTGGCCTTGACGGATATTATTGATATGGTTTATGACACAAAAATCCCCATTGCCGTAGTTAAAGATGGTGAATTAGAGGGAATTATTATCCGGGGAACGGTTTTAGCAGCCCTAGCAGGAAATGAGGTGGACCATGAATAAATTTGCAGCAATACCTATTGTAGAATGGATTGACCACTTGGTGGACTATTTAAGGGTCCATGGCCAATGGCTCTTTAAACCCATTGATTCGGGTCTAAATTTTATCGTGGTGTCCTTGGCTGGTTTTTTCCAATGGATCCCAGCCTGGCTCTTTATCCTGGCCCTGACAGGACTTAGTTATTATTTAACCAAGAAAAAAGGTTTGACGGCTTTAGTTTTCTTAGGTTTCTTATACATTTTAAACCAAGGTTTTTGGGCCGATACCATGCTGACCCTGGCCCTGATTTTAACATCAGCCTTAATTTCAATCTTAATTGGGGTTCCCCTGGGGATTTGGATGGCCAAGAAGGAAGGGGTTAATAAGGTAGTGACACCCATTCTGGACTTTATGCAGACCATGCCGGCCTTTGTTTACCTGATTCCAGCAGTGTCCTTTTTCGGAATTGGAATGGTGCCGGGGATTATTGCCTCCATTATTTTTGCCATGCCTCCTGTGACTCGACTTACTAGTCACGGAATCCGGCAAGTGGATGGAGAACTTATTGAAGCGGCGGATGCCTTTGGATCCACAGGTAGCGAGAAGCTTTTTAAGGTAGAATTGCCCTTGGCCAAAAAAACCATTATGCAGGGAATCAACCAAACCATTATGCTGGCCCTGTCCATGGTGGTTATTGCCTCTATGATTGGGGCAGAAGGCCTAGGAACCCAAGTTTACCAAGCCATTACGAGAAATGAAGCTGGTCAAGGTTTTGCTGCTGGTCTAGGGATTGTTATCCTGGCCATTATCTTGGACCGTCTAGTCCAAGCCCTAAATGCAGAACCTTCCCGGGAGAGAAGGACCAAGAAGTCTTGGCTCAATAGTCCAGGGAAAAAAGCCCTGGTTGGCCTGGGAGTTCTGGTCTTGATTTTCGGTCTAGGAGCCTATCAAAATTCCAGCCCAGGAGCTGGAGGCCAAGACCGGAAGATTATCGGAATTGAACCTGGAGCAGGAATTATGGATGCTACAGAAAGAACCATAAAAGACTATGACCTTCCCTACAGGCTCCAATCCACGTCTTCCGCAGCCATGACCCAAACTCTGGGAGATGCCATTAAGGACAAAAAGGAGATCATCGTAACAGGTTGGTCCCCCCACTGGATGTTCCAAAAGTATGACCTAAAATACCTGGAAGACCCTAAGAATACCTTTGGAGATGCAGAAACCATCAACACCATTGTTAAAGTGGGTCTAGAGGAAGAAAAACCCAATGCCTACCAATTCTTGGACAAGTTCCACTGGACTGTAGATGACATGGAATCTGTCATGGTAGATATGGCCGATGGGAAAAGCCCCCAAGAGGCGGCCAAGATTTGGTTGGATAAGAACCAAGACAAGGTCCAAGAATGGACCCAAGGGATCAACACCAGCTCTGGTGAGTCTCTTGAATTGGCCTATGTAGCCTGGGATACAGAAATAGCCTCCACTAATGTAGTTAAGGCAGCTATGGAGGCCAATGGATTTAAGGTAAAAATCACCCAAGTAGAAGCTGGTCCCATGTGGAATGCCGTGGCAGCCAGCAAGGTAGATGGCATGGTTTGTGCCTGGCTACCAGTAACTCAAAAGCAATACTATGAGGATTTAAAGGACCGTCTTGTAGACCTGGGTCCCAACCTGGAAGGGGCCAAGAGTGGCCTGGTAGTTCCAGCCTATAGTGATTTAAATTCCATTGAAGATTTGAAATAAAAAAAACCGGAGAAATGATCTGAACCCCAAAATCCGGAATACGGATGGAGGGGTTTTTTGTATGCCAAAATACACAAAAGAATTTAAAATACAACTAGTGCTAGAATATT
>QWCK01004506.1_pt1 | contig 19017 bp, 21 predicted proteins | sample 1972571 | NCBI WGS metagenome assembly QWCK01 (sample SAMN09866710, study PRJNA288562) | Human gut metagenome isolate term2_stool, whole genome shotgun sequencing... | isolation source: gut | host: Homo sapiens | place: USA: California
AACAGTGCCTTGTTTCCAAGAAGATTTATCTGAGTTGGACTCAAAATATTTTTGATACAATGTTTGAGCAGTATCGTCTAAATTATCATTTATCTTCTGCTTTAAAGCAATTCTCTCCGTAATTGTCTTATAACTGTTCACTATTTCAAGCTGGTTTTCAATAGGCGGAATAGGCAATTCTAGTCTGCAAATATCGTCCCAAGTAATCCCACCACGTACACTTCCGTCAGTATGTAACCAACAAATACGGTCAAACTCCGGTCTGCGAAACCACATCATCAGATAATCTTCATTCAAAATGCTGTTATCTATTACCTCAAACATAAAATATGCCGGAGAAACAATAGCAGGTTTTTCTTCATCATACAATGCAACCGGAAGTCGTTCATCACGACCAACATGCATTGGATTACACGCAAACTTTCCTTTTGTTATCAGTTTATATTTACTCAAATCCGTACCAATGACATTTGCAACCGACGGCATAAAGAACTTGTCTATGTTAATTCCCAAAACTCTGTCTGTTATGCTTTCTCTGTTCCGAGTATCAATCAGTCGGATATGGTTTCCTAAAATATCATAATTCGATTTCATATCCCAACTCCTTAAATACAGCAAGCAAATCTGATTTGGATTTTTCCTCTTGAACAAGAAGTTCTTTGAGTTCTCCCTGCAATGACTTCATTTTTGTATCAAAGTCGATGTTCTCATCACGGTTGACAAACTCAATATATCTGCTTGGTACAAGAGTAAATCCTTTTTCTTTTACTTCTTCAAAAGAAGCAGAATAGCAAAACTCCGGCACATTCTCATAAGTTTCCTCATAGCCTTCCTGCTGCCAGTTATGATATACACTTGTAACTTTGGCTCTATCTTCCTCTGTCAATTCAATGTACTTCTTCTCATAAGGACTGCCCATCTGTCGTAAATCCATAAAGAGTATTTCATCTTCTCGGTCACGATAGCGTTTGAGCTTTCCGTTCTGTTCCACAACACGAGCCTTTTTATTCTTATTGAGTACCCAAAGGGTAACGCTGATGTCAGTGGTGTAGAAAAGGTTTCTCGGAAGAATAATAATCGCTTCTACCAAGTGATTTTCTATAAGCTGCTGCCTGATTTTCAGCTCTGTACCATCATCAGATAATGCACCATTGGCAAGCAGGAAACCTGCCACACCGTTTTGTGAAAGTTTAGAAACAATATTCAGTATCCAACCATAGTTTGCGTTGCTTGTTGGTGGAACTTCATATCCATTCCAACGAGGGTCGTCTACAAGCTCATTCTCGGCTCTCCACTGCTTCTGATTGAAAGGTGGGTTTGCCATAATGAAATCTGCTTTAAGGTCTTTGTGTTGGTCGTTGGTAAATGTATTGGCTGCCATCTCTCCAAGATTTGCAGAAATACCACGGATAGCTAAGTTCATTTTTGCCAGTTTGAAAGTGGTATTTGTGTATTCCTGACCGTAAATAGACACTTTCTTTTTATTACCGCTGTGTGCTTCTACGAACTTGATGGACTGAACAAACATACCACCCGAACCGCAACAAGGGTCATAAAGTATTCCATCGTAAGGCTCAAGCATTTCGGCAATCAGGTTTACAATACACTTTGGTGTGTAGAACTCTCCTTTACCTTTTCCTTCTGCAAGAGCGAACTTACTAAGGAAATACTCATATACACGACCTATAATGTCGTTCTCTTTATCATCAGTGTTGATACGATTGATTTCATCAAGCAAAGAAGCCAACTTTGCCGTATCAATATGTAAGCGGGAGTAATAGTTATCCGGCAAAGCACCTTTCAGTGCCGGGTTGTTCTTTTCAATCGTATAAAGTGCTGTATCTATCTTTAGGGCAATATCGTCCTGCTTTGCATTTTCAATAATGTACTTCCAACGGCTTTCTTCAGGAAGATAAAATACATTTTCCTGAGTATAAAACGGCTTCATATCCGCATACTTTTCGCCGTGTGTAGAAATAATCTTATTACGGCATTCCTCAAACTTGTCACTGGCAAATTTAAGGAAGAATAAACTCAGAACAACGTGCTTATACTCCGCAGGCTCAACAGAACCTCTCAGTTTATCAGCACTTTTCCAAAGTGCTTCTTCCATTGATATTTCTTTCTTTGGTTTAGCAGCCCTTGCCATCTATAATTACCTCCGTGTTTTAATCTTCATCTAAAATGACTTCGCATATATCTCCGATGTCACAGTGAAATACCTGACATATCCTCATCAGTACTTCAAGAGATACTGGCTCATTCTTATTTATCTTCGTTGCAGCGTATGATGTAATTTCGGCTGCACGCATTAAATCCTCTTCGTTACAGTTAGTCATTTAACATTATATATTAAATTTTCAGGCATTTCAAGATTTCAGGCAGAAATGTAACCTTTCAGACACTAAGGTGTCACTTTTTACAAACACCTAACACGACTCTTTTAAAGAATACTAAAAAAGAGATGCCGAAGCACCTCAATTATACATTCTATTATTAACATTCAATGCAATCATTGCTATGACCTTTTCTATCGGCGGCTCTTTTCCGTCCGGTGCAACTGCTTTCCAAAAAGCTATTGCTTCCGGTTCAGCACTTTTCATTGCTTCCCGAATGGCAAACTGCATTTCCTCTTTTACTGCTTTTTCGGTTGTTCCATTTTCTTTTGCTATTTGTCTGAAAATGTCGTTCACTTCTACTTCCTCCTATGTCTATTAGTATGTGTCTATCACTGACAGTTGTTGTTATAGCATATTCTCTCTGTCGAAGTCCCGAAAAATTTGTCGATAGCAGAAATTTTTTATACTGAAAAAAAGAAAGCTCGTCGATTAGGACGAACTTCTGTGTTTTATGGAAGTATTTGCTTTGATTGCTTCACAAGTGTATCTATAACTTCATAAATTCTGTTTCTATCTTCAGGAGCAAGTTTTTCAAGCTTCTCATTCAGCATAGAGTTCTTGACTGTATATCCCGTTTCTAGGACATCAGTAAGAACCATATCCGATGATACACCTAAAGCATTTACTATCTTTATGAAAGTTTCGAGTGACGGAATTTTCTCTCCACGCTCAACCATACCAATATAATTTGTTGTCAAATCTGTTTTCTCAGCCAAATCTTCTTGGCGTAATTTCCTCGCAAGTCGGAACTTTCTTATATTCTTGCCGATTGTATCGAGCTTCATCACATCACCTCCCTTAGTGTGTTTCCATAACTAATAGTATAGATTAAGTCGATTTCAAATCACACGCACCCAAAGGAAGTCAAACCAACTATTAGTGATGATTCCCAACTATTTTTATGTTATACTATAAAAGTAGTAATTCACGATTGTTAATGGCGAAGGAATGGACGAACAAAAGATAATATTCAGTAATCGGTTTGAAAAAGAGAAATTTGAGGATTACAAAACAGATTTGGGAACTGACAGCTCAGTCACTCCCGACTTTACGGAAGCTGATGATTTTTTAAAATTTATACAGAAGAACCGCAGAAGTGTTCCAAGTAAAGAGCGAATTGCTGACAAGGATAAATTTATCAAAACCGTTTACGAACTATCCAATAGCTTTGAAATTGACGCTGACCTGATAGAATTTGCCGAGGGATATATCGCCAACATCTATGTAGATTATGCCTGCTACACTGGATATATCAAGAAGCTGTTAGCAATTCTTTTTATCCTTGCCGATGATATTTCCTTTTTAGATGGCAAAAAAGAAGATGCCGATATGCTTTTCAGCTTCACTTATCACACACACCATATTTTCCTGAATTGGAATTTTTAATATGCCGGAATACCGTATCCATAGATATTGCTGCTTCCGACTGCGTACTGTCTTTGTTTGCAGGCGTCGCCTGAGTTGCCCTCTACGGTATAAACTGTGCCATTCTCACACTTCTCTACGATACCAACGTGGTCTGTTGTACCGTCGCCTTCCCAATCAAAGAAGATAATATCTCCTACCTTTGGTTCATAAGTGCGGTCTTGCCATTTTCCATTTGACTTAAACCAGTTTGCACCATCCACGCAACCTGCAAATTTCGGAACAAGTCCGCTTTCAATATACCCGCATTGGTCAGCACACCAAGATACGAAGCAGGCACACCATTCCACTCGACTGTTAAAGCCATACCAACTCCAGTAAGGTTGTCCGCCCTGATTGCCTAGCTGTGTCAAGGCAACCTCAACAATCGCCTGATTACCTCCGGCAGTAAAGGCTCGCCCATACGGATAGTACCTCAGAACGTGAGCCGGATATTGGGTATCTCCATAACTGTCCCAACCAAGCCTTTGTGCCTGCTGAGTGGAAAACTCCACTGCATTGGCATAAGAATAACCGCCCCTCTGCCGAGGTAAGAGCCGCTTTCAATTCCTGAACACCACACTGGATAGAATATTCAGGGTCTTTAATTCCATTAGGTTCGTGCGGATACCTTGTATTGAAACTTCCCTCTGCTGCCTGCATAGGGTCAAGTCCTCTGCCACCGCTTTCCTGCATCATAACCGCCTTGATAAGTTCTACATACTCAGGAATGCCGTACTCTTTGGCATACTTCTGTATGATGGGTTCATAGGCTTCTACCTCTGCACTTACCGGAGTATAGGAATTACTGTCACTTCCTCCTCCAAACATTGCTACGGCAGCACCAAACAGCACGACAATCATAATAATCAGAACCGCTATCCAACCGCCTGCGGCGATTGCTGCTACAAGTGCTTTTGTCCCTGCAATAATCGCTTTGACTGTCGCAACAGTAGCTTTCGCTGTGGCTTTAACGGTATCTGATGTGGCTTTCGCCGCTTTCTTTGCCGTCTGAGCCGCTTTCTGTGTTGCTTTGGCTGTTGTTTTTGCTGTTTTCTGTGCTATAATGGCAGCTTCTTTTGTTTCTGCACGCTTGGTCTTAAAATTTTCAATTCCCGTTTTGGCTTTCTGATAATTCTGCCTTGTTTCACGCACACCCCATCTGCCGACTTTATCCGCACGGTATGCAGTTTCGTGAACAGCCCTATCCGTTGCCGCTTCGATTTTATCGGAAGCATATTCCTCTGCGGAATTTTCCGAAGCATTGGTGGAATGTTCTGCCTTATCTTTCGTCATCACATATCCTTTCTCGAAAAATAATAGAGAGTGGGGTTTAATCCACTCTCTTAGCGACAACAACAAGCCTGCCATTGTTTCTTGAATATTCACAAGTAGAAAGAGAAATCAGCTTGTCGCCATATTCTGCCGATACTCCGGTATCATACAAAGAAAGTTCCTTGCACTTAGCAACATACGCATCAAACTCTGCCGCATTTTCTGCGTCCGTAAACTCATAATACTTAAAGCTATCGGAGCTGTCTGTATAAACGACTGTCTTAAAGACTGCAATCACTTCATACTGGTGTCTGTCCGTCAGTGTATCAAAGGTAATCGTCTTATGACCTTCCCAAAAGCTCTTGTTTCTGTACTTCATCAGTCCCGTAAACATCGAGCCGTCATTCATATGGTGTCCGTATATAATGATGTTGTCTGAAGGTTTCTGCACATCACAATTTTCCTGCACATATGGACAGCCATAAGCGGAATAGGTCCCACCATATCCTCATTCTGCCGATAGAGTTCAAGATATTCCGCAAGATAGTCCTTATCTTCCGAAAACGTCACGCCCTCATTTTCCTTTGGCGGCTCGTCCTCCACAATCTCCGCAAGGTTATCATAGACTTCATTCTGCTTGGCAGAGTCAATGTGATTACGGATAATAAAGAAGGTGCTTACAGACAACACTACCGTAAACACCATCGCAATAATAATATAGATTTTTCTGCTCATTTTCTCTTACCTTTCCATATCATTTCTCTTAGGTGGAGTCAAATCTCTGCAATACTCCGGATACCTCAACTTGATACCCTCCATAAAATACGGAGCATATCCGCAACAGAACAGTTCCTCCGGTGTATAGAGATTTTCCCTGCCTTCTTCCGTAAATCCATTCCAGAGATTAAAGGCAAGGTGGCAGACCTTGACTGTGCCACTTGTCTGCCAACCGCCGTGCATACCTTCCGGTATGATGCAATCCCTCTTAAAATCAAACATCTTTCCGATGTTCATTCTCGTTTCTTCTGAAATACCCATCACATAGAAAAATGCTCTGTGATAGCAGTCGTTGACTTTGCACTTATCCAGATTTTCCAATACAAAATCTCTGTGTGCAGCATTGCGAAATTGAATCTTAGACATTGTAAATCCCTCCTTATGCTTCGCCTGGTTTGGTTGTCATCAGTTTATAAAGTTTCGTGTTCTTAGGGAATTTGTTTGCAAACGGTACAAGCGAACTTCCCACCTTGATAAGTCCGTGTCCTGCTTCCACATTCGTGATATAGGACATCTGGAGGTCAGAAATATTCAGAAGTTTTGCAAGCTCAAGCCTGTCTGTGGAAGCCTGATTCAGCATAATGATGAACTCTGAGTTTGCAAGCATTGTTCTCGCTGTGTGGCTCTGCAAAAGGTCATCGACATTCTGAGTGATTCCACTTGCGTATGCACCGTATTTTCTCACACGCTTCCACAAGGTAAAGAGGAAGTTTGCAGAGTATTCGTGCTGGAACAGAAGATAAATCTCATCAATGAAGATAAAGGTGTTCTTACCCTTTGCACGGTTCTGTGTGATGCGGTTCAGGATAGAGTCAAGGACAACAAGCATACCAATCGGCATAAGCTGTTTACCCAAATCAAGAATGTCATAGCAGATAAGGCGATTATTGGTATCCACATTCGTCTGCTTTGCAAAGGTATTCAGAGAACCGTGTGTGAAAAGTTCAATGGTAAGTGCCAGTTCCTTTGCTTCCGGTTCGTCCTGCTGCAAAAGTTCTGCCCTGAAATCCTGCAAGGTCGGTATATGTCCCTGATAGTCATTCTGCTGATAACTGCGATACACGCTTGCCGTGCAACGGTCAATGATAGACTTCTGCTTCGCTCCGAGATTTGTTCCTCCGATAAGCTGTTCACAAAGGGACATAATAAACTCGGATTTCAAAATGACAGGGTTTGCACCGTCGCCGTAATCCTTATTCATATCCATTGCATTGATGTGATTGTCGGAAGTAGCAGAAATATTGATTACCTCTCCGCCCATTGCATTGACAAGCTGTGAATACTCTCGCTCAGGGTCGATGATGATAATATCTGCGTCTGAAGAAAGCACCTGATTGATGATTTCTCCCTTTGCCGCAAATGACTTACCGCCACCAGATACACCGAGAATAAAGGAGTTACCATTCAAAAGCTGCTTGCGGTCTGCGATAATCATATTTTTGCTGATAACATTCTGACCGTAATAGATACCGTTCTCGTGGAAAATATCCTGCACCCTGAATGGGATAAATACCGAAAGGCTCTCTGTTGTAAGTGTTCTGAACGCATCAATCTTTCTTGTTCCAAACGGCATTACCGTATTGAGTCCATCTACCTGCTGAAATCTCAGTGTTGCAAACTGGCAAAGATGTTTTCTTGCTGTGGTAAGCAACGCTTCCGTATCATTCTCAAGCTGTTCCTTACTGTCTGCCGTAATAACCATTGTGATAACAGCGAACATCATTCTCTGGTCACGGGTCGTAAGGTCATCGAGGAACTCTTTCATTTCTTTCTTCTGCTGCTCCATATCATACGGAACGGTGGCAGAGAAGTTATTATTGGCATTCTGCCTACGCTGCCAGTTTGTAATATTGGTTTCCACACCAAGCAGACGGTTTTCTGCTTCCTTTACTGCTTCATCAGTCGGAACAGGAACAATATCAATAGACATCATCAGATTTCTGTTCATATCCGTAAGTTCCGCTACCATACTGTCTTTGATATAGGACGCATATTCACGAAGAAAAAGGACTCTTCCATAACGGTTTCCCATCTTGAAATAGTCCTTTTCAAATTCCATTGTGTCGGGGCAGATATAATCCTTAAAATCGTGTCCCTTTTTTCTTGTTTCCTTAATATCAAAGTGGAAAGAGCTTTCTTCTCCCACACGATAGAAGTCGTGGAAAATACGAAGTCTTTCGTCTGTTTCCAGTTCCACACACTTACTTCCAAGCCTGCCGAAGTGAGCAATCAAATCTGCACCGACACGGGCAAAATATGTTCTTGCGTCCTCCATGCTCTTTTTATTGATGGAAATGGTAATATACTTATCCTGAACAATGGAGTTTGCACCCGTTGCCTTATCAAGAAGCATTTTATTGTATTCCTCTCGATATTCGTCCAGATTATCTCCGGTTGTCGGAATAAGAATTGTCTGCTCAAAATCCAGTCTGTTGAGCCGACGATTATTGATTGTGATTTTTGTCGTTGCACCACTGTCAAGAGAGTTCAGAAGTTCGGAATATTCAAGGAACATCGCTTCCTTATCCTCACGGCTCGCCACTGCATAGTTAATATCCGTAAAGCGGTAGGTCTTTGAATATTTATCCTTTCCCACTTTGAAAATGCCATCATCAAAGATAGCTGCCACGGGAATCACGTCCTGCACCCCTTTCGGTACAACAAATTTTTCTTTATCCTGCTTAAACAAATTTGTAAGAGTCTTAATCATTTGACTTCAATACCTCCTTCTGCTTCTGTTCAATGCTTGGCTTCATCAGTTCGTAATAAACATTGGTGGAGTGAAATACCAGCTTCTTCGGCATTAAAAACTCCGATTTTATCCACGCATAGATTGCTTTCTCTGCGGTCATACCGTTGTACTTCACAAAGCCAAGTGCCGCAAACGGAGCAGCACCCAAAATGCACACCCACGATACGGTTTCCGTGCCAACATACGGTCTGAGCAAGAAATACAGTCCTACCGCAACGCCACAAGCGAGAACAGAAAAAATGAACTGTCTGAGCGACAGCCCAAAAAACATTGACTCTGTATAATTTCTGATTTCTCGGTTAATTTTTACTTCCATATCTGTTTCCTTTCCTGCGGTTTCGGTCTTTCTCCCTCACGCATTTATCATTCAGGCAAAAGACTTTGCCTTTTCGTTTACCGCCATAGTAAACGCATTTCTTACAATCTCTTTGGTTCATCTCAAAATCTCTCCTTAAAGTCCCATCATCTCTCGGATAATACGGTCAGACATTTTTACTGCACCGACAAGAACAAGCATATTAAATACCAATTCCCCGATATATGCCCACACCTGCGTAACTGCTGCTGCATCAGGATTCACTACTGGTGGCGATGAAGCAAATACGGAAAAAATAATACAAGCAAGTACAATGACTGCTCCCTCAAGCAGAACTGCACAATAGCTCTTGATAAAACTCTTGCCTACATTCTGTGTAGGTTCTCCTGCAAATGTGGAAAGCGGTATCGGTGCAAGTGCTGTGTACATATACAACTTGAAAAATCGTCCATACACTGTCATTATCAGAATGAACGACAGCACCGTGATAAATAATCCTCCGATAAGCGTTACCGCCCACAAAGGGATACTCTCAAAAAATCCGCAATCCTCTATGGTCGTTACCATCTCTGCGGGTAAGGTCGTCTGTTCCGGAGTTCCAAATCCGGCAGCATTCATAATGGTTGAAATCGTCCCTTGCACGATATTAAATAATGCAAGCATAAGCTCCATTCCGTATGTGATAACACCTTTCGCCAATGCAAAACGGACAAAGAGTTTTAAAGCGTGTTCCGGTTTCTTCACATCTGTAAAACTTCCGCAGGTCTTTACCATACCTATCACAAAAAACAATACAAGTAAGGCAAGCCCGATAGCCTGAACTGCACCGTTGATGTCAACAATAACCTTCCAGATATTCCCGCCCTTAAAGTTCTGCGGTGTAGTTGTGATGAGTGTCCATATTTCTGACAGTTTCTCATTCCAAGTTTCAAGGGCATTTTCAAGATTTTGAACTACCCAGTTATCACTCATTCAAAGCACCTCCTTACAATTAAGGGGTGTACCTTAACTTGGCACACCCCTCGATAACTGTGTAACTCTTATCTTAGCCTGTGATAAGAGTAAGGATTTCTTTCGCAAAAGTGATAATGACACCACCCGCAAGAGTCAGGAAGCCATTGGCTCTCTGAGAAGGGTCGTGAGATTTGAGTGAAAGACCGACCTGCACGATACCAAAGCCAAGCAAAATCATACCGATGGCACGGATAAGTCCGAAGATAAAATCGGACAGATTATTGACTACGGTAAGCGGGTCATTCGCTGCAAATGCAGTCGTTGTCATTCCAAGTGCCAACGCACCGACAATGACCATTGTGCAGTAAGCACGGAAGCCTTTCTTAACCTTTCCGGTCATAGGCAGTTTCTTTGTTTCCTGAATGTCAGTTGCTTTTTTCTTAAAAATAGTCATAGTTGAATACCTCCAAAATTTAATTTGTTTGATTGTTTATGAACAGAGCTTCCATCTCCTCCTCGGAAAGAAGTTCCCAGTTCGTTTCTTCCATTTCCTTTTCAGGAAGTGTTGCAGGGTCAATGTCCCAAATGGCAATCGAAGCAATATCTTTTGTGACTTCTCCATGCTTATAAGGACTCGCCTTTCCGTCTGTGGTAAGTGCCACATTCGGGTGTTTCATAATGTCATATTTGAAATCCATAATGGGTCTTTCCCCACGGATAAACAAAATAGCGTACTGATTATCGAGCATACGCACCTCATCAGGGGTAAGTAACTCTCTGCCGCTAATCTGATAGTTGGTGGAATAATTACCGCTTCTTCCGGTACTCTTTCCGAACGTGTTGGTATCAATGGTTTCCTTGCCCAACAGCTCCGACACATATTTATGGGTTGACTGCTCATTTCCACCAAGGTAAAGAAATTCATCGCAGTTACCCACAATGCTCTCCCACTGTTTTTCAAACAAGGCTTTAAGCTGTGCCAAGTTCTGTAAGATGATGCTTACAGATACCCCACGGGAACGCATAACCGACAGTATCTTGTCGAAGTCGTCCGGCAGTGAAACATTGGCAAATTCGTCCATCATAAAATGAACAGGCATCGGCAGACAACCGCCGTGGATATGGTCGGCTGCATAAAACAACTGCTGAAAAAGCTGTGTGTAAAGAATGGATACCAAGAAGTTGAAACTAGAGTCGTTATCCGGTATCAGTGCAAACAGTGCCACCTTTTTCTCTCCGAGTGACTGCAAATCCAGTTCATCGGCAGAAGTAAGAGCAGCAAGACTTTCCAAGTTAAACTTTTCAAGCCTTGCTGCAAGGGTTATCTGTATAGATTTTAATGTTTTGGAAGAACCGGAATGATAAGAGTGATAATACTTCAAAGCAATGTGGTCAGGATTATCTATCATCAAATCTGAAAACAGATTATCAAGCGGAGAAGGACTTGGGTCGTCCTCGTCCTCAATCGCCCCGGCTCTGAGCATTTCCATTACCATTGCAAAATTCTGTTCTTCCGGCGGTGCTTCATAATGCAGATAAAATACAAGTGCAAGCAGAAGCATTGACGCTGCCGTATCCCAAAACGGGTCATTACTCTGTGAACCTTTCGGAGTGGTACTCTTGAATAGATTGGTTACGAGTTTCTGCACATCATTGTCATTCTGCAAATAAACAAACGGATTGTAACAATGGCTTTTCTCCATTGAAATCAAATCAAGCACACGCACTTCGTAACCTTTCTTCTCAAGAAGATGTCCCGTATCTCGCAGGATTTCCCCTTTCGGGTCTAATATCACATAGCTGTTTCTGGCAGCATTCATAATATTAGGCTTTGCATAAAACCTCGTCTTACCTGCACCGGAGCCGCCGCACACAAGCGTATTCAGATTTCGTCTGTGCTTCTTGGCATTAAGCCCAATGCATACATTCTGAGTCATCAGCTTATTTTCTGACAGCGGCTTTTGTCGGTACTTTTTATCAATGGCTCTGACATTGCCCCATTTGGCAGAACCGTGTTCCTCTCGTCTGCGGTAATTCTTTCTTGTTGAGAAATAAATCCCGATACCCATTCCATAGCATAAAAGTAAAATGAGGACAGTTTTCAGGCTGTCCCCACATAATTTTATGGAAAATGGATTATCAAAGAGTGTCGCAAGATTGGCTGCTATCTCCGGCAATCCTCCGCTTATGGAAGGTGCAATCAGAAGTGCCAGCCATATGACCGGAACGATACCGACAATGGATAAAATAATGGCAGTCTGCCTGTCATTATCTCGCTTCATCTGAGCGTTTCCTTTCAATCACTTTGAACTTTTTCAATGGGGCATTTCCGACTTTTACAAGCAGGTCGTCTACTGCGTCTGCGGACTTGCCTTCCTCCATCAACTTTGTTTTTTCATCGTTTAAGGAGCGAATGACAACACCGTGTTCGTAATCGTCCAAAGCAATGTGGTAGAGTTTTTCTTTTTCCATATCTGCCCTCCGTTATCTCTCATAGTCCTTTGAACGCACCTGCTTTTTGCGGAACATTTCATCAGAGATATGACTGTGAATTTCTGCCATTGCATTTCGTGTCTTGGAAAGCTCCGCACGGATTTCTTTCGGCTCTTTGGAAGCCAGTCCCTCCGGAATACGGTTAATTGCAAAATTCTGTGTATCCACGCCATACTTCTTGCAAATCATATATCCGATACACACTGCCTGAAAGCCCATATCCCTGCGGCTGTAACTTTCGCTGTTGATGGAAAGCTGTGCGTGTCCAAGTTCCTGAGCGACACACTGAGCAACCGCTACGCTGTCGCCCACATTACGCTTCACATACAAGGTCTGCTTTTCATTATTATAGAAAGCTGCCATATTCGGATACGGAAGTTCATCGGTTGCCGCAACCTCCACCGGAGATACATCAAGCATTGTCGTGATAAGTGCTTTCGGGTCACGGTTTGCTGATACTGCCGGAGCTTTTCTTCCATTTGTCTGCGTAACATCAAATACCTTTTTGACATTGTAGGAAATACCCGGAGAACCATCTGTTCTTGTGTATTCCACTGGTTCAAGGATAGAAATACTCTTTGCCCCTTTGGTAATCTTCACATTGTCCTTACCCCAATCATCAAAATCTTTAAGCTGTGTCGCCTGCGGATACTGACTGTAAATAAGGAGAGCATTTGCTGCGGAATATCTGTCCATTCGACTCTGCGTATCAAGAAAGTTCTTGAACTTCTCAGGGTCACTCACAATCTCACGGGCAGCATCATCAATCATCTGATAGACTTTTTCTTTTTCTGCTCGCTTCTTTTCTGCATACTCCTCTTTGGATAATCTTGGCTGATTACCGCCAGCCTTTGCGGGTTTGAAATCATTTGTCATAGTGAATTACCTCTCTTTTGTTTTGGGTTTCTTCTTCGGCTGACGGTGTACCGTCTGACCGGTTTTCTGCTGCGGATTCTTGCCGTCTTTCTTAACCTCCGGCTCTTTACGCTCTGCTTCTTTTTGCTGTTTTGCCTGTGCTTTGTAACGGTCAAGTTTCTCTTTGACCGATGGCTTTTCCACTGGCTTTGCAACACCCTTATCAGATTGCGTTTCTACCGGCTCTGAGTTTTGCCTTGACAGAGGGCTTTTGTCTGTTTTGGCGACTGAGGGGTTTGCGTTTGCTCGCTCCTCTTTCTGCATTGGATTTCTGACTGCTTCTTCCATAATGATTTCACTCTTGGATTTGGTCGGCTTTTCTTTCTCAACCGCTTCACGGTCTGCGATAGCCTTCTCTGCTTCACTGACAATCGAAGCCTTATCCACCTTGCCAAGTTCAAATCTTTCAACGATACGCTGAATTTTAGAAGCGTCCTCTGCTCTTGCAATAATATCTACCGGAGCGTTCTCTCCCTTTGTGTTCTTATCTCTGAGGACACAATAAAGAACGCCATAGCGTTTTGCCTGTTCGGTAAACTTCTTCAAATCCTTTTGCGGAATGGAAAAGACTTTCAGCTCCTTGCCTGACTTAATCATATTGGTAAGCCTTGCTTTGCCCTTCGTCTTTTGTTCCTGCTTCAGAACCGATACCAAAAGCAATGCGATATTCTTCGCCGCCGAACCGCTTAATCTTGCAGCAACTTCAAATCCTTCAAGCGAAAGCCTAACGACCTGCTCTGCTGCGTCACCACCGTTGTTCATAGCGTGATTTCTCCTTTCTCTGCTGTTTTTGTTCCTCTGTTTCGATATGCTCAAGGTTTTCTTCCATAACCTTTGACCTCTCTGCAATATCCTCGCAGAGTTTTACTCCCCGTCGAAGTTTCTTCAATTCTCCATTGATAGAAGCGATTTCATCTTTTGCCGCCTGAAGCTGACCATCATCAATATTTGTTCTTATCTTTTTTCGGAGATGTGTTCTTCCGGCAATCAAATTTTTCATCTGCTCCTCTAAGGAAGTCTTATATGAAAAAAGCTGTTCGTCCGTGGAAATATTTTCTCGTCCGAGCAGCCTTACTTCATCAGTAATCTTATCGAGCTTCATCAAATCATCTTTCAAAAGATAATGAAGCCTTGCGTTATTCTGTTTCTTATACTTTGGCAGATAACCGAGTCTGTAACAGTAATACAAATACAGCCCGTAAAGTCCGCCTTTCTTTTTCAGTTTCTGCCCTCTGGTCTGCATACGGTACTGTCTTGGCTTATAAGTTGCCTTCTGGAACGGCTCAATCTCTGCCCATCTGTCACGATTTTCTTTGATACGCTCTACAATCCGGTCATTGGTATAATCTGCTCCGAGATTTTTCAGTCGTATTGGCTTATCGTATCCCTTTGGAATGACCGTCCAGTATTTTCGGCTTGGACTCAGGTTATAGGCATATCCCATTTCCTTGAGAGCAAACTGAAATTCTTTCAGGGTCTTGCTGTGGTCGATAGCATAATCAATGGCTTCTTTTGCAACCGAGTAGCGTGTCGGCATACCTGCTTTTTCTTTCATCGTCAGATACTCCGACTGCTTACTGCGGTTCGGATTCGGGTCATAGTAAAGTCCGTACTTCTCACAAATCCTGTCTGCAACTTTTCGGAATTTGAACCACGCTTTTTCCTCGCCCCACAAATGTTTGCCATCGACGAAAGAAATAGAGTTGACGACAAAATGGCAGTGCAGGTGCTTTGTGTTCAGATGAGTTGTCACAACGACCTGAAATCTTTTCCCCCACACTTCATTCGCAAACTCCATTCCGATTTTCTGTGCCATCTCAGGAGATATATCTGTTTCCTTGAAACTCAAATATCCGTGATAGGCTTGGATACCGTCTGTCTTTTGGTACTGCTCCTTAACCGTTATGAACTGGTCACGGGCAATCGCTACATTACAGTTGATACCCTCAACATAGAACTCACGCTCTGTTTTTTCCTCGTCCTTTGCATAAGCAATAACATCTGCAAGAGCCTGATACTGTTCCGGCGAAAACTCCCTTTTGATTTTTGCAGAAGTCTTTTCGGGATTGGTCGCATAGTCAATGACCTGACCGAGCCTTTCTGTTACCGACCACAACTTTGTTACTGCCATTTCATTTCGCTCTGATTTGGACGAAGATATGTCCTCTCAATCTCTGACTGGAACTTATTCCACTTTGCAGCTTCATTCTTCAGCATAGGTGCGTCAATGAAACCAAGCGTATTTGCTTTAGCCGCAAGCTGATTGATGTTATTACCGATAGAGGAAAGTTCCCTCATCACATCATAGAAGCGGTCATCGGGTTTCTCTTTCGGCTCGTAACCTCTGATAAGTAAACGGATAAGTCCGGCTTCGGAAAGACAAGCCTTCTTTGCCTTTGCTGCCAAGTCCTGTGCTTCCTTGCGGTTAAAGCGTACAATCTTCTGAATGTTTCTCTTTCTCATAATCGGTATCTTCCTTTCTCTTTACTCTGCAATCTTTGTTAATCTGGAATAAGCACATCATCGTAACGCCAAGACAACTGCCGAGCAGTGTTCCGGCGGCGATAAGTAATAACTCTCTCAAATCAAGTTCTCCTTTCTCACGGGGTATTAGGGGCAACCCCTAACGAGCCTTTTACCGTTTGGGAAACTGTGTTTATCCAAATGGTCTGCTCGCTAAGAATAAACATCTCCTCCGGGTTGCCCCGTTCTCAGGCTGCTATCTCTCATAATCCTTTGATTTCGGCTTAAAAGGTTCAGCCACGATATTGCCGCCCACTTCCTTAGAAAAGCGTTCAGGATACTTGAACTGTTCCTTATACTTCTTCATCATATCGTCCGGCAAGCTCTGAAAGCTCTCACTCTCAGGCGGTGCATAACAGATAAAGAATTTGCCACAGATAATATCTACCATTTCTTTCTTATCATTGTCCTGCACATAAACTGCACGGTTAAGCGGAAGCCCTCTTACCTTTCCTTCCTCATTACAGATGATTGCAACGTCATCGTCATAGGGCATATATTCCTCAATATCCCCGCCGACAACCTCCTGCATTGCTTCCAGACTGTCGTCGATTACAATTTCCTTCGGGTACTTTTCCGGTTCTACCAAGAGAACTTTAATCTTTGTATCATTCATCGTTCTTCATTCCTTTCGTGTGTTTTTTTATTGTAAATTCCCATCCGCATACAAAGAAAATCGTTGAAGTCCTTACCTGCTTTTGGTGGTTCATCAACGATTTCATAATTATCCGGCAGAATGGTTTTTAAGGTCTGTGCTGCCTTTCTGCCCGCTATATCATTGTCAAAATGGATACGGATTTTCCTGACAGATGGGTTGCTGCCAAGATACTTTTCCAGTGCAATCGGCACTTTACTGTCCTCAATTTTCTTTGCCGGAGAATACACCCCAGACAGCGAAACAAAGCTCATTTCTTTCCAATCCTGCCCGTTCAGCTTCGCAAGCGTGGCATAGGATAACAAGTCAATGGCACACTCAAAGAGGTGTACTTCCTCCAAGTTTTCCTTACCAAGCCGAAAAGAATAATCTTTTTTACTGCCACTGCAATCGCCCATAATCCTACGCTTATTCGTGGAACGGTAGGCTGCATATTTGGGTTCTTTCTTCTCGTCATAGCCTACAAACACAACATTGTGATACGGCAGACTCTCAAAGATAAGGTCATTGGAAATACAGTAATTGATGATTTCAAAATCTATTCCTCTCCCGAAAAGATACTCTGTAATCACTCTGTTGGAAGCACATTTTTCAGGGAGAAGAAGCGGTTTATTTTCCTCTTTTGACTGTGGCTTTTCATAGACTGGAGCCTGAATCGCTGTGTGTCCGATAATGGTTTCCACCGCTTCAAGGAAGCTGTAACCTTTGACCTTAATCAGATAATCCAAAGCACTCCTGCCGCCAATACCTCTCGACCACCATATCCATTTCCCATTTGAAATCTTCAAACTGTCGTGGGTTCTGGTGCAATAGGTGTTACCTGAAAACTTAACCAGCTCATACGGTTCATAATTTCTCAGGTAGGTTAATAAGTCCATCTGCTTCGCCTGAATGATTAACTCAGGTGCGATAAATGGCATATCGACCACCGCCTTTCTGTTTATCTCTCATACGATTTCTCCTTTCTGCCGCCGACTGCTTCGCCCTCATCAGGCTCTCCGCCGACAATCTCATTTTCCTTTTTATCCATATTGAGCAGGATATTCAGCTCATCAAGTCGAGCAGTTTTTGCCTTCAATTCTTCCTCTTTGGCAAACGGCTTTTCGATTTCCTGCTTCGCTGTTTCAAACTGCTTTTCCGTATTTTCAAGGCTGTTTTTCGTATCAGCAAGTGTTTCTTCAAAGCGTTCAATGCCGTTATCTATTCTCACAATATTACCGTGAGAATCATCGCCAAGCGGTACATCTCTGCTTGTTTCGCCTTTTAATTTCACAACATAATTACGCTGAACCGTATCAAAATACAGTTCCATTTGAAAGCCACGGTACTCGCCAAGTGGTATCGCATCGGGACTGTTCATTGACTTGCAGGCATTGATGATTGCCTGACCTGCTTCGGCTTTTTCGGAATAAGAAACACCCGATACCATCATTCCAAGCGGCTGCTCGTCTATCGGTTTCGGGTGTAATTTTGCTGTTTCAACATCTTTTGTAAGTCCCTCTACACGGGATTTCAAGTAAGCAATCTGTTGTGGATAGAACTTGATGACCTTATCCTCCAGTCCGTATTTCTCTGATAAGAAATTGGATTTTAACATCTTTAGCTTCTGTACTTGAATGTCTAAGTCCATCTTTTCTTTGATATATGGATTACCTGTTGCAAGCATTTTTATCTCCGCATAGGACAGTGCGGTTTCATCAATATCCTCTGCCGACCTGACCGGAGATTTGCTCGTCATAATCTGACTTGCGAACTTCTGCTTACCTTCCACAAGCTGATAGAGGTATGCATCAAAGGTCTGCTCTGTTACATAACGGTAAATATCAACCTGCGGATTTTCATTGCCCTGACGGACAATTCTACCGGAACGCTGCTCCAAATCTGAAGGTCGCCACGGACAATCCACATCGTGAAGTGCGATAAGTTTATCCTGCACATTCGTTCCTGCTCCCATCTTCTGAGTAGAGCCAAGAAGCACCCTGACTTCTCCCTTGCGTGTCTTTTGGAACAGTTCCTTTTTCTTCATATCCGTGTCGGCTTCGTGTATAAATTTTACTTCACTTTCCGGAATACCTCTCTCAATCAGCTTTTTCCTAATGTCGTTATAGACGGAAAATGTGCCGTCATTCTTCGGCGTGGAAAGGTCACAGAACACAAGCTGTGCCGATTTCTTGTTGGCATTTTCTTTCCATATCCGATAGATGTTATCGACGCAGGCATTGATTTTACTGCCCTCAAAATCGGGCAGCATATCATTGAGCATACGCTGGTCAAGAGCCAGTTTTCTTCCGTCATTCGTGATTTTCAGCATATTATCTACGCTTGAATCCACACCGCCGCCACGCACCTGCTCGGCTCTCTCTGCAAGGGAAACAACCATCTCTTTCTGCATTTCTGACGGCTTTACTGCAATGTTATGGTACTTTGCTTCCGGTACTGGCAGGTTCAACATATCCGCTGTCTTAATGTCCGCTATCTCCTTGAACATCGCCATTAGTTCAGGCAAGTTATAGAATTTTGCGAACCTTGTCTTTGCTCTATATCCTGTTCCTTC
>QWCK01003081.1_pt1 | contig 19014 bp, 13 predicted proteins | sample 1972571 | NCBI WGS metagenome assembly QWCK01 (sample SAMN09866710, study PRJNA288562) | Human gut metagenome isolate term2_stool, whole genome shotgun sequencing... | isolation source: gut | host: Homo sapiens | place: USA: California
AAGATAGTTTTGGAACTTTATGCTCCAGATTGGGAGTTAAGTTTTTATGTCCCTATTGTCAATCTGAGTCAATCGTCAAAAGTGGGAAGAATTGCAATGGTAAACAACGCTACCAATGCAAATATTGCCACAAGCACTTTATTACCGACTACACCTACAAAGCCTATCTTCCTGACACCGATTCCAAAATAACCCAACTGACCAAAGAGGGATTAGGCATTCGTAGTACGGCACGAGTATTGGGAATTTCAGTTACCACCTTGTTCAAAAGGATTTTACAGATAGTAAGCAAAATCAAACAACCACCTATCGCTGTAGGCAGAACCTACGAAGTAGATGAAATGCGGGTATTTATCGGTAAGAAAAGTTGCTTACGATGGTTGGCTTATGCCTTAGATAGAGAAACAAATCAGGTGGTTGCCTTCAATGTTGGTAGACGTACCAACCGTACTTTGTCGGTAGTACTTCACAACCTTTTCCTATCCAAAGCCAAATTTATTTATACCGATAAATTGAAAAATTACGGCAAAGCTAATTTATAGAACCAGCCATTTCAAAATCATGGTCCATTTTTCCCGAAAATGTAACATTTTAACGTTTTAGTAACATCTATCTTGTTTTTTATACTTAATTTTGCATTTGTAAGGAATAAACGGGGAGCAATTCCCATTTTTTTAATTTAATTTTAATTCATCTCATGCAGAAAAGATTATTCTTTCTGATGGCTATGATTATGATGTTCACAGCATCATCCATGGCTCAGATCACAACATCCGGTATTAGCGGAAAAGTAACTGCAGACGGAGAAAGCGTGATCGGTGCGACCATCGAGGCCGTGCACATGCCCTCCGGCACACGTTACACCACAGTCTCCAACGCGAAGGGTATGTTTGCCATCAACGGTATGCGTGTCGGCGGACCCTACGAAGTGAAGATTTCCTATATTGGTTATGAGACCAAGGTGATGAAAGACATCACGTTGCAGCTGGCCGAAACTTATAACCTGAACACTTCCCTTTCGGAGGATGCCCAGCAGTTGGGCGAGGTCGTGGTGGCTGCCAAAGCCACGAAGTTCACCACCGAGAAGACCGGTGCTTCGACCAATATCTCGAATCAGCAGATTGTGAACATTCCCACTGTGAACCGCAGCATTACCGACGTGACCCGCCTGTCGCCTTACGGCGGCAACGGCATGAGCTTTGCCGGTGTAGACGGTCGAACGGCCAACTTCACCGTTGACGGTGCCAACTTCAACAATAACTTCGGTTTGAGCGAGAAGCTGCCCGGTGGCGGTAACCCCATCTCTCTCGATGCCATCGAGGAGTTGCAGGTGGTGGTGGCTCCCTATGACGTGCGCCAGACCAACTTCATCGGCGGCGGTGTGAATGCTATTACGAAGTCGGGTACCAACACATTCAAGGGTAGTGCCTACATTTATCACGAGAATGAGAACCTGCGCGGTGATGCCATAGAGCGCGTGCAGATTCCCGGTGCGCGCGAGAAGGACCAGACCACCACATATGGTTTCACTCTTGGCGGCCCGATTTTGAAAAACAAGCTGTTCCTCTTTGTCAACGGGGAGATGCAGAAGATCCCATCGGTGGTGAACCGCTGGCGTGCCTCAGAGGACGGCGTGGCCGATGAGACGAACTATCTTTCACGCACCACCATCGACGATATGAAGAAGGTGTCTGACTTTGTGAAATCGAAGTACGGATACGACACGGGTTCCTACTCGAGTTTCCCCGCTGACAAGAGCAACTATAAGTTTTTGGCACGCATGGACTGGAATATCAGTACGATGCACCACCTGGCCCTGCGCTACAACTACACCAAGAACCGCACCTGGTTCCCGCCCAACAGGTCGTCCATGGACGGCGGCACCCGTATGTCGGGCGCGCGTCTTTCGCAGTATTCCATGGCCTTTGCCAATTCCATGTATGCCATGGACAACCTTGTACATTCGTTCTCTGTCGACCTGAACAGTCGTCTTAGCGCCGAATTGTCCAATCAGTTCCTGGCCACCTATTCGGTGCTCAACGACGAGCGTGCTTCCAATTCCGGCGAGTTCCCCTTTATCGACATCCTCAAGGACAACCAGGCCTACATGACATTGGGCTACGAGCTTTTCACATGGCACAATGCCGTGCACAACAAGGTTTGGAACGTGAAGGACGAGCTGACCTGGTATAAGGGCAATCATAAACTCATCGGCGGCGTTGCCTATGAGTATAAGACAGCCGACAACCAGTATATGCGCAACGGAACGGGTTATTACCGTTACACCTCTTTAGACGATTTCCTCAATGGCGCAGCTCCCGAGATTGTCAACCTGACCTACGGTTACAACGGCGAGAGCAGCCCTGCCGCACGCGTAACCACCAATAAAATTGGAGCTTACGCTCAGGACGAGTGGTCGATTAATCGCAATTTCAAACTCACCTATGGTCTCCGCCTCGATGGTTTGTTCTTCAACAACAGCGACCTGATGACCAACAACAAAATTTATGAGCTGGACTATGACGGTCGTCACATCGATACCGGCAAGTGGCCTTCGGCCAACCTCATTTTCTCTCCGCGTGTGGGATTCACCTGGGACGTGCTCGGCGACAAGAGCCTGAAGGTGCGTGGCGGCATGGGTCTCTTTGCCGGAAACCTCCCCTTGGTGTTCTTCACCAACATGCCGACCAATGGCGGTATGGTGCAATACCAGGCACAAATCAGCGGAAGAACCAGAATATATGATGGCAAGAAGAAAAAAGAGCTTCTCCCATTCTATACCGGCGCTTACACGACGGGCGAGGACGGTAGCCGCTTTGTGGACATGAAGCAATTTGCCGGCGGCCTCGTTACCGACGCCAACGGCCATGCCACGACAGGCGCTTTGCTCGACCGCCTCGCCTCGTTGGGCTATCCCATGACCATTACTCCCGATGAGGGCAGTCTGCCCTCGGCCATTGCCGCCGTGGACTCCAAGTTCAAGATGCCGCAGGTGTGGAAGACCTCTGTGGCCGTGGACTATGCCATTCCCGTGTCCTTCCCCTTCTCTGTTTCGGTGGAAGGAATCTTCAACAAGACCATCAACGGGGTGTCAATCTCCGACTGGAGCATCCCCAATGTGGGTGGATTTGCCCGTTTCAACGGTGTGGACAACCGCCCGCTTTATCCTGCCGGCTTCCGCACCAACACCAGGGCCTTTGTGCTGGAGAACACCAGCCGCGGCTACGGATGGTCTGCCAACATCGAGCTGAACGCTCGTCCTACCGACTGGCTCAGCATGTCGGCAGCCTACACCCACACGGTGAACAAGGAGGTGACAGGCATGCCGGGCTCCAACGCCGAGTCGGCCTTCACCTATGTGCCTACAGTTGAGGGACCGAACAACATCAAGCTGCACAACTCGCAGTATGTAACGCCCGACCGTTTCATCGGTTCACTGACCACGCATGACAAGAGCGGTAACCACTACAGCCTGATCTATGAGGCTTGGCGCGGCGGTTACAATTACTCCTACATGACCGTCAACGATATGAACAGCGACGGATACAACTACGACGCGCTCTATATACCGACCGACAAGCAGGTGGAAGACAATCAGTTCCGCTTTGTTTCAGAAGATGACAAGACCCGCTTCATGGACTATGTGCACAACAACGACTATCTGAAGAATCATCAGGGCGAATACGCTGAGGCCTACAGCCTGTATTCTCCTTGGGTGCATCGCATCGACTTCAGCTACAAGCACGACTTCAAGGTCAATGTGGGCAAGTCCAAGCATGCCCTGCAGCTCAGCATGGATGTCAAGAACTTGATGAACCTCTTCAACTCCAGCTGGGGTGTGGCGAAATATCTCAACCCCGAGATTGGTACCGATCCGCGCATCCTGAAGTATGAGGGTGTTGACGCAGAGGGCTATGCCACCTTCTCCACTCCGAAATCCATCAACGGCAACACGAAGACTTTCGTGCCCAATCATTCGCTTGGCCAGTGCTGGTATGCATCCATTGGCATCAAGTATATGTTCAACTAATTTAATGTCAAGACAATATGAAAATCAAGAATATCATCCCGGCGTTTGTCGCAGCGCTTGCACTGTTTGTCGTGAGCTGCGATGACGATGATAAAATCACCCAGCTCGGCAGTGTTCAGGTGTCCTCCTCCTACATCTCGCTGCCTCTTGAGGGTGGAGCCAACACGTTCACGGTGACGGCCCAAGGCGATTGGAAGCTGAAGAAAGTAATGACCAAGAAGGACTCCGTGAAGTGGTTGGAAATATCCGACACACTCGGTACGGCCGGCGCAACAGAGGTGAAACTCACTGCGCCGAAGACCCTCGACGGTCGTCAGGCTGAGCTGCTGCTTACCTGCAACGGCGAGACCCAGCGCATCAATGTGATTCAGGGCGTAGCCAAGGTTTCTCCCGCCACCTGTGCGCAGGTGATTGCCGGTCCCGACAGCAAGTCGTACATGGTAACAGGTACAGTGTCGTCCATTACTAATACTGTGTATGGTAACTGGAATCTCACCGACGAAACGGGTACTATTTTAATTTATGGTACGCTTGATGCCAAGAGTGCGAAGAAAAACTTTGCAAGCTTGGGACTCGAAGTAGGCGACGAGGTGACCGTGTCCGGACCCAAGAAGACCTTCGGCTCGACCGTGGAATTGGTGGATGTGACGGTAGTCAAGATCAACAAGTCGCTCATCAAGGTGGACTCCGTGGAAAATGCGAAGCTGCCGATTGAAGGCGGAGAGTTTGTGGCCCACCTCACCTGCAAAGGTCAGGGCGTGTCTGTAGATATCCCCGAGGACGCCAAGTCGTGGCTGTCCATCTCCTCGATTCAGTCGGCCGGAACAAACACGGTTGTGAAGTTCAGGGCCATGGCCAATGACGGCGGTGACCGTTCGACAACCCTTACCTTCCACACCACAGACGGCAAGAAAGACTATTCTTCTCAGACTACGGTTATGCAGGCCGGTGCCATTGTGAAGGCTACGGTGGCTGAGTTCCTCGCCGCTGAGGTTGGAAACACACAGTACCGCCTGACGGGTAGCGTCTCCAAGATTGTTGATGCGGCCAAGGGCAATCTCTATATCAAGGATTTCTCCGGCGAGACTTATGCCTACAAGTTGGCTGACGTGGCTGCCAAGAAAGTGAAAGAAGGCGACATTGTGACTGTGGTTGGCAAGCGCGGTGCCTACAAGGGCAATGCACAAATGGTGGCTGGCGTCATCGAGTCGGTCAATTCGGTGGGCACGGCGACTCTGGCCGAGTTGCTGGCCATGGCCGATGATAAGACAAAGTTTTTCAAGGTGACAGGTACGGTAGAAAAGATAACCAACCCCGACTATGGCAACATGGTTTTGAAGGACGAAACCGGCAAGATGGTTGTCTATGGCGTTTATTCCGGTTATGGTGCCAAGGGTGATGCCCGCAAGGGACTCGTCAAGGCGGTAGGCCTGGAAGTGGGTGATCAACTCACGATCATTGGAGCCAAGAGTTCTTTCAACAGCAAGCCACAACTCGTCAATAGTTTCTATGTGAGTCACAAGAAACCATAGGCGTTCAGCGTAATCTTTCGTTTGAAAACACAATCATAGAGGTGTGTCGGGAAAATTCCGGCACACCTTTTTGAATACCCCCCGACCATCCACCAATAATCCGCGTGTCCCCCGCAGTCACGTGGACACTCCGATGGGTGTCAGCAAAGGAAAATGACAGTGGAATTGCGGTATTTTCAGGTTCCGGCAGCTACCAATCAACAGAAAAAGCATTACCTTTGCAATGCTTTATGAAAAAACAATTGTATAACAAGCGCTCCGCGCTCGTCTTCAAACAATTCAACCGCAAGAGTTACAGTCTCTTTGCCGCATTGGGCAAAGAGGTGGTCATCGGCGTGTTGAGTGTGGCTACGCTTTCGCATGCCAAGGCCGACGGCATTTCCGCCCGTCCGAAGGCTGCAAGCGATTCCATCCGCTTTGAAGAACAGCGCATTGATGAAGTCCAAGTTATGGGCTCGAGAGCGCCGCTGACTGCATCGCAGTCGGCCAGAATCGTCGGGATTATCTCGCGCGACGACATCCAACGTGCCGGGGCGCAGACCATCAACGACATCCTTAAACTATCCACAGGCGTAGATGTCCGTCAGCGCGGTGGATTTGGTGTGCAGACGGACATTTCGATCAACGGCGGCACGTTCGACCAGATTGCCATTCTCCTGAATGGCGTTCCGCTGTCAAGCCCGCAAACCGGTCATACCGCGGCCGATTTTCCCGTTTCCTTGCTCGATGTAGAACGCGTTGAGGTGCTCGAAGGTGCCTCGGCCAGACTGTTGGGGTCGGCGGCTTTCAGTGGCGCGATCAACATCGTGACACGCACCGACCACACGCGGAGTGTGCAGGCGGCCGGCGAGGGCGGCTCTTTCGGAACCTTTGGCGGCGATGTGGCCGTAGCCTCGGGACGATTGGGCAACAAGGCCATGACCCTGACGTCACGACACCAGCTGTCAGCCGGCTATGTGCAGAGTGACGGGGGAACCGACAATGCCGACTTCCGCAAGCGGCGCGCGTTCTACCAGGGCACCCTGTCGGCAAGCGGTGTCGACTTCGATTGGCAGGCCGGCATCACCTCGCAGGACTTTGGCGCCAACACGTTCTATTCGGCCAAGTTTCCCAACCAGTATGAGGAAACGCGGCGGTATATCGGTTCGGTAGGTGCCACGATCAAGCCTTTGGAGGCGCACGGCAGCCGGCACGTGTCGCAATTGGAGCTTCGCCCGATGATCTACGGTCATCGCGACTATGACCACTTTCAGCTCATCAAGGGAGCCACAGGGGCCAAAGCTGGCGAGAACTACCACCGCACAGATGTCTACGGCGCATCGCTCAACATGAGTTTCGGTTGGGTGGGCGGCAAGACGGCTCTGGGAGCCGACATTCGCAAAGAGCGCATTCTCTCCACAGCCTACGGCGACATGCTGGCCGAGGAAGACCAAAAGCACATCCACGGCACCGAACGCACCTATTCGAAGGAGGGAAAGCGCACCAACACGAGCCTCTTTGCCGAGCACAATGTAATCATAGGTGGCATCACATTGTCGGCCGGAATCTTGGCCAACCGCAACACCGGACTCGATCAGGACTTCCGGTTCTATCCGGGCATCGACCTCGGCTACCGTCCCAACAGCCACTGGAAATTGCATGTCAGCTGGAACAAGGCACTGCGGGTGCCGACCTATACCGACCTCTACACGTCGAACAAGGCACAGCAGGGCGACCTGAACCTGAAACCCGAACGTAACTCGGCGTTCAAGGCCGGCGCCCGTTTCCGCACCCGCGGACTGGAGGCTGTGGCTGGTGCGTTCTACAGCAATGGTACGAACATGATCGACTGGGTGTACGAAACGGAGACTTCCACCCAATATCATGCCATGAACATCGGCAAGTTGGACAACATGGGATTCAATGTGGAAGGAACGCTCAACCTATCCGAGCTGGTGAATCCAAATTTCGGAATGCAGCGTTCATCATCAGGGCGCGTCCCCGTGTTGCTCAAGGTGGGCTATGCCTATATCCACCAAAAGCACGAAACCGACCAGCCCATATATAAGTCGCTCTACGCCTTGGAGTACCTGCGCCACAAGTTCGTGGCCGAACTCTCTCACCCCATTGTGTCGCGGCTGTGGGCTTCGTGGTCCCTGCGTTGGCAACAACGCATGAACGGTTACCATCCCTATGCCAAACTCGATGGAAAACTCGCATGGGACGAACCCGGATGGCAACTCTATGTCAAGGCCGACAACATCACCGGACATCGCTACTACGATCTCGGTGGGGTGCGCCAGCCGGGTCTTTGGATCATGGCAGGGGGAGTTGTCAAAATACATTTTTAATCCATTATCACGGCTCCGGACCTATGGTTGATCAGATCAACCAAGGTTCGGGCCTTATACTTGTTTTTAGAACATGCACCCTTCGTATGCTTCGCGGAGTTGAAACCAAAATGCAGGACGCTGCAAATACGCCAGAATTTCAGCACTAGCCGTCATCAACACATCTGCGAGAGTAACCTGAAGATTTTACACAAAACATTGGCATGTTCGGGAAAGATTTGCTACCTTTGCGGCTGCTTAAGCAAATTTTATTATAAACATGATATTTTTATGAATTTCATTTTATTCATTACCGTTTTGCTGACGGCCGTGACTTTGGTAGTGGCAGCTTATATCATTGCCAAGCTCATCGGACCGCGTTCGTACAATCCGGTGAAGGGTGAGGTTTTTGAATGCGGTGTCCCCACGCGCGGCAGTTCGTGGTTGCCCATGCATGTGGGTTACTACCTGTTTGCCATACTCTTCTTGGTGTTCGACATCGAAATCGTACTCCTGTATCCATGGGCAGTGGTCGTGAAGCAGTTTGGGCCGATGGCTCTGATTAGCATCGGCATCTTCCTGTTTGTATTGGCATTTGGCCTGGCTTATGCCTGGCGGAAAGGAGCGCTGGAATGGAAGTAAACAAGAGGGCAAAAATCAAGAGCATTCCCTACGGCGAGTTTAAGGATAACGACACCCTTGAGCGAATAGCCAAGGAACTGAACGACGGCGGCGCCAACGTTGTGCTCGGCTCATTGGATGCAGCCATCAACTGGGGGCGTAGCAATTCGCCCTGGTCGCTGACCTTCGGAACCTCGTGCTGTGGCATCGAGTTCATGGCCATCGGCTGTTCACGTTACGACATGGCCCGCTTTGGCTGGGAGGTGACGCGCAACTCGCCGCGTCAGGCCGACCTCATCATGTGTGCCGGTACGATTACCAACAAGATGGCTCCCGTGTTCAAACGCCTGTACGACGAGATGGCCGAACCTAAATATGTGGTGGCCGTGGGCGGTTGCACCATTAGCGGTGGCCCTTTCAAGAAGAGCTATAATGTGGTGCGCGGCATCAGCGAATTAGTGCCCGTGGATGTCTATATCCCCGGGTGTCCACCGCGACCCGAATCGCTCATCTATGGCATGATGCAGTTGCAGCGCAAGATCAAGGTGGAGAAGTTCTTTGGCGGCGCCAACCACAAGATGACCGCTGAGGAGCGCGAAGACAGTATGTCGCGTGGCGGACTGCACGGACTGAGCAATGCCAATCTGGCTCATGCCAAGATTGGTAACCAAGCACCGATCATCGTGGCCGGTGCACCAACCCGAGAGGAAATCGAAAAACTGGATGCTGAGCTCGAGGCACTTGAGAAAGAGACTCCTGCCACCGGAGCATCATCGGAAACAACTAAGGTATCGGAATAAAATGAAATTAGAAAATAAAGAATTCGGATTTGACAGCTTTGCCGCAGAGATGGGCAAACTGAAGAATGAGAAGCATTTCGACTACCTTATTACTATTGTAGGCGAAGACTTCGGCCCCGAGGAAGGGCTGGGGTGCATCTACATTCTCGAGAACACGCAATCGCACGAACGGGTATCGGTGAAGCAGATGGCCAAGACGGTGGACGGGGAATATGTGATTCCATCGGTCATCGGACTGTGGCATGCTGCCGACCTGCTGGAGCGCGAGGTGTTCGACTTTTTGGGCATCAAGTTCCTGGGGCATCCCGACATGCGCCGCCTCTTCATGCGGAGCGACTATGAGGGTTACCCCTTGCGCAAGGACTTCGACATGAGTCCGGAGGCCAACCCTTTCCCAACAACCGATGAGCCAGAAAGCGACTGGACCTCGGAGTGGAACCTCGACAAGCGCGGCAAGCTGGTGGAAAGCAGGAGAAAACTGTTCGACAAGGACGATTTTGTGATGAACTTCGGCCCCAACCACCCGTCGACCCACGGCGTGCTCCGCCTGCAGACTGTGGTGAATGGTGAGACCATCAAGGACGTCTACCCGCATCTGGGCTATATCCATCGTGGTATGGAGAAGATGATGGAGGAGATGACTTATCCGCAGACGCTGGCACTGACCGACCGACTGAACTACCTCTGCGCCATGCACCACCGCCACGCGTTGGTGGGCGTGATTGAAGAGGCCATGGGTATTGAGCTCAGCGACCGCATACAGTACATCCGCACCATCATGGACGAGTTGCAGCGCATTGACAACCACTTGCTCTACCTCGGCACCTGCGCGCAAGACCTGAGTGCCCTGACGGCATTCCTCTACTGCATGCGCGACCGCGAGCATCTGCTCAACGTGATGGAGGAAACCACCGGCGGGCGATTGATTCAGAACTATTATAGAATAGGTGGCTTGCAGGACGACATCGACCCCAATTTCGTGGAAAACGTGAAGACCTTCTGCAAGTATATGCGCCCCATGGTTCAGGAATACCTTGACGTATTCGGTGACAACGTCATCACACACCTGCGACTGAAGGGTGTGGGCCCCATGGACTTGGCTGACTGCATTAACTACGCCGTGACCGGTCCGGCCGGACGGGCTGCAGGATGGCACAACGATGTGCGCAAGAATCATCCGTATGCACTATATAATAAGGTAGAGTTCAAGGAAGTTGTCGGCACCGGAGCCGATTCGCTGGAGCGCTACATGATTCATATCCAAGAGATTTACCAGAGTTTAGACATCATTGAGCAATTGATAGACAACATTCCAGAGGGCGACTTCTATATCAAGCAGAAGCCTGTGATCAAGGTGCCCGAGGGTCAGTGGTACTTCTCTGTGGAGGGTGGTGCCGGCGAGTTTGGTGTTTATCTCGACAGTCGTGGCGACAAGAGTCCTTATCGTGTGAAGATGCGCCCCATGGGACTTACCCTGGCCGGTGCTTTCGACAAGATGCTGAAGGGACAGAAGATAGCCGACCTCGTAGCTACGGGTGCAGCCATCGACTTTGTTATTCCCGACTTGGACAGGTAAATACTAAAACCAAAAGGTGGACTGAATAAAAAGAAATAAGATATGTTTGATTTTAGTATAGTAACAACATGGTTCGATAATCTCCTGCGCCAAACCCTTGGCCTTGGAGATTTCTGGACCATTCTGATAGAGTGTGTTGCTGTGGGCGTGATGATTCTCACGGCGTACGCACTGATCGCCATCGCGCTGATTTTCATGGAGCGCAAGGTGTGTGCCTACTTCCAGTGCCGTCTCGGCCCGATGCGCGTGGGTCCCTGGGGTATCTTCCAGGTGTTTGCCGACGTGGTGAAGATGCTGATCAAGGAGATTTTCACCATCGACCGTGCCGACAAGTTGCTTTATTGGCTGGCACCTTTCCTTGTGATTGCGGCATCTGTGGGCACATTCTCCTTCCTTCCCTGGAACAAGGGCGCCCACATCCTCGACTTCAACGTGGGTATATTCCTCGTTACCGCCATTTCATCTCTTGGCGTGGTGGGTGTTTTCATTGCCGGATGGGGAAGCAACAGCAAGTATTCGGTGGTTTCGGCCATGCGTGCTGCCGTGCAGATGATCTCCTATGAGATGTCGCTCGGTCTTTGCCTCGTGGCAGCCGTGGTGCTCACGGGAACGATGCAGATGAGCGGCATCGTAGAGACACAGACCGGCCCTTGGAACTGGCTCATTTTCAAGGGACACATCCCAGCTCTCATCGCCTTTCTGACATTCCTCGTTGCCGGCAATGCTGAGGCCAACCGTGGCCCGTTTGACATGGCTGAGGCCGAGAGTGAGCTTACTGCCGGCTACCATACCGAGTATTCGGGTATGGGTTTCGGCTTTTATTATTTGGCCGAATACCTGAATCTCTTTGTCATTGCGGGCATCGCCTCTGCCGTTTTCCTCGGCGGATGGGCTCCCCTGAATATCGGCATCAGCGGCTTTGACAACCTGATGAACTACATTCCCGGCTTCGTCTGGTTCTTCGGCAAGACCTTTGCCGTGGTTTGGCTGCTGATGTGGGTGCGCTGGACATTCCCCCGTCTGCGCATCGACCAGATTCTGAAACTGGAATGGAAGTATCTCATGCCCCTCGCGCTGCTCAACTTAGTGTTGATGACGGCTTGTGTGGCATTAGGCTGGTACATTAAATAAATTAAGGTAAGGAAATGGCAAATAACAATAAATCATATTTCCGGGGCATTGCCGACGGTGTGAAGACTCTTGGCGTGGGACTCAAGACCACGCTGAAGGAATACTTCACGCCCAAGTCGACCGAACAGTACCCCGAGAACCGCAAGACCACGCTGCACGTTTCTCCGCGCTTCCGCGGAAGACTCGTGTTCAAGCGCGACGAGAACGGTGCACACCGGTGTGTGGCCTGTACCATGTGTGAGAAGGCTTGTCCCAACGATACCATCAAAATCATGGCACACATGGAAACGAATGAGGAAACCGGGCGCAAGAAGAAAAAGTTAGACGATTATCAATACGACCTCGGCGACTGCATGTTCTGCCAGTTGTGTGTCAACGCCTGCAACTTCGACGCTATCGAGTTCACCAACGATTTTGAGCACGCCGTGTTCGATCGTTCCAAGCTCGTGCTTCACCTGGACAAGGAAGTTTACGATGGCGGTAGCCTGCCCCATTTGGTAAAGGATGGCGGTGCACCGTTGACCATCGGAAAGTTTAACACTAAGACCAAGTAACAGATTATGGCAAATCTCATCGTTTTTTGTATTCTCGCTGTAGTCATCCTTGGCGCAGCAATAGCATCCGTGCTCACGGCTCGCATCATGCGGGCGGCCACGTTTCTGCTCCTCGTGCTGTTTGGCATTGCCGGCATCTACTTTTTGCTCGGCTATACCTTCCTCGGCGCAGCGCAGATCAGTATTTATGCCGGAGGCATCACCATTATGTATATCTTCGCTATCAACTTGATGTCCAAGCATTCGCTGCAAGGACTTGTAGAACAATTCAAGGGGAAACGCGTTGTTCAAGGCGCACTGATTTCACTTGTGGGTTTGGCCACGGTTCTTGTGGTTTATCTCAAGAGCGAGTTCCTGGCTCATGCCCAGTTTAACAGTGTGGCCGACCTCGAGCTTCCCGTGCAGAAGATTGGCGAAGCCCTCGTGGGCAGTGAGAAATATCAATATGTTTTGCCCTTCGAGCTCATCTCAGTATTCCTGCTGGCATGTATCATCGGAGGTATCATGATCGCAAGAAAGGAGGACAAGAAATGACAATCCCTGTAGAATTACCTTTGGCTCTGAGCGCCCTTTTGTTCTTTATTGGCGTGTTTGGCTTCGTCACCCGTCGCAATTTGGTGGCCATGCTCATCTCGGTGGAACTGATATTGAATGCTGTTGACCTGAACTTTGCAGTCATCAACCGCTTTTTCTTCCCCGAGCAGATGGAAGGCATGTTCTTCACCCTGTTCTCCATCGGTGTGAGTGCTGCCGAAACAGCCGTGGCTCTGGCCATTATTATCAATGTTTACCGAAACTACCGCAGTAATCAGGTGAACAGTATTGAAAACATGAAATTCTAAGATTAGCAATGGAATACAGTTATTCGTTCTTAATACTTCTTCTGCCGCTCCTGAGCTTCCTGCTGCTCGGCTTATGTGGTATGAAGATGAAAAAGCCGGTTGCGGGTTGCATCGGTACGGCGGTTCTGCTGACGCTGTGGGCCATGAGCCTGTACACCGCCTATAAATACTTTTTCTATACCGGGCATGTGATTACACCTTTTGAAGAGGTTGACGTGGTGAACGGCCGCTTAGCCTCAGGTGTCTATCCCACATTGACCGTGTTCAACTTCACGTGGTTGGACTTTGGCAAGACTATCCTTGGCACCGAACTGCTGTTCAAGATAGGCTTCCGCCTGACGCCCATCAGTGTGATGATGCTGGTTGTGATCACCACCGTCAGCTCCATGGTTCATATCTACAGCTTTGGTTATATGGCCGAGCGCGATGAGAATTACAAGAAAGAAGGCTACGAGCACGGCTTCCAGCGCTTCTATGCTTTCCTCTCGCTGTTCACCATGTCGATGCTCGGACTCGTAGTGGCCACCAACCTCTTCCAGATGTATATGTTTTGGGAGTTGGTGGGTGTGTGCTCCTATCTGCTCATCGGGTTCTATTATCCCAAGCACGAGGCCGTGCACGCATCGAAGAAAGCATTTATCGTCACCCGCTTTGCCGACTTGTTCTTCCTCTTCGGCATCCTGTTCTACAGCTTCTATGTGGGCACATTCAGCTACGACCTGAATGTCGACCAGGCCGTGGTGAGCAATCTTCCGGGTGCCGCATGGGTACTGCCCATGGCTCTATTCTTCATGTTCATTGGTGGAGCCGGTAAGTCGGCCATGTTCCCGCTGCACATCTGGTTGCCTGATGCCATGGAGGGACCGACACCTGTCAGTGCCCTGATCCACGCAGCCACGATGGTTGTTGCCGGCGTGTTCCAGGTGGCCTCGTTGTTCCCCATTTGGATCGCCTTTGCACCCGAAACGCTCCACTACGTGGCCTACATCGGCGCATTCACGGCCTTTTATGCCGCCGCCGTGGCCTGTGCACAGAGCGACATCAAGCGCTGTCTGGCCTTCTCGACGATTTCTCAAATCGCATACATGCTGGTTGCCCTCGGCGTGTCCACCTCTCTGGAGGGACATGGTGGCGTGGGCTACATGGCCAGTATGTTCCATCTGTTCACCCATGCCATGTTCAAGGCCTTGCTGTTCCTTTGCTCCGGTGCCATCATCGTGATTATCGGCTCGAACTTCAAGCAATACATGGGTGGTCTGCACAAATACATGCCCATCACCAACGCCTGCTTCCTGATTGGATGTCTCGCCATCAGTGGCATTCCTCCCTTTGCAGGCTTCTTTTCCAAGGACGAGATTGTGGCAGCATGCTTCCACTTCTCTCCCTACATGGGCTATTTCATGACATTGGTGTCCGGTATGACGGCCTTCTACATGTTCCGTCTCTACTACGTTATCTTCTGGGGCAATTCTTATTACGAGCAAGACCCCGACAGTCGCCGCCGCCCGCAGGAGGTGCCCTTCGTGATGTGGGGACCGCTGGTGTTCCTGGCCATCATCTCTGTCTTCGCAGGTATGATACCCTTCGGGCACTTTGTGTCGGCCAATGGTCTGAGTGAAGACATTGCCTTGCAGACATTCCAGTTCTGGACATGGAGCCCCGTGGCCTGGACCAGTATCGCCGTGGCCATTGTTGGCATCGGCTTGGCCACATGGATGTACAAGAGTGGTACCAACCCCGCACCCGACATGTTGCAAAAGCGAATGCCCGCCCTTCACAGAGCGGCGCTCAATCGCTTCTATATCGACGATGCCTGGCAGTTCTTTACCCATAAGGTGGTGTTCCGCTGCTTCTCCATTCCCATTGCCTGGTTCGACCGACATGTCATCGACGGCATGTTCAACTTCTCGGCTTGGGCAACACAGGAGGCCGGCGAGTCCATTCGCCCATGGCAGAGTGGCGATGTGCGTCAGTATGCCGTGTGGTTCCTCACCGGTAGCGTGGCACTCACCCTGATTCTGCTCTGTATTTAAATCACCCCATCCATCTCAAAACACATACAAATGACATTTCTAACACTATTCGTTGTCATACCCCTCGTGATGTTGCTCGGCCTGTGGATTGCCCGCAACGACAGTCAGGTGCGTGGGGTCATGGTAGTTGGCTCGGTCGCCTTGCTGGCTTTGGCCATCTATCTCGTCTTCGCATTCCTCGGAGCGCGCGCGACCATGCCCGCCGAACAATACCCATTCCTCTTCGGCGACGCCATACCTTGGTTCGAACCTTTGAATATATTCTATAGAACAGGTGTCGACGGCATAGCCGTTGTCATGATTCTGCTCTCGGCCATCATTGTGATTACCGGAACCTTCGCGTCGTGGCAATTGCATCCCATGCAAAAGGAGTATTTCCTCTGGTTCACGCTCCTTTCCGCCGGTGTGTTCGGCTTCTTCATCAGCGAAGACCTCTTCACCATGTTCATGTTCTATGAGGTAGCGCTTATCCCCATGTACCTGCTCATTGGCGTATGGGGAACCGGACCGAAGGAATATTCGGCCATGAAGCTCACCCTGATGCTCATGGGTGGCTCTGCCCTGCTCATCATCGGTATTCTTGGCATCTATTTCTTCAACGGACAATATAGTGGCACCTACACGATGGATGTTGTGGCCATTGCACAGAGCCATGCCATTCCCGTGTTTGTCCAGAAGGTGTTCTTCCCCTTCATCTTCATAGGCTTTGGCGTTCTGGGCGCGCTCTTCCCCTTCCACACATGGTCGCCCGACGGTCATGCTTCAGCCCCTACGGCTGTTTCCATGCTCCACGCCGGTGTGCTGATGAAGCTCGGAGGCTATGGCTGTTTCCGCGTAGCCATGTTCCTCCTGCCCGATGCCGCCCGTGAGTTGTGCTGGATATTCCTTATCCTCACCACCATCTCCGTGGTCTATGGTGCCCTCTCGGCCTGTGTGCAGACCGACCTGAAGTATATCAACGCCTACTCCTCGGTGTCTCACTGCGGTTTGGTGCTCTTTGCACTCTGCATGATGACGCAGACTGCTATCAACGGAGCTGTGCTTCAGATGCTCTCCCACGGTTTGATGACCGCACTCTTCTTTGCTGTCATCGGTATGATTTATCACCGCACCGGCACACGCGACGTGCGCCGACTGGGCGGACTGATGAAGATACTGCCCTTCTTGTCTGTGGCCTATGTCGTGGCCGGTTTGGCCAACCTCGGACTTCCCTTGTTCTCCGGCTTTGTGGCCGAGATGAACATCTTTGTGGGAGCCTTCCAGGTGAACGACACGTTCCATCGCACCTGTACCATCATAGCCTGTACCTCGATAGTCATCACTGCGGTCTATATCCTCCGCGTGGTGGGCAAGATACTCTACCAGAAGGTGCCCAACCAAGACTATTACAAGCTCACCGATGCTACATGGGATGAGCGTCTTGCCGTTGGCGCACTGATCTTCTGTGTGGCCGGACTCGGTACGTTCCCACTTTGGGCACAGAGCATCATCAACGACGCTGTGGGTCCCATGATTCAACATATCATGGGCAGCGCAATAATTGCAGGAATGTAAAAAAGATAGCCTCTCCCCCTTACCTCTTCGCTGATAGGAGCGGGTGGGGGAGAAAAAAAGAATAAGAATTATGCAAGTTGATTACAGTCAGTTTTTAAATATGATTCCGGAGGTCACGCTGATGGCCGTCTTGGTCATTGTGTTCATTGCAGACCTGTTCACAGCCGCCAAGCCGGGCGAACAGCAGCCCCGCCAGTGGTTCAACCCGCTGGTTAGCGTACTTCTGCTGGGACATCTCCTCATCAATATCATGCCCACGGCCGATGCCACGGCTTTCGGAGGCATGTATGTCACCGGTGCGGGCATTGGAGTTATCAAATCCATTCTTGCCTTTGGCACACTCATCGTCGTGATCATGGCACGCGAATGGCTGAACCGTCCCGACACCACCTTCAAGGAAGGCGAATTTTATGTCTTGGTCATCGCCACCCTGTTGGGCATGAACATGATGGTGAGCGCCAACCACTTCCTCCTCTTCTTCATCGGCCTTGAACTGGCATCCGTGCCCATGGCCTGCTTGGTGGCCTTCGACAAATATCGCCACCACTCTGCCGAGGCCGGCGCCAAATTCATCCTCACTGCCACGTTCTCCAGCGGCGTGATGCTCTATGGCATCAGCTTCCTGTATGCAGCCACTGGAACGTTCTATTTCGACGACATGGCACACCACCTCACCGGCTCTTGGATTTCCATCATCGGGTTGGTGTTCTTCTTCAGCGGACTGGGCTTCAAGATTTCCCTCGTTCCGTTCCACTTCTGGACAGCCGACAGCTATCAGGGTGCACCCACGGTGGTCACCGGATACCTCAGCGTGGTGTCCAAGGGTGCAGCCGCATTCGCCCTATGCTCCATTCTGATGCGAGTGTTTGCCGACATGGTGGAGCATTGGCAGTATATGCTGATGGTTGTCATCGTACTGTCTATCACCATCGCCAACCTCTTTGCCATCCACCAGAAAGACCTCAAGCGCTTCATGGCGTTTAGCTCCATCTCGCAGGCCGGCTACATCATGTTGGCCGTGGTGGGCAATTCAACCATGGGCGTCACCGCACTGTCCTACTATGTACTCATCTACGTGGTGGCCAACCTTGCCGTGTTTGGCATCATCGCCGCCGTCGAGGAACACAATGGCGGCGTGGTCAGCATGGATGCCTACGATGGGTTCTACAAGACCAACCCCCGCCTGTCGTTCATCATGACCATCGCCCTGTTCTCGCTGGGTGGCATTCCTCCGTTTGCGGGCATGTTCTCCAAGTTCTTCGCATTCATGGCAGCCGTGCAGGGGTCAGACATCAGTTCAACCATCGGCGCTACCATTTATGCCGTCGTGTTCATCGCTTTGATCAACACCGTTGTCAGCCTCTACTACTACCTGCTCATTGTCAAGGCCATGTACATCAAGCATAACGACAACCCACTGCCCGGCTTCCGCAGTCATGTCAACACCAAGTTGGCGCTGGCCGTTTGCACCCTCGGCATCGTTGTCTTCGGTGTGTGCAGCTATGTGTACAACTGGATTTATGCGGCCATGGTATAATCGGCTTCGCTTCCCATTCCTCTGATTACAGGAATGAGTGGAGCAGGGTAGATAGAACATACAAACAAAACCAGCCACGTCTCCATAAGAGATGTGGCTGGTTTTGTTCTGTCTCCGATTATTTCTCGTTCTGTTTTCATGTTGTCTTCCAAGTGTGGCCCCTTAACCTTTCTATGTAGAGTTGCTATGGACATCATTTAAGCGTCTGTACTTTCAAAAATAGTAAAATATAATTACCGTTTTTGGAGCATGATTTTCGAATCATCCAGAGAGAAAAGCGCCATCTTTTTTCGACATAGCCGAGCCAGGCATTTCCCAAATGCATAAGTTTGTTGCGATTGCAACCTTCTCATCGAGCGGTTAGGCCTTTGTGGCTGCGCGGAAGAGCCTCAATCGCACGGCGGTTTGGGCTTCCCCGTCATGCCGTTCAATACGCAATCGCAGGTGGGAAAATAGGAAGAAAAAGGGCTGCTTTTCTAAAACGACTGACAGTCA
>QWCK01006814.1_pt1 | contig 19014 bp, 21 predicted proteins | sample 1972571 | NCBI WGS metagenome assembly QWCK01 (sample SAMN09866710, study PRJNA288562) | Human gut metagenome isolate term2_stool, whole genome shotgun sequencing... | isolation source: gut | host: Homo sapiens | place: USA: California
CATCGAGCGTGTCTTCCCCATCAACAGCCCCTTCGTTGAGAAGGTCACCGTTGTCCGCAAGGGCAAGGTCCGCCGCGCAAAGCTGTTCTACCTGCGTGGTCGTACGGGCAAGGCTGCCAAGGTCAAGAGCGATATTTGATCATCCCCGATTTGAAACGGGAGAAAAGGGACAACCTTGTTGTCCCTTTTTTCTTTATCAAAATTTCGGAAAAAATGCGGCTTTTTGCAGGCACCGTTCTTGCGAAGAGCCTGTCGGCTGCGGTATAATCGGGTCAGCAGTGTAAAACCAGAAGGTGAGGTGTACCGGATATGGAAAAACAGGAACAGGCAAAGCCCGTGCGTGGGCAGAACCTGCTGGAATGGTACGAGGCATTGATCTCGGCAGCGCTGGTGCTGGTGCTGATCTTTTCGTTTTTCTTCCGCATCATTCAGGTGGACGGCAGCTCCATGGTGCCCACACTGGTGAACGGTGATAAGCTCATCGTGTGGGGAGCAGGCTATACACCGCAGCGTGGTGACGTGGTCATTGTGGACAGTTATACCTCCTACGGTAAACCGCTGGTCAAGCGTGTCATCGCCAAAGGCGGCGATACGGTCTCCATCGATTATGCGACCGGCACCGTGGCGGTGAACGGTGAGGTCTTGCAGGAGGACTACATTGCAGAGCCAACCTATCTTGGCTACGATGTACAGTTCCCGTACACAGTGCCGGAGGGCACGGTGTTCGTGATGGGTGATAACCGCAACCAATCACTGGACAGCCGTTCCACCTATGTGGGCTGCATTGACGAACGGGACATTCTGGGCAAGGTGCTTGTGTGCTTTATGCCCTTTACAGATTTTGGGGTGGTAAAATGAACGAAATGGATACCCGCTTTGCAAACCAGTACAATATTCAGTGGTTCCCGGGCCACATGACCAAGACTCTGCGCATGATGGAGCAGGAGATCCAGCACGTGGATGCCAGCCTTGTGCTGCTGGATGCCCGCATCCCGCTTTCCAGCCTGAACCCGGAGATCGAGCGCATCACGGCCCGAAAGCCGAAACTATACGCGCTGAACAAGGCCGATCTGGCAGACCCGGCTGTAACGGAAGAATGGATCAAGTATTTCCGTGCGGCAGATGCCGGCTGTGTGGCCATCAGCGCCAAGCAGAAGGGCGGTGCCAATGCGGTAAAGGCTGCCATTGAAAAAGAACTGGCGGGCCTGCTGGAACGCCGCCAGAACCGCGGCATGGGCGGTGCCAAAACACAGGTGATGCTGTGCGGCATCCCCAATGTGGGCAAATCCACTTTCATCAACACCTTTGCAGGCTCTGCCCGCGCCAAGGCGGCAGACCGCCCGGGCGTAACCAAGGGCAAACAGTGGGTCAGCACCGACAAATTTGACCTGCTGGATATGCCCGGCGTACTGTGGAAGAAGTTCGACTCCAAGACCATTGCGTCCAATCTGGCCTTTATCGGCTCCATCAAGGATGATATTCTGGATGTGGAAGAGCTGGCCATGAACCTGCTGGACGAGGTGCGCCGCAACTACCCCGACCTTGTGGCCCAGCGCTACAAGCTGGATGCCGAAACGCTGGCCCTGCCGCCCTACGAGCTGATGGAAGCCATCGGCCGCAAGCGCGGTCTGCTGGTGCGCGGCGGCGAGGTGAACACCGAGCGCTGCGCCATTATGCTGGTGGACGAGTTCCGCGCCTGCAAGTGGGGCCGCATCTCGCTGGAGCGTCCGCCGCAGCGGGATGATCTGGCTGATTTTGCCGAGGAGGATGACGAATGAAGCGCCGTTCCGACGAGGAGATCTCGGCTCCGTTGTATGAGTACGATGCCGCTGTACGCAGTCAGTATGGCTGCTTTGCAGGCGTGGACGAAGCCGGACGCGGCCCTCTGTGCGGCCCGGTGTGCGTAGCGGCCTGTATTCTGGACCCGGAGAATCCGGTCTTTGGCATCAACGACTCCAAAAAGCTTACCGAGAAAAAGCGGGAAGCTCTGTTTGATGAGATCATTGAAAAGGCGTTGGCCTACAAAATTGTTTTTGTGGGGCCGGAGATCATCGACCGGGACAACATCCTCAACGCCACCATGGGCGGCATGAAGCAGGCCGTGGAAGAGCTGGACATCGTGCCGAACCTTGTTCTCGTGGATGGAAACCGCACCCCGGCAGGGCTGCTGGTCCCGGCACAGCCGGTGGTCAAGGGCGATGCCACCAGTGCCAGCATCGGCGCAGCATCCGTCCTTGCCAAGGTCAGCCGTGACCGCTATATGCTGGAACTGGACAGACAGTATCCGCAGTATCAGCTGGCAAAGCACAAGGGCTACCCGACCAAGCTCCACTATGAGCTGATCGCCCAGTACGGCATCCAGCCGTTCTACCGCCGCAGCTTCCTCAAAAAGCAGGGCTACTGGCCGGAGAACGGAAAGTGAACCGCGCCGAGACAGGGCGCAGGGGAGAAGCAGCTGCGGCCCGCTGGTATCAGAAGCAGGGCTGCAGGCTGCTGGCACACAACTTCCACACCCGGATGGGGGAGCTGGATGTTGTGGTGCAGGAGCCGGATGGGACCATTGTCATCTGTGAGGTCAAGACCCGTGCGGAAGGCTCTCTGGCCAGCCCGGCAGAAGCGGTGGACCGGCCCAAACAGCGCCGCCTGATCCGTGCAGCACAGTGTTATCTGCAGCAGAACGGCCTGAGCGATGCGCCGGTGCGATTTGACGTGGCAGAAGTGTTCCCTCTTGACAGCGGGCGCTGGATGGTACATATTATAAGGGGCGCTTTTCTCACGTAAAGCAACGGCCCCGGTGGGAAAATGTACAGGCAGAGGGCTTCTCTGCCACAGCAGAAGAGCGTGCTTTGCACGTTCTACGGCGAAAAAGGAGCGACAACAATGCAGTTTTTTAGTACCAGAGACCAAAACCGCAAAGTGACTTCCTCGGAAGCAATCGCACAGGGCCTGTCCAACGAGGGCGGTCTGTTTGTACCGGAAAGCTTTCCGCAGGTGGATGTGAAGGCACTGTGCGAGCTGGACTACCCGGCCATGGCAGCTGCCGTCATCAAAGAATATCTGACCGACTACTCGCAGGATTTCCTGACCGAAGCTGCCCACAAGACCTACGGAGAGGCCTTTGGCGGCAAGGCAGGCTATCTTGCCCCGGTGGAAGGGGACACCTATGCCTTAGAGCTGTGGCATGGCCCTACCTGTGCATTCAAGGATTATGCTCTGCAGCTGATGCCGAAGCTTCTGGTGGAAGCCAAAAAGAATCTGGGCCGCACGGAAAAGACCCTGATCCTTGTGGCGACCAGCGGCGATACCGGCAAGGCAGCTCTGGACGGCTACCATGATATCCCGGGCGTGGAGATCGCAGTGTTCTATCCCACGGGCGGCACCAGCGAGATCCAGCGCCTGCAGATGGCAACGCAGGAGGGTGCCAACGTGGCAGTGTACGCTGTGCGCGGCAACTTTGATGATGCACAGACCGGCGTGAAGAAGGTCTTTGGTGACACTGCCATTGCAGCAGAGCTTGCCAAGCGGAACATCCGCCTGTCCAGCGCCAACTCCATCAACTGGGGCCGTCTGGTGCCGCAGATCGTCTATTACTTTGCCGCCTATGCCCAGCTGCTCAAGGCGGGCAGGATCACCTTCGGCGATGAAGTGGACTTCTGCGTACCCACCGGCAACTTCGGCGACATTCTGGCAGGCTACTATGCAAAGCGCATGGGCCTGCCCGTGGGCAAGCTGGTCTGCGCTTCCAATGAGAACAACGTGCTGACCGATTTCCTCACCACCGGCACCTACACCGCAAAGCGGGAGTTCTTCAAGACCACCTCGCCCAGCATGGACATTCTGGTGTCCTCGAACCTCGAGCGCCTTCTGTACCATGTCACCGGCAGTGATGCCGAGGTGGCGGGCCTGATGAAGAGCCTTGCCGAGACCGGCAGCTATACTGTGCGTCCGGAGACGCTGGCTGCCATTCAGGAGAACTTCTCCTGCGGCTGGAGCAGTGAGGAAGAAGTGGCAGGGGAGATCCGTGTCCGCTACGAGAAGGACAATTACCTGTGTGATACCCACACCGCCGTTGCGTTCCATGTGGCAGCGCAGAAAAAGCGCGAGGGCGTGCCCATGGTGGTGCTGTCCACCGCGTCTCCCTTCAAGTTCCCGCGCAGTGTGCTGGAAGCACTGGGCCGCACCGCCCCGGAAAATGATTTTGAAGCAATGCAGCAGCTGGAAGCAGCTACCGCGCATACCGCACCGGCAAGTCTTGCCGCGCTGCGCCAGAAGCCGGAGCGCTTTAACACCGTGATCGATCCTGCGCAGATCGCCGAGGTGGCGCTGGGCTATCAGGAATAACACATCCTGCTGCATTTAGAACAGGAGAAAAAACATGGCACTTTTTGTGCTTGGCGATACCCACCTTTCTCTGGGCGCTTCCAAGCCGATGGATATTTTTCCCGGCTGGAATGATTATGTGGAGCGCCTTGAGAAAAACTGGCGCAAGCTCATCAAACCAGAGGATACCATTGTATTGGCGGGCGATATCAGCTGGGCCATGCGCCTGGCCGATACCCGTAAGGATTTTGAATTTCTGCAGAGCCTGCCCGGGCAGAAGATCATCATGAAGGGCAACCACGATTACTGGTGGTCTACCGTGAACAAGATGAATGCCTACCTCAAAGCAGAAGGCTTTGATACCCTGCACATTCTGCACAACAACTCCTACAGTGTAGAGGGGTATGCACTGTGCGGTACCCGTGGCTGGCTGTTTGATGCAGGCGAGGCCCACGACGAAAAGGTGATGAACCGCGAGATCGGACGGCTGCGCATGAGCCTTGATGCCGCCGAACCCGGGCTGGAAAAGCTGGTGTTCCTGCACTATCCGCCGGTGTATACCGGCACCAGTGCGCCGGAGATCGTGGCCACCTTAAAGGAATACAGCATCAGGACCTGCTACTATGGCCATCTGCACGGCAATGCCATCCGCTATGCGGTGCAGGGCGATGTGGATGGCATCCACTACAAGCTGGTCAGTGCCGATGGGCTGCGTTTTTGCCCGTACCGCATCAATTGAACCGTTAAAACCAATAAAAATTAACAATTTGGGCTGGCAATTGTGTCAGGAGCGTGCTATAATAGTTTTTGACGCGATTGTTGCACCCAATTGAGCGCGCGCGTCCCCGCATATTGCAAAAGCAAGTTCATCCAGGACGCAGTGCGCGGTTGCAAAGGGCAAAAACTTCCTGCCCTGCGCAATAGAATTTTTGAGTGGAGGAAAAACAAATGAATTTCATCAAGTGTGAAAAGCTCGAGAAGAGCATGGCAGAACTGCAGTTCTCCATCGACGCAGAGGCTTTCAAGAAGGCTGTTGCCGATGTTTTCAAGAAGGAAGGCAAGAAATACGCTGTTCCCGGCTTCCGTAAGGGCAAGGCTCCCCGCGCTCTGATCGAGAAGATGTACGGCGCTGATGTCTTTACCTATGATGCCATCAATGAGCTGTTCCCCGAGGCTTTCGAGGCTGCTGTCAAGGAAGCTGGCGTTGAGCCGGTCGGCCGTCCGGAGGTCACTGTTGACTCTGCTGATGAGACCAACGGTGTCACCCTGACCGTCAAGGTCGCTGTCAAGCCCGAAGTCAAGGTTGGCAGCTACAATGGTCTGACGGTTGAAAAGACTGTCCATACTGTTTCTGACGAGGCTGTTGAAGCTGAGCTGAAGCGTGTGCAGGAGCGCAATGCCCGTGAGCTGACCCGTGAGGGCGCTGCTGAGAACGGCGACATCGCTGATATCGACTTCGAGGGCTTCGTCGATGGCGTGGCTTTCGAGGGCGGCAAGGCTGAGCACTACAGCCTGACTCTGGGCAGCGGCAGCTTCATCCCCGGCTTTGAGGATCAGATCGTGGGCCACTCTGCTGGCGAAGAGTTCGACGTGAACGTTACCTTCCCCACCGAGTATCAGGCTGCCGAACTGGCTGGCAAGGCTGCTGTGTTCAAGATCAAGCTGCACGAAGTGAAGTACAAGGAGCTGCCTGCTCTGGATGACGAGCTGGCTAAGGATTGCTCTGAGTACGACACTCTGGACGAGTTCAAGGCTTCCATCCGCAAGAACAATCAGGAGCAGCTGGACAAGCAGGACGATCTGGCTGTTGAGAACGCTCTGGTGGATCAGGTCATCGAGAGCATGGAGGGTGAGATCCCCCAGGCAATGTATGATGCCCGCATGGACGAGATGGCCAACGACTTTGCATTCCGCGTGGAGCAGCAGGGCCTGCGCCTCGAGGACTACCTGAAGTATATGGGCCAGACTATGGAGCAGTTCCGCGCTTCCTTCATGCCGCAGGCTGAGAAGCAGGTCAAGATCCGTCTGGCTCTGGAGGCTGTTGCTGCTGCTGAGAACATCGAGGCTTCCGAGGAGGAAGTTTCCGCTGAGATCAAGCGCATCGCTGACCAGTACAAGATGGAAGAGGACAAGGTTCGTGAGCTGGTCAATGTTGACGACCTGAAGAAGGATCTGGCCATCAACAAGGCCATCGACTTCATCAAGAGCCACGCAAACATCGTGGAGAAGGCTGCTGAGGAAGAGAAGGCTGCAGACGCTGAGTAATCAGCTCCTGTGTTCCTTTGAAGCGGGCAGTATGCTGCACGGTTTCAATCAAAGGTTGTAAAAATTGACCGATACGGCAGAACCGGCAGGGAAACCGTATCGGTCAATTTTGCAAATACTATATTCCATTTCAGGAGGCGAACTTTATGAGTTTTGTTCCTTACGTTGTACAGTCGTCCCATGGCGAGCGTTCCTATGATATTTTCTCCCGTCTTTTGAACGATCGCATCATCGTTCTGAGCGAGGATGTCAACGATACCTCCGCCAGCCTTGTTGTGGCACAGCTGCTGTATCTGGAAGGGCAGGACCCGGACAAGGACATCAGCCTGTATATCAACAGCCCCGGCGGCTCCATCAGCGCCGGCATGGCTATCCACGATACCATGCAGTATATCAAGTGCGATGTTTCCACCATCTGCATGGGCATGGCAGCTTCCATGGGTGCCTTCCTGCTGGCAAGCGGCACCAAGGGGAAGCGTTTTGCACTGCCCAACTCGGAAATTCTGATCCATCAGCCGCTGATCGGCGGGCAGGGTGGCGGCCTTTCCGGCCAGACCACCGATATCAAGATCCATGCCGAGCACATGGTGTATATCCGCGATAAGATGAACCACATGCTCAGCGAGTACACCGGTCAGCCGCTGGAAAAGATCCAGCTGGATACCGAGCGCGACAACTATATGTCCGCACTGCAGGCAAAGGAATACGGCCTGATCGATGAGGTCATTGCCCACCGCTGAGCCGCCGACATTTAATTTACCCAGGATAAGGAAAAACAGCTATGGCAAATAACAATTCCGGCAGAGACAAAAACGAAAAGGATCTGGTCTGCAGCTTCTGCGGAAAGCATCAGGACGAAGTGGAGCGTATGATCATCGGCCCCGGTGTCAATATCTGCAGCGAATGCATCGGCCTGTGCCACGACCTGCTTTCCGACAAGCCGGATCAGCCCAAAAGCGCCCGACCGGCCCGCGGTGCAAACCGTGCACACATCCAGCCTGCGGACGATCTGGATATCAACATCCTGACCCCGGCTGAGATCAAGGAAGGTTTGGATCAGTACGTGATCGGTCAGGACGAGGCAAAGCGTGTGCTGGCCGTCTCGGTCTACAACCACTACAAGCGCATCCTCAGCGGCAAGGGCAGCGATGTGGAGCTGCAGAAGTCCAACGTGCTGCTGCTGGGTCCTTCCGGCGTGGGCAAGACCCTGCTGGCACAGACTCTGGCAAAAATGCTGGGCGTTCCCTTCGCCATTGCCGATGCCACCACCCTGACCGAAGCCGGTTATGTGGGCGAGGATGTGGAGAACATTCTGCTCAAGTTGATCCAAGCAGCGGATTTTGATGTGCAGAAGGCACAGATCGGTATTATCTATATCGACGAGATCGACAAGATCACCCGCAAGAGTGAGAACCCCTCCATCACCCGCGATGTGGGCGGCGAGGGCGTGCAGCAGGCCCTGCTGAAGATTTTGGAGGGCACTGTGAGCAATGTTCCTCCGCAGGGCGGCCGCAAGCACCCGCAGCAGGAGTTCATCCAGATCGACACCACCAACATCCTGTTCATCTGCGGCGGTGCATTTGATGGCTTGGATAAGTATATCCTGCGCCGCACCGATAAGTCCGCACTGGGCTTCGGCAGCAGCCTGAAGGATAATTCCAGCGAAGCGGAGAAGGCTCTGCTGCGCAAGGTGGAACCCCACGATCTGGTCAAGTTCGGCCTGATCCCGGAACTGATCGGCCGTCTGCCGGTCATTACCGTGCTGGACGATCTGGACGAGGACGCTCTGGTTCGCGTGCTCAAGGAGCCGCGCAACAGCCTTGTGAAGCAGTATAAGGAACTTCTGAGCATGGATAATGTGGAACTGAACTTCACGGATGAAGCGCTCCACGCCATTGCCCGCAAGACGATCGAGCGCAAGACCGGTGCCCGCGGCCTGCGCAGCGTGATGGAAAGCATTCTGCTGCCCATCATGTACGAGGTGCCCACCGATACTACCATCATCCGCGTAACTGTGGATGAAGATACCGTGGAAGGCGGCGAAGCACATCTGGAATACGGCGCGGTGCGCAAGCGCTATAAAAATCAGGTCGCTCTGAGCTGACGCTTTTAGCGTACAGCAGGGGAGCAAAGACCCGGCATTCAAGCTCTGTTTCAAAAGCTTTTTGCTTTTGGCAGGGCTTTTTGCTTTATTATTCTTGTTTCCGAGGGCAAAATGTACTATAATATTAAGGTCTGGAATGGCATGGGGAACGCTCCCTGGCAGGAATGCTCCGCAAAATGCCGCTCTGGCGCTATGGGTAACAGGAAGTACGATAAAGGAGTGTGTTTCAATGGCAAATTATCTTGCAATGAATCGTGATGAACTCACTGCCGAAAAGGCAGCGCTTGAAGCAAAGTACAAGGAATTTCAGGCCAAGGGCCTCAAGCTGAATATGGCCCGCGGCAAGCCCGGCCCTCACCAGATGGATCTGGCCTGCAGGAGGCCCGCGTGCTGTTTGCGGATGTCTTTGGCGTAAAGCCGGAGGAAGTGTTCGTGGGCGGCAACTCCAGCCTGCAGCTGATGTATAACCTCGTCAATATCGGCTATGTGTTCGGTTTCCCGGAGTCTCCGTGCCCCTGGTCTCAGGTGGAGAAGCGCAAGTTCCTCTGCCCGGTGCCCGGCTATGACCGTCACTTTGCTATTACCGAGGAGTTTGGCTTTGAGCTGATCAGTGTGCCTATGACCCCCAATGGCCCGGATATGGACATTGTGGAAAAGCTGGTGGCCGAGGATCCTGACATCAAGGGCATCTGGTGTGTGCCGCAGTATTCCAACCCCGATGGCTACACCTACAGCGATGAGACCATCGAGCGTTTTGCCAAGATGAAGACCGCTGCGCCTGATTTCAAGATCTTCTGGGATGAAGCCTATATCGTCCATCACCTGACCGATGAGATCATCGAGACTCCGGTGCTGCTGAACGAGAGCAAGAAGTACGGCAACGAAAACCGTGTGTTCATGTTCACTTCCACCAGCAAGATCACCTTCCCGGGCGCAGGCGTCTCTGCCATTGCCTGCAGCGAGAGCAGCATGAAGTATATCTGCAAGCGCTTCTCGGTCATGATCATCAGCTACGACAAGATGAACCAGCTGCGCCAGACAAGATGAACCAGCTGCGCCACGTCCGCTTCCTGAAGAACAAGGAAGGTGTGCTGGCCCACATGGCAAAGCACCGTCGTCGTCTGGTGCCCTGCTTTGATGCCGTCAAGACCGCATTCAAGAACAACCTCACCCCCTGCGGGGATATTGCCCACTGGACGGACCCCAAGGGCGGCTACTTCATCAGCCTGTATGTGATGCCCGGCTGTGCAAAGCGCGTGGCGGGTCTGTGCAAGGATGCGGGCCTGACCCTGACCGGTGCCGGTTCTGCATATCCCTATCACAAGGACCCCGAGGATTCTCACCTGCGCATTGCGCCCACCTATCCCAGTCTGGACGAGGTGGAAACCGCTTCCGAACTGCTGTGCATCTGTGTGCGTTTGGCTGTGGCAGAAAAACTGCTGGCTGACAAGGCAGACTAACATTTTTTGATTTTATCTCCTCTGTGCGGCCCGTTTGGGCCGTCAGGGGAGTTTTGTCGCAAGAAAGCCGGCACGACGGCCCCCTTGCGGAAATGATAAGGCCCGCCGGAGCAGGCGGTCCGCACTAGAATACGGGCGGCAGCTGCAAGAACTGCTGCTTTTGGAGGTTCCCTGAATTTTATGAAAACAAAAGGCAAAGCATGGCATCTGATCGCCACAGTGCTGTTGATCGTGGTATTTGTGTATACTGCGTTCTTCGGTGTGTATGCCAAGTACGGCGATACGACCACGACCTACATCAAAGGTGCAAAGGATATCCGCTTCGGTGTGGATATCAAGGGCGGTGTCAACGTCACCTTTGTGCCGTCGGATGGCTACGATGCTACCGAAGAACAGCTGGAAGCAGCCCAGCTCGTCATTGAGAACCGTCTCGTGGCGCTGAACGTGACCGACTATGAGCTGTATGTGGACAACAATTCCGACAGCCTGATCCTGGAATTCCCGTGGCAGTCCGGTGAGACGGATTTTGACCCGGAAGCTGCGATCGATGAGATCGGCACCACCGCCTATCTGACCTTCCGCGAGGGAAGCAGTGCGGACGGTGAGCTGATCCTGGACGGCTCCATGATCGAGAGCGCCGCAGCTCAGTATGGCCCCGTCAGCAATGGCGGTGCTTCGGAATATTTCGTCTCCTTGAAGTTCACCGATGACGGTGCCAAGGCATTTGGCGATGCTACCACAAAGCTGGCTGCATCGGGCGGCACCATCAGCATCTGGCTGGACGATGAAAACGTGAGCACGGCCACGGTCAACACCGCTATTACCGATGGCTCTGCCATCATTACAAGCTCGGCTTCCAATCCTTTCACGCAGGAGCAGGTCGTCAAGATGGCCCGCCAGATCAACTCCGGCGCACTGCCCTTTGCACTGACGGTGGACAGCTATTCCACCGTCAGCCCCAGTCTGGGCGAGAACAGCCTGAGCGCCATGGTTCTGGCCGGCCTGATCGCCTTTGCACTGATCGTGGTGTTCATGACGATGCTGTACCGTCTGCCGGGCTTCCTTGCATGTATTGCACTGGCTGGTCAGGTGGCAGCAACGCTGGCGTTCGTTTCCGGCTACTTCCCGGTGTTTGAAAGCTTTACCATGACCCTGCCCGGCATCGCAGGCATCATCCTTGCCATCGGCATGGGCGTGGATGCCAATGTTATCACGGCAGAACGCATCAAGGAAGAGCTGAAAAACGGCAAGTCTCTGGATGGCGCGCTCAAGAGCGGTTTTGCCCGCGGCCTGACCCCCATCGTTGACGGCAACGTGACCATCGTCATCGTGGCCATCGTGCTGATGGGTGCCTTTGGCCCCTCGGACGGCATGTTTGCAAAGGCACTCCACTTTGTGTTCTTTGCCTTTGGTCCCTCCACCGCAGGCACTATTTATGCCTTCGGTTACACGCTGCTCACCGGCGTGTTGCTGAACTTTGTGTTTGGCGTGTTTGCTACCCGTGTGATGATCCGCGGTGCGGCATCCATCAAGGCTCTGCGCAACCCTTGGCTTTACGGCGCTGAAAAGCCCGGCAAGGAAAAAACCGAGAAGAAGCCTATCGACTTTGTGGGCCTGCGCAAGCGTTTCCTGACGATCTCCTCCTGCCTGATGGCAGCCATCGTGCTGTGCGCTGTGGTTTTGGGTGTCCATCTGGATACCGAGTTCACCGGCGGTGCCATGATCACCCTGAGCTACGAGGGCAGCTTTACCATGTCGGATGTGCAGAAGGTTGCATCCTCTGCATTGGAGAATAACGGCCTGACCCTGCAGACCGGCGAGAATGTTGCTACCGGTGGCCAGACCCTGAAAATCTCGATGCCCGGTACCGAAACAGTGACTACCGAGCAGGTGGCTAAGCTGCTGGACAGCCTGAACGAAAGCTGCCCGGACAACAATTTTGAACAGCTGTCGCTGAGCAACGTCAGCGCTGCCATGGGCACCAAGTTCCTGCAGAAGAGTCTGGTTGCCGTGGTGTTTGCACTGGTGCTGATCCTGCTGTACATCGCCCTGCGCTTCAAGAACATCGGCGGCCTGACCGGCGGCATGATGGCAGTGCTGGCGCTTGTGAACGACCTGATGGTGGTGTTTGGCACCTTTGTGCTGCTGCGCACCGCGCTGGATGGCAACTTCATTGCCGCCATGCTTACCATCCTTGGCTACTCCATCAACGATACTGTTGTGGTCTACGACCGTATCCGCGAGAACCGCACCCTGATGGGCAAAAAGGCATCCTTTGAAGAGCTGGTGAACCACTCGGTGAACCAGTCCGCCCGCCGCACCCTGATCACCACCATTACCACGGTGATGGCGCTGGGCGTTATGTGCATCGTGGCAAAGCTGTATGGTCTGGACAGCATCTTTACCTTTGCGTTCCCGCTGATGATGGGCATGATCAGCGGCGTGTACACTTCGCTGTGCGTTTCCACCTCTGCGTGGGTGCTGTGGAGTGAGCGCAAGCCCAAGACCAAAGCCTAAAAACACAGCCCGGTCAGACCGGACAGGAGGAACAGAACATGAAGTGTCCCTATTGCGGAGCCGAGGAATCCAAAGTGATCGATTCCCGCCCCACCGAAGACAGTGAGCGCATCCGCCGCCGCCGCGAATGCCTGAGCTGCCATATGCGCTTTACGACCTATGAGGTCGTGGAGACTGTTCCGCTTGTGGTCATCAAAAAGGACAGCTCCCGTGAGCCGTTCGACCGGCAGAAGCTGCTCAACGCCATGGTGCGTGCCTGCGCCAAGCGGCCGGTCAGCTACGAATCGCTGGAGCGTGCGGTAAGCAGCATTGAGCAGACGCTGCTCAGCTCCTACGACCGTGAGATCCCCAGCGTGCGCATCGGTGAGCTGACCATGCAGGAACTGAAAAAGATCGACGAAGTGGCATATGTTCGCTTTGCATCGGTCTACCGTCAGTTTGCAGACGTGGAAAGCTTTTTCAATGAGCTGAAAAAGCTGATGGGCGACCGCAAGGAACCACAGAAATAATTCGCATCAGAACACCGGCTTTCGCCCAATGGGGCAGGGCCGGTGTTTTTGTTTATACCAGCCGGTGCGAGAGCCATTCCAGTGTTTCCACCTGTACCTGTGCGCGGCGCAGCTCACCAAAGGCTTCCTCTGGGGCACCCATTTCCAGGTGTCCGTCCGCCGCCCGCAGTGCAGCTTCCAGCTCGGTAAAATCTGCGGTGCGCAGCAGGTGGTTCATTTTGGTGCGCATTTGGTCGCACCGGTCGGCACCATCAGCAAGCGCCTGCCGGGCGGCAGGGTAGTCGGCATTGCGGATGGCTTCGGCGGCGGTGTCAAGGTCTGCCGAGATCACATCCGCAAAGCTCTGCACCTTCCAGCTGCTGTAAAAGGCTACGCTCAACAGTACGGCCACAATGGCGATACATGCATAGATCCGCTTCATCCGCTCACCTCAATGGGAGCCGCCGGCACGGCGGTTCTCTTTTTTTAGCAAAAAATAATCCTCGGTCTCGTTGCCGATCAGCAGCAAAATTTCTTCCGGCAGCAGGGTGTTGGCCTGCGCCGTGCGTTCCAGCCACGCGCGGTCCTTGCCGCACCAGCGCAGGTTGTCTTCCAGCACCTGTCCGTCCAGCACAAAGGGAATGGTGGCGTTGGTATGGGTCACCTTCAGCTGCAGGTCAGCAAGACGGGCTGGCTCTTTTTCTGGCCGCAGTGCTGCCGAAAGGGTGCCGTTCGTCTCGATCACCGCGTAGGAGACCTCCTGTGGGTCAAAAATATTTTTACCGCGCAGCGCTTCCATCAGGTCAGCTGTGGTCAGCCGCAGCATCCGCAAGGCTTTCTGATCGATCTGCCCGTCCAAGATCACCGTTTTGGGTCTGCCGGAGAGAAAGTTGAAGAATTTCTGGCTGCGGAAGCTCAGCACGGAGCCCAGCAGTTCCAGCGCTGCAATGAGAAACAGCGGGATCAGGCTGGATGTGATGGGCACCTCTTCCGATTCAATGGAGATGGATGCCAGATTGGAAATGAGAATGGTGGACACCAGTTCTTCGGGCTGCAGTTCGCCCAGCTGGCGCTTGCCCATCAGCCGCATGGCAAACAGAACGCACAGATAAATGATGATAGTGCGGCAGATCAGAAGCTTCAAGTAACAAGACCTCCTGTCGTTTCTGGCGGAATGGATGCCGCTGCAGCCGGGCATACTGCTGTGCAAAGGAGTGGTTGGATGCGGCAGTTATCACAGAGCCTTGCGGCAAATCTTGCGGTGCTGGACAAAATGTTTGGCACCTCTGCGGATTATTATGCCAAGGAGATCACAATTTATCATTGCAGGGGAAGCATCCTGCTGTTTGACGGCATGGCAAGCCTGGATTCTTTGTGGGAGCTTTTACTGGATGCGGCCAGCCGTCAGGCACCGCCGCAGCAGGCAGGCCAGCGTTGCACCGGGCCGCAGGTCTTTGAGCTGATCCTGCACGGCTCAGCCTTTCCGGCAGAAAGTGAGCCGGTAACAGATCTGGCTGATCTGATCAAACGAATGACGGCAGGCATGGCGGTCTTACTGCTGGACGGCTGCGCAAAGGGCATTGCCTTCTCGGTGCAGGGACTGAAGTTCCGCTCGGTAGACGAGCCTTCCGGGGAGGGCAATCTGCGCGGCTCCCGCGAAGGCTTTGCCGACCTGCTGCGGGTCAATCTGAGCCTGCTGCGGCGGCTCATCCGTACCGAACATCTGGTGCAGGAGGTGGCGCAGGCCGATACCGAAATGCAAACGGAATACGCCATCTGCTACTGCAAAAACAGGGCGGACTCCGCCATGGTGATCCGTGTGCGCAAAGCGCTTGCCGCTGCAAAGCCGGAGCTTTTGCTGGATTCCAGTTACTTTGTGCCGTGGCTTCTGCCGGGCAAGGCGCGGCTGTTCACGCCGGTAAGCTACACCGAGCGGCCTGCCGTGGCGGCGGCAAAGATCTGTGAGGGCAAGATCGTGGTGCTGGTCAACGGAAGTCCCTCTGCCATGGTGCTTCCGGCTCTTTTCTGCGAAAATTTTGAGTGCTTGGACGATTATGCATCCACCGCCGTGTTTTCCTCTTTTCTGCGCATCCTCAAATATGTTTCGTTCTACCTCACAGTATTTCTGCCGGGTGTGTTCGTCTGTCTGGCGGTTTACCTGCCGGAGCTGATTCCACCGCAGCTTCTGTACAAGATCGAAGCGGCGGAGAAGGCCACACCGCTGCCGCTGTTTGCGGAAATGCTGCTGGTCATACTCATTTTGGAGGTCATCCGGGAAGCAGGTCTGCGGATGCCGCAGTCGCTGGGGCATTCGGTCAGTCTGGTGTCCGCGTTGATCATCGGCGATGCTGCCATTGCCACCGGGCTTATGAGCACGCCGGTGATCTTTGTGGCAAGCATCACGGCCATCGCGGTGTTCGTCACGCCCTCTTTGTACGAGCCTGCTACGCTGCTGCGTCTGGGTGTGGTGCTGGCTGCAGGTCTTGCCGGGCCGGTGGGCCTTGCGGGGGCTTTTTTTGCAGTTCTGCTCAGTCTTTCCGGCACAGCCTGCCTGCAGGTGCCATATCTGGCGGCGCATCCGTTCCCGCAGCGGCCCATGGAAGAGGATGGCATCATCCGCCGCAACTACCGCCGTCTTTCAGCGCACGACTTTAATATCTGGCAGAAACGGGAGGGAAAATGATACAAAAACAGAAAGGCTTTTCTGCTCCCGTGCTGGCACTGAGTGTGTGGACAGCTGCGCTGGCAGAAGAAATGCAGACCGGTATCTCTCCGCGTGGGATGATCATTCATGGAGCGGTTCAGGCTCTTTTGCTCACATGCATCAGTGGGGTGTTCTCTGCTTGCTGGCAGCGGGCAGCCATGCAGTGGGTCTGGCTGTTTTCCGCAGGAGCATGGTTTCTGGCAGAGTTGTTTGGAACCGTAATGCAGGCCCAGAACATCTGCCAGCAGGAGTTCCGCTCCATGGCGCTGATCGGCCTGCTGCCGCTTTTGCTCTGGGCAGGGTGGTGTATTCCGCCTTCCGGCTGGGATGCTCCGGCACGGGTACTGTGGTGGTTCGTGCTGCTGGGTGGGCTGGTCTGTCTGACAGGGCTTGCCGGGCAGATGGACTGGGCGCACCTGCTGACGGCAGATGCTATGCAACTGGCCCGCTGGCCGCGTGTTCCGCTGTATGCGGAGTATTTGTTCTGGCCGCTTCTTGCAGGTTATGAAGAGCCGCGCAGCATGTCCTGGCTGCCATGGCTCACCTTTCTGGCACAGGCGGGTCTTACTGCCGGGATGTGCCTCGTATTTGGCGCAGCGGATTACCCGGCACAGGAACTGCTGCGGGCATGGAGTGCAGATGTTTTCTCCCGCATGGATGCGCTGCTTTTGCTCATCTGGCTCACCTGCGCGATCTTCCGCACCGGCTTTCTCTGCGCGGCAGTGCGTACCGTGTGGCAGCGCGCGGTGCAGTGCGGGAAAGGAGCGGCAAAATGAAGCAGAAGAAACTGCGCTCTCTCAGTGCGGTGCTTTTGATCGGGTGGTGCCTGATTTTTCTGCGCTGCGAGACCACCGAAAAAAGCATGGTGCGTGCGCTGTATCTTGCTCAGAAGGAACAGTCCATCACCGTAGGGCTGCTGTATCAGGCTCCGGAAGCTGCCGCCGATGCATCCGAGGCTTCTGGGGCTGTGCAGCTGCAGTTGGCGCAGGCGGACACGCTGGCAAAAGCGCTGGCGGCGGCGCAAAAGCAACTGCCGCAAAAGGCGGATTACCGCCTGTGCGATTATCTGCTGATCGATCAAGATGCATCGGCAGAGCTGCTTGCAGCGTATGAGCGTACGGTGCTGGAAAACAGGCAGGGCAGGGTATCGGCAAAAGTTTCTGTGCTGGAAATGGACGATGGCTTTTTGGAGGAACTTCCAGCGGAAAAGCAGGAATTTCCGAACAAACTGCTTGAGCAGCTCAAGCAGTGCGCAGACCAGATGCCGAGGCTTTACCAGTATCAGGACGGAATGCTTCTGCCGCAGCTGCGGGCAGAGAAACATGAAGTGGCACTTGCAGATACAAGCATCCTCTGGCGAGTGGAAAACAGCATTGAGCTGGAGGCCCGGCAGGCGGAAACAGCGCGGCTTTTGCTGGAAATGGGCGGCGTGCATACTTTCTGGCTGGAAGGTGAGCCGGTAACGGTCCGCCGATGCAGCGTGTCTGTCACCCTGCGGGAAGAAACTGCCAGTCTGCGGCTGGACTGTCAGCGCAGCTATGATACGCCGCAGCCAAGCGCCGCACAGTGCGAACAGCTGGCAGAACTGTGCACGCAGACGGTGCAGTCTTTCTGGCAGCAGGGCATCGACCTTGTGCATCTGCAGCAGCGCAGTGCATTGCAGAACGGTGTGGGCAGAGAAAAGATCACAATAAAAAACGCCTGCCCGCAATTGCAGGCAGACGTGAGATTTTTACCGATGTGATTCAGTTGGCAGTGGGGAAGGTGACAGTAATGGTAGTGCCCACATCCACCTGACTTTCCAGCTTAATGCGTGCGTTGTGGATGCGTGCGATATGCTTGACGATGGCAAGGCCCAGACCGGTACCGCCGGTAGCCTTGCTGCGGCTCTTATCCACACGATAGAAGCGCTCAAACACGCTGGACTGTGCTTCTTTCGGGATGCCGATGCCGTTATCGGCCACAGTCAGGGTGCAGTGTCCGTCGCGGCTGCAGGCTGTGGTGATCTGTACCTTACCGCCGGGACGATTATAACGGATCGCATTATCGCACAGGTTCTGGCATAGCTCGTCCAGCAGGGCACGGTTGCCGTGCACAAGAGCACTTTCGCCCAGACAGTTCAGCGAGATGTAAGCCCGGCGGGCATTCAGCTTCTGGCGCTCTACGCAGTCCTTGGCAACGGTAAGCAGATCCACTGTCTCCATCTCCGGCTCAGAACCGGCTTCGCTGGCGTTGTCCAGACTGGAAAGCTGCAGGATATCGTTCACCAGCTGGATCATACGGCTGGCCTCCACATGGATCTTCTGGGCAAAGCCCGGCACATCCTCAGGCTTTGCAATGCCGGTCTCGATCAGCTCCGCATAGCCGGAAATACTGGTCAGCGGGGTCTTCAGCTCATGGCTGACATTGGCAGTAAACTCCTGCCGCATCTTTTCATTGTTCTCACGGAGGATGCGGTCAGAGTGGATGCTTTCGGCAAAGGGGACAAGCTCCTTATAGGGAACATTGTCCTGAATATGATCCAGATCTTCGGTCATGCTCAGCACAGGGGAGACCAATGCACGGGTGAGCAGAGCTGCCAGCACAGCGGCGGCCAGCATGAGTGCAACGCAGCTCAGCACGATGGCAGGCAGGGTCGAATCATAAATAGACCAGACCGTTTCTGCATCCTGTGCCATGCGCAAAATCTCACCGTTGGGCAACAGTACGGCATAGTAATAGGTCTCGTAGCCCATGGTCTGGGAATCGCGGATGTCCCGGCCCACACCTTCGGTCATGGCCTGACGGATCTCCGGGCGGGAGAGATGGTTCTCCATGGGCTGATCGGTAGCAGATTCAAACAGCACGCTGCCGTCCTGCGAGATCAGGGTGATGCGCAGATCATTGGTAACAAAGGACGAAAGCTGCTGCGGGTCCTGCACCAGATCATAACCGGCGCTTACCAGATCGGCTTCCCGCTCAAGGCTGGTCCATGCCTGAGCCGTGAATGCCTTGTGAAAAACAAAGATGCAAAGCGCCGCCGTGAACAGCAGACCAAGGAAGCCCATCAGGAACAGGCGGTAGCTGATCTTTTCTTCCATGCTGCGCAGCTTCATTCTTCACCGGCCTCCTCTTCATCGGTCAGCTTGTAACCCACCTTGCGCACAGTGCAGATGT
>QWCK01004936.1_pt1 | contig 18971 bp, 20 predicted proteins | sample 1972571 | NCBI WGS metagenome assembly QWCK01 (sample SAMN09866710, study PRJNA288562) | Human gut metagenome isolate term2_stool, whole genome shotgun sequencing... | isolation source: gut | host: Homo sapiens | place: USA: California
GAAAATCCAAGCCAGTTGCGGGCAAAGGGATCCACGTAAGCTGTCGCAGGAGGCGGCAGTGATCATGGCGCAGCTTAGAAGTAAGTCCTCGGGGAAACCTCGGTAAAGGCAAGTGTGGGGGCAAAGACCAGGTCAGATACAAGAAAGATTGTCTATTTAGAAAGATAACCTTAAATGAAAATTTATGACGGCATAATTATAGGCGCCGGAGCCGCAGGAATGGCAGCCGCAATTACAGCCAAACAAGAAAATCCGAATTTTGATCTAGCGATTCTTGAGAAGATGGATCGTCCTGGACTTAAGGTAGCAGCTGCTGGAAATGGTAGATGCAATATAACTAACAAGAACTGTCCGGACTACATATCTACACTCAAGTTTCTCCAATCTGTTGGCATTATGACGCGTGACGACGGAAATGGATGGATTTATCCATATAACGAAGAAGCAAAGTCAGTTGTTTCTGCACTCACAGCAAAAATAAAATCTCAGAACACGCCGATATTTTGTGGTACACGAGTTAAATCTATTGAAGTGCTAGGAAATCGTCAAGATAGCGAATGGCTTCATAATAGAAAGAACGATTCAGGAGTTTTTCAGATAGATACTTATGACGGCACAAAATATTTTGCTCGCAGAGTGGTTCTATCTACTGGGGGGAAGTCAGGACCAAAGCTGGGTACGACGGGCGATGGTTTTGTGCTCGCAAGGAACCTTGGTCATACCGTAAATACACTTGTGCCTTCTCTTACAACGGTTGAAACCTATGAGGATACTGCATATATTGCGGGTGTTAGGGCTAAGGCTTCGGTAACTTTATTTTTCAAAGGCATACCTGTTGCAGCGGAAGAGGGCGAGCTTCAATTTACAGAAGATGGCGTTTCGGGAATATGTATATATAATTTGACTAGGTATATGACCGCTTTGCCTCTTAATTCATATAGTTTGGAAGTGGATTTTTTCCCTGCGATATGGAATATAGGAGAGGTAATAGCTGAGAGAGAGGCTCTCATGGGAAGAGATGATTTGCTTTTGACGATGCTGAAAAAGCCCCTCAGGAAGCTGATAATGGATAAAACGGGTGGGGATTTAAAAGAAATTATTAAAATGCTCAAGAAATTCCCTCTAACGGTGAAAAACTTGGGAGGCTGGAGAAAGGCTCAAGTTACACGCGGTGGTGTAGATTTGCACGAAGTCTGTCACGATACGATGGAGTCAACGATAGTCAACAATCTTTTTGTCATAGGAGAAGTTTTAGATTACGATGGTCCTTGTGGTGGATTCAATTTAAATCACGCATGGCAGACCGGAATTAAAGCCGGACATGCCATGGCAAAATGATTTAATAGTTTGTAAATTTATAATTGATTTTGGAGATCTCGTATACTGAGATCTTTTTTTATATGTAAAACATCACGTTTTACGTGGGGCCGTTATTATACTAGATAACTAAAGATTTTGACATAATCCCAAGATGATGGACTCAAAGTGAGCAGAAACCTTGTCTGCTGTTTCCTGAACTTCAGCATGTGTAAGAGGCTGATCCAAGATACCTGCTGCCATGTTGGATATACATGAGATACCACAAACCTCAAGTCCCATATGCCTTGCAGCAATCGCTTCGCAAGCGGTGCTCATTCCCACTGCGTCAGCACCCAAGGTTCTGAGCATCTTAATCTCAGCTGGGGTTTCGAAGCTTGGACCTGTGTATTGGGCATAAATGCCTTCAACAAGATTGATGTTCATTTCCTCGGACACTTCGTGCAAGATTTGAATAAGCCTTTTGCTGAATATTTTGCTCATATCAGGGAAGCGGGTCCCTAAGTCATCGATATTTGGACCTATAAGGGGATTAGGTATAAATGTTGTTATAACATCCTTAATTATCATCAAATTTCCGGGTGTAAAAGAGAGATTTATCCCGCCGGCCGCATTTGTCAGGATGATACTCTTGGCTCCAAGCATTCCCATAATTCTGACTGGAGCAACGACCTCCGACATGTGATATCCTTCATAATAATGGACTCTTCCGTTCATTGCGACAATTGGCAGTTTATTACTCCCGATATATCCGAATATAAAGCTTCCGTTATGTCCCTCGACAGTTGATACAGGAAAACCAGGAATTTCTGAGTATGGGATTTCCGCAACTTTTTCAATTTTCTTAGAAAAACCACCAAGACCTGAGCCCAGCACCAGCCCTGCCTTAGGTGTAAAATTTGTCTTAGACACGATATATTCTTTGATTGTATTTAATTCTTTGTAGCCTATCATATTGTTATCCTTTCGATATAATTCTTTTGCAGATTTTAAAAATTTGTTTGTTCGTATTAATGAAATCCAATTATTATTACTGATGTCATTTTAACATATTTATTGGCGTAGTAAAAATTATTTAATTGTACACTTGTAGTGATGCAGTGATAAGTGTAGGCCGTGATAAGCTAAAAGTGGACACGGGGGTTATTCTTGACTTTGTATTGAAAAAACATAGGGGGGGTGATACAATGTATGCAAATCAATGATTATGAACGGTAGAAGGATAGAAACATTTTGCCGTTCTTTTTTTTGAAATTTTTTATCAAAAAACCTTGACACGATCCTCATGGGTGTTAGTGGGGATATATTCAAGCAAATGTGATATAATAAAAGCCTAATGATATATTGTGATTTATACAAGAGGAGAAAAAGATATGAGTAATGATATAAAATTATTTGAAGGAAATCAGATTCGCTCTTCTTGGAATAGCGAAAAGGAAGAGTGGTACTTTTCTATCATTGATATCTTGGGTGTCCTTACCGAAAGTGAAAATCCAAGAAAATATTGGAGTGTTTTAAAAACAAGACTTAAAAAAGAGGGAAATGAACTGGCTACAATTTGTAGCCAGTTGAAAATGAAAGCATCAGATGGAAAGATGAGAAAAACAGACGTAGCTGATATGCAAGGTGTTTTTCGCATAATTCAGTCTGTACCGTCCCCTAAAGCGGAACCATTTAAGATGTGGTTAGCCGAAGTAGGTAAAGAAAGAATTGATGAAACAGTTGACCCTGAACTCACCATAGATAGAGCCTTGGAAACTTACCTCAAAAAAGGCCACACAAGAGAATGGATTAATCAGAGTTTACCTCAAAAATGGTAATAAGATAAAAGCAGAGCACATTAAACAAAAAAATGTAGGAATAGTTATCGGCTATAGAAGAAAGAGAAATGCTAAATAATATTTCAAACTATATTATGTTTGAGAATTATTAGATACAATTGAATTTATTTAAAACAGGGATGACTTTCGTTATCTCTGTTTTATTATGGGATATATCAAAAGAAAGAGTGCGTTGATGACCTTTGATAACAATGCAAATTTGACACGGTCTCAAAGGTTGATTTTTTTTTGCAAAAAACCATTGACATCCATACAAACATGATGTACTATATAAAAAGCTCATATATATAAAATATTTATATATACTATTTCAAAATATAATCCAAAACGCAGTTTGGTATATGACAATTACATTAGCAATCACGGCATTGCATCGGAATTTAATAGAAGTTTGGAGGTAAAATGTTTACAGTTTCAGCAAGCATAATTGAACTTCTGATTTTATCCATTGTAAACCGTAAAGACTCGTACGGATACGACATTTCGCAGAGAATCAAAATGGTTTCAGACATCAAGGAATCGACGCTGTATCCAATTCTTAAGAAGATGAACAAAAGCGGATATCTCGAAAGCTACATCGAAAACTACAATGGGAGAGCCAGAAAGTACTACAAAATAACAGAGCAAGGCAAGTCGCATCTCGAGGAAATGCAGTCGGAATGGGACAGATTTATTTCGACAATAGAACTTATAGGAGGGAAGAATGAGTAAGACCGGAAAAGACCAATATCTCAGCGAATTAAAATCAAAAATATCAAAACTCCCACACGAAGAATACGAGGACGCGGTCAACTATTTTGTTGAATATATAGAAGATTCGGGACTAGAAAACTATGAGGATATTTGCAAAGAATTAGGCACACCTAAGGAGGCAGCAAGTGGACTTATGGTGGGTCTTTTGAACGACAAGAATGCGAGAAAGAGAAACCCAAGTATCATTCTCATAGCTATTTTGGCGATATTAAGCACACCTGTTTCAATCCCAATATTCATATTTTTAATTACTATATTATTTGCCATAGGAATGCTCATCGTTGCAATACTTCTTGCATCAATTGCAGGCGTAGTTGGTGGCGGAGCCTTAGCGATAAAGACTATCATAGTTAGTATTGGAAGCATAGGAATCACATCATCAGGCGGGATGGTTTTGTTTGGAACTTCACTTCTTGCAATAGGGCTAATCATACCAGTGGTATTGCTTGTGATAAAGCTAATACAGTGCTTGATACAACTTATAGCTAAACTTTATTATAGAATTATGAGGAGGAATAGGCATGAAAAAGACAACTAAAACTCTGCTTATTGCATCACTTATTTTGATTGTCCTTGGTGGAGGACTTCTGATTGCGGGTGCGCTATCAGGTGGATGGGAGCAACTCAAAAATACAGATCTGACGTCGGGCAAGGAATACCAAGAGAAGACAATAGACTATGATGAGGCATTCAACAAAATAGAAATAGATGCAGAGTCCTATCCTGTGAAGATTTTAAAAAGTGATGACGCAAGGACGCACGTTAAATTCAGAACTGATGAAAATCATGATGTGCAGTTTGAAAACGATAACGGCCTCCTAAAAATTTCCGAACAATATGAACCTAAGAAGAAAGTTAATATTGATTTGGGTATTTGGGATGAATTGCTTGGTATTGACAATGAAAAAATCATCTACCTCTACTTGCCGGAAAAAGAATATGAGAGCATTACATTGAATGCTAATGCCGGGGATGTTGAAATAGATGGATTAAAGATAAAGAATTTAACTGCGGAATTAAAGGCAGGAAGTTTCGACCTTAAAAATATTTCGATTGAATCTGGAGAGATTAAATGCGAGGCCGGAGAGGTAGAGATTTATGATAGCATCTTGAATAATTCAAATATTTATGCAAGTGTTGGGTCGATTGATATTGAAAAGAGCAAACTTAAAAATGTAAATCTAGAGGCAAAACTTGGTGACATCGATGTGCATGACTGCGAATATGACGGCGGTTCTATGAGGGTTCAGTTAGGCTCTATAGATGATGAGGGCACAAAATATCTCACTCCGGTTAAGAAATATTCAGACGTAGATGATACGGATTATGACTATGATGATGTAGATGAAGATGCACATGACGAGGATGTATAATAAGTGTTCTTTCCTCTTGTCATACAAAAAGAGCTCATATTTGAGCTCTTTTTAGCTTTCGTTAATAAATCTTTTACTTAATCGTCTTCTATAACAAATCCTGTAATGCGAGCTTGTATCGCTAGTTGTGTTCGGCTTGTAAAACCAGTTTTGTCCAAGAGATGCTTTATGTGAGTTTTCACTGTGTTTAATGAGACTCCGAGCCTGTCAGCGATTTCGTCGTTGCCTGCCCCCGTGGTCAGTAGCCTGAGGACTTGAATCTCCCTCGGCGTTAGCTCGGTGGAATCAATCATTCCCAGTTTAACCGTTGGAGTCTCCATTGGATAAACAGACTCTCCAGCCAATGTTCTTTCGATTATATTTAAGATTGTCTCTTCGGATACTTCTTTGTACCAGAAACTTTCGATACCAATTTCTTTTGCTCTATTCATCCACGATACTTCGGGCATGCTGGTAACGGCAATAATCTTTAGATTCGGCTTCAATTTCTTTATCTTTTTAGCAGCATCAAGACCATTGGATCCGTCCTGCATCAGTATGTCCATAATCACTAGGTCGAGATTGCTGTTTAGTACATAGGTATCTGCAAACATGGCGGTGTCGACGCAGTAGACAACTTCGTAATCCGGGCATTGGTTGATATATAGTTTGAACATTTCTCTAGATATGAACTGATCATCTACAATCATTATTTTATAGGTCATAGTTTCCTCCTTTTGGCCAGGATAGGTACAAGGTGAATTGCGAATCTAATTCTATTTGCATAATACCACCGCAGCTTTTTATCCTTTGACGGATGTTCTTGAGCCCGCCCTTTTCTATTATTGGTTTTTTGACCGAGATGCCGTCATTTTTTATCTTGCAATGGACATTGCAACTGTCCTCATATAGGTCAATCCATATGTTTTTAGCTTGGCCGTGGCTAATGGCATTGTTAAGTGCTTCGTGAACTATATCCACTAAGAGATTTAAATCGCCTTCGCTGCTAGGGACCTCGCCATGCAGGTGTACCGCAACCCCGATATCTTTTGCGGTGGAGATAAGCTTTTTGAATTTTACTTCATTTTTCGAAGTATCATTATTTTCACCTAAGAAATTATCTTTTTCATCGAGCATTAAAAGGCTTTCCATCCATAAATTAATGAGCTTATCTCGATCTTCCTTTGTTTTTTCCTCCATATCCAAGTAGCGTTTAAAATATATGAGAGATTGACCAATCTTATCGTGGATTTTAATTTTTGCTTGCAAGATTTCCTTTTGCCTATCTCTTGGTATAGACCCCACTCAAGGGTGATTTTATAAGCCAAGGTTTCCCTTACATTGTCGTGAAGGATTATCTTAATATGCCAAATATCTCCCAAGGCTTCTATTATGAGAGGCTCTTCCTGTAAGATACAAGCTATATTTTGTATCTTTTTATTTCTAATCTTTTCTGCGCATACTACATCATTTACGAGCATGCTTCCGAAGACTTCGTAGCTAATATCCTGCATTACCCTGTTAACTAAGAGGGACGTACCATCCAACTTTGAAAAGCAGATGCCATCAGGGAGATTATCCATACTTTCTTTTATGGAGCTCTTACCGATGTTATTACTAATAGTTTTTGCAAAATCAATGGCGAATATGATTTCAAAAACACAGAGAAGTACATTGTAGAATAAAAATAAATATATAGGAACACCTATGAGAGCTTTTGCCATGTGGAGTCTTCCTGTTCCAATTTCCGCTAAAATCTGAAATGGTAAAAAACTCAAAACGAAGAGAATAACACCTCGCACAAAATATTTAGAGCGAATCTCAAAATTTGCCGCTTCGACTAATATTCTTACGCTCGAAATCAAGATGGCTGCGTTAAATAGAAATAGGGCGGCAAGGTTATAGATATTTAGATTAAAAAGAGTCATGAATGCCTCCTTTCGAGAGAAATAAGTAGATTTATTTCATCCTCTGATATATCTTCACTAATCAAGATTCCCCGTTTAGCATAGACAGCTTTATACTCCCTTAAGAAAGATTTTGGTTCTACGCCGGTAATTTTAATTTTTAGTGTAGGAATATTATCCTTTCGATATAGACTAACATGCAGAGAGTCGATTCCAGGCATATAGAATTCCATTGCATATTGAAAAATTTCATAGAGACTTAGGCAATACTTTGCATCAAACCATCCATTTAGGCTCCAATTGATGCTGGTGTGGAGATTGCTGAGTTTCAAATAGTCGAGCGATTCGTAAAATGCAAGTTTAAGCTCTGCAAGATCCAAATTTTTTTTATTCTTAGTAATCAAGAATAAGTTGGAGTATCTCTTAATATATACATCGAGAAAACAGGCATGCTTTAATTTTATTTCAAACATCTCCTCATCTTCTGGCAGATTCAACAAAATATACTTAAGTTGATCGAACTGAGGTCTCAGCTTCATGTGAATATGTTCTCTTATCTCCTTCTGTTCCTCCACCTTGACCATATCCTTCTCCAATGTGCTCTTCGCCTTGAGAAGTTCGTTTTCGTTTAGCATATCTTCGCTCATGCCGAGAAGTTTTCTCTTCAGATTATTGAAATCGGTAAAATCTACAAACCAAAAGGATTTGCCGCCCTTGATATTCGCACTTTCAAGAAGAGTGTTCTCATCGATTAAGATTGGATTAGAAAGAGCATCCTCAACAAGAGAATAATCTATATCTTTATACATATTCGGCTGAAAGATCATTTTCCCGTTTGAATCTACAATGCCGATATTTAGAGAGGATAATTGTAAAAATGATTCATATCCCCTGTTAGAAGGCAAAAGTCTCATAAATACTAAGGATTCAATGAATAGTACCACCATCAATATGTTGAACTCTGCACTTTGGAAGAAAATTTTAAAGTATTCGAAAGACTCCCAACCACTCATGTATAGAAAAGTATATAGTCCCCAGATAAAAATTATTAAGATTGGAAGACTTACTGAAGCCAAATGCCGATTTTTAAAAGAAGGCATCATAGTAAACACTAGGGTTAAAAGAGAAAGAAGCCCTATATAGATAATTACGAAATAAAATACGGGACCGTACATATCAAGACCTCTGACACTTGGATCAACTGAGAAGACGAGTTCGTGGTAGTCGTTAGTTAAAATCAACATTGAAGTTACACAAGTAGGAATCCAAAGAAGATTCCAATACTTGTTTATATTTTCTCTCTCTGACTTGCCGACGTGGAGGGATGTCAAGAACACCAGCTGAGTTAGTACTAGTGGAAAAACAAAGTATAAGTTTCTGATAAGCCTCACTGCATCCTCATTTCCGATGAGTATTTCGTACTTAACTGTTCTCACGGTAAGGTAACAGATTAGAAGGATGCCTATGATTCTAAACCTAGTAACGATGGAACTTCTAAGGACTCTGTTCATCATATGGTGCATCCATATAAAAATCATAAATGTATATAGAGCAAGCACTATAGTGTTCACAGGGAAATCTATATAATTATAAAATTCCAAGGTATGTAGAACACAAGCAATGAAAACAAAACAGATTGAAATGATATAACTGATGATTTCCTTGCGATACATGGCCCATCCTTTCAAAATGCAAAGTATAATTTAACAAAATATTAAAATAAAAAAATTCTTAATTAAATTATATCAAAAAGATTACTTTTATTCTAACCTAATATTTATTCATAAAATTTTTTTTTAATATTTTACAAAAAATCATCCTTTTGGGTGATTTAATCCAAATACAAATTCAGTATAATAAATTTATAAATTTACAGCAATGGGCTTTTGTCAAAATAAAATATAGGAGGAAAACGATGGGATTTATACAAGCATTTAAAGGTTCACTGGGAGGAACCCTAGCAGATCAATGGAAAGAATTTTACGGACCGATGCCAGGAGTGTCTGCGACTGCGGCGTTGTTTCCAGGAGTACCTATGGGGACAAACAATGACAGAGGAGAAAATTACAAGGGAAATGACAATGTAATTACAAATGGTAGCAAAGTTATTGTTCCAGAAGGTACGGCTCTAGTAACCGTTCAAGACGGAGCAATCACTAGCATAATTACAGAAATAGGTGGTTATGAATACAGTTCAGATGATCCAAATTCAAAATCCATATTTTCAGGAGACGGACTAGTGGATTCCATAGTAAAAACATCCTGGGAAAAATTCAAGTTTGGAGGCATACCTGCTACAAACCAACTAGTATTCTATGTAAATCTAAAAGAGATTCCCAATAATAGATTTGGCACTCAATCAGAAATATATTGGGACGATGCATTCTTCGGGACACAAGTAGGAGCAGTAACGAGAGGAACATATACAGTTCAAATCGTGGATCCAATCCTATTTTTAAAAAACTTCGTTCCTGTTAAATATCTGATTTCTGGAGCACCTGCCTTTGATTTGAGCGATATGGATAACGAAGCGGCAGAACAACTTTTCAACGAAGTTGTTGGCAGCCTCTCAGCAGCATTTTCAAACTATACCAACGATCCCACTAGGGGTAATAGGATGAGCAAGATTCAGGGAGATCAAATTGGATTTGCGAAATCTCTTTCAGCTGCAGTAGAAGACGGTTACGAATGGAGATCAACTCGCGGTCTCGAGATAATAAAGACAGCCATCTTAGCTATCGAATATGACGAAGATACCAAGGAAATGATGAAGGATGTCAAGAGGGCGGATTCACTTTCAGGCGCTCGCGGAAATTCGTTTATGCAACAATCAGTGGCAAGAGGTATGCAAGCAGCAGGAGAAAATGGTGGCGGTGCAAACATGGCATTCATGGGCATGGGTATGAACGCTGCGGGAAATGTGATGGGCGGAATGCAACAGCCAAACGCAGGGAATTCCTATCAACCTAATTTCGGCGGAGGAATGAATCAAAACCAGACCCAAAACCAAGTCAACAATAATCAAGGACAAAACCTAAACCAAAATCAAGGCTACGATAATCAAGGACAATCACAAAATCCAAGCCAAGGACAACAAGCACAACAGCAAGGGGAAGATCCAACAGAAAAACTGATCAAGATGAAGAAACTTCTTGATGCAGGAGTCATATCTCAAGAAGAGTTTGACAATATGAAAAGAGAATTACTTGGACTATAGGTGATTTTATGGAAAATGAAGATATAAAAATAATAGATACGAGCAGTGACCTAAAAGATGGTCAGATCAAGTGTCCGAAGTGCGGATCGACAGATATAGAGACCAACACCAAGAGTGGCAAACTTAGATGTAATTTCTGTAGGCATGAGTTCGAACCAGAATTAGCACCAGAAGACCAAGACATAAGCACCTTAGAAGGCACTACAATTGGTAGTGGAGCGGCAGACATTGACGAAGCGGCAGACGATATGGTCACAGTTAAATGTGAAAGCTGTGGTGCAGAAGTAGTAATAGACACTAAGACCAACACTCAGGCTAGGTGCCACTGGTGTCGTAATACACTTTCTATCAATAACAAAATACCGAATGGAGCAATCCCAGACGTCATTCTACCATTTAGTGTAACTAAGGGAGATGCCCAAGGAGAGATAGAAAAATTTGTTAAACAAAGAAAATTCTTCGCCCATCCTACATTTACAAGGGAGTTTACTACAGAGAATATCTGTGGAGTGTATCTCCCATACATGCTTGTGGATGTCAGTGCTCACATGAATCTATGTGGCGAAGGAGAAATCGAAACAGCTAGCTACGAAGTAGGAGATGGCGATGACAAACATACAGAGTACGACGCAGATCGCTATGAGATCGAGAGAGACTTCGATATCTTTATAGATGATTTATCAATAGAAGCATCAACGGACAAACTGGATTACACATCCAAGGAAAAAACAACCAATATTATAAACGCCATCATGCCATTTGATACAGAAAATTGCGTGAAATTCAATGCCAATTACATGAAAGGCTACACTTCTGAAAAGAGAGATAGCAATATTGATCTTCTAAAAGATCCCGTTTATGCACAAAGTTCTGATGTTGCAAGGCTTGCAGCAAAGGAGACTATTGAAGAATACGACAGGGGCGTCAGATGGGATGCTGAAGATTATAAGGTTAAAGGCGATTCATGGAAAGCAGCCTACCTACCAGTATGGCTATATAGCTACATGCAGAAGAAAAACGGCAAAAATCTCCTTCACTATGTAGCGGTAAACGCAAGAACAAAAGAGACTATGGGCAGCGTGCCTATAAACACCATAAAACTTTTTATATGTTCAGTTCTTGTGGAGATCTTCGGAGGTATTGCAGCCTTTGTACTAAACATGGTCGCAGCTATGAGCATGTTTGATGATACGAAGTTTCAGGATATGAGAGATTTTTACTGGATTCTCCTACTTTCAGGATTTATCTTTTACTTCACAATATATGCGAGATACAGAAACTCAGACGAAAGACACCACTACGAATTCGAAACAAAGCATGAGATAAGTAATCTCCAGAGCAAAGATAATTACTCAGAGACACTCACTGGACTTACTAGCCCATTAATTGAGGGAGAAAATTCATCAGAATTAAAAGGTGACAGGCTTGATCTGAAGAAGGACCTAGGACTCAAAAAGGTTATAGACAAGGGACTGCTTGATGAGGTAGAAAAAAATAAGAAAAAACTTAATGATATGTTTGATTAGCCACAACGAATTCAAAACATAGATTGTTCGGAAAAGTTAATACAGATATAAAAATTTAAGGAGGTAAAAGGATTAAAATGAAAAAGAAGACATTATTGACCATTGCTCTGTGCTTGATATTATCCGTGGGTATGGTAGCCTGCGGAAGCACTGATAAAAAGAGCACTACTGTTCAATCCACGAACAAGGTAATCAGCGTAACCCCTACAGATGGCTATGTGGCAAAGCCACAGGAAGGTTATGAGCAGATCATGATTTTTCCAAAGGACAAGCAGGATGATAACAACACCGAGTATATACAAATTGACGCAGTTGATCCGGACGGATCGCTCAATTCTTTGGTGGGCTTTACTCTCAAGGGATATAAGCAAGGAACGACGAATTACACCATGGACAAACTTAATGCCGATCTTGACGCAAAGGCAAGTGAGGAAAAGGCATCAGGTGTTGTAGGCACATTTGACAACAAGACTAGCGTGAAACTTGGAGAGGTGGATTATGTCAAATTCGATTTGACAAGAAATGGAGCTGATGCAAACGAATATTACGGCGTTGTGGACGGCACTCCCGTATACATTACTGTCGTCGGGCTCATCGACAAAGATGGCGTAAGCGACATGCTGAACTCTATAGAGTACAAAATCAAGAAATAGACAGTCAACAATTGTCTTAGTCGCCTTTATTTTTGTCTAAGATGGATCGTCAAAATAGAAATGTTTTAAGGAGGTAGCAGATATGGGTCTTTTCAGTAAAAAAATATGTGTAATATGCGGTGAAAAGGCAGGGCTTCTCTCGAGGCTAAAGCTTGAGAACGATGACTTCGTCTGTGGTAACTGCCAAAAGAAGCTTTCCCCATTCTTTGATCGCAAAGACAAGGTTCATACTGAAAAAGAGATACGCGACCAACTCGCATGGCGCGAATCGACGAGGGAAGAAGTCGTTGCATTCCAAGCGGACGAGAGCGTCCAACTAGATGGAAAGGACCTGCTTTTAATCAATCACGACGAAGGAAAATTCGTTTTAATCGAAAGCGGAACGAAGAAAGAAGATGCAGATGTCTTTTCACTTGATGAGATAGTAGACGCTATGCTAACCGTTGAGGAGAATAAGAAGGAAATTAAAAAGGAGATAGACGGAGAGAAAAAGGCATACAATCCGCCACATTACTCATACAAATATCATTTCCTTCTCTCTGTGACATTGAATAATCCCTACATAAAGGAGATTGAATTCAGACTACATCAGCTTGCCATAGATGGCGGGGATGATGCGGACGGCTATCAGGCACCGTCAATTTTAGAAAAGGCAACCGGATTTTACGTTTGGAGAGAGAAACAACTGGATGGCAATGACTTTCTCCATCGTTCCAATTTCGCCCTGTCAAGTTCACCAGGCGGATATGGTCCAAAGGGCTCGACTACAATGGCTGATTTTAACATAGAGCAATTCGACAAAATGGTCAATGTTGGAAGCAAAGTAGTGGAGCTGCTCACCGGTCAGCAAAAGGAACCAGCCTTCAAATCCACGAAGAATTGGTTATAAATCCGAACTCTTTGAGTTTTGAGATTGAAACGAAAAAAACTTACTTAGTTTAAACAAATACGCTAAGTAAGTTTTTTAATGCTACTTAGGAAAAGAATATCTCCGGGAACAACAATTTAAAGCAATTTTTCTCCTCAAGCAAAGATTTGATAAGATAAGATTTATAGTTAATTATTTGACAATAATTGTATTCGTATGATACACTAATTGTCACAATAGTTTAATATTGTGGACGAAAGGATTTGGTCTATGAAATCACTTGTTATTAATATTGATTCAAAATGCAATGCAGCTTGTCTTCACTGCTGTTTTTCTTGTTCCCCGGATTCGACAGATTGTATTTCGGAAAATGAAATAGATAATATTCTTGATATTGTCAAAGATAGAGAGGATATTAGACAAGTTGCAATAACTGGTGGAGAACCACTTTTACGACATGATGAAGTCATAAAAATTATAAAAGAATCTTCAAATGCAGGAAAAGATGTAACTCTTATTACAAATGGGTTTTGGGCTAAAAATATTGATATAACGAATGAAGTATTGACAGAATTAATAAATTGCGGTTTAAGGGCAATTACAGTTAGCTATGACTATTTCCATGCTCAATTCATTCCCATTTCTGCTGTTAAAAATTTGTTTTCAGCATTAAAGCATTATGATGTATCCACAGCACTTAATATGGTGGTTGATAGAGAACACAAAGGAAAAGAAATTATTGACAAATTAGGAGAAACAGTTTTTGGTGTACCAATAACAATGGTTCCTGTATCAAGAGTTGGTCGTGGAAGTTATATTTCAGACAAAAAATTATATTTTACAGATTATAGAAATTCTAAATTGGAATGTCCTGCAACATCGTGGGAATTTGTAATTCATCATAATGGTTTTGTTTATCCTTGTTGTTCTCCGATGGTTTTTGAAACATCTTTGATTTTGGGGGATATAAGGACTGAGTCAATTGAGGACATTGAAGAGAACCTTTTTTCAAATATAATATTGTTAATATTAAAAGAAAATGGTTTGAACTGGTTTATTGAGAAAATGGGCTTAAAATTAGACTTAAGTAAATTTGTTTCAGTTTGTGAAGTATGTAAAATTGTATTTGAATCCGCAGATAATATAGATAAAATTTATGAGGATGTTTTAGAATATTATGAAAATATGCGAAAAGAGCTTTGAAAACGATTATTGGAAAGCTGTTAAATACGATAAGCTACAAGTTGCAGTTGTAAAAAACAAAATATACAATAAGTACTATGAAGTGCCAATAAATGAAATCCAGGATGAAGAGATAGAATGGAAATGCAATATAATTCATCATTCAACTTTTATTTTTTTAATGTATATAAGCATATTTGCATTGTTTTCAGTAATTAATATAATAGGTTTTATGATGACTCGGAAAGTAGATGATGTAAGTTTTCAAAGCTTTTTACCTATTTTAATTGTATATATGATTTTCTTTATAATTTTTCATGAAATGGGACATTATGTCATGTGTAAATTATTTGGAAAGTCTCCAGAAAAAATTGGATTTAAGTTCAACTACATTTTTCCAGCTTTTTTTGTCAGAATGAATGAAGTTTATCTATTAGATAAAATAGAAAAAATATATGTGCATTCTGCAGGGCTAATGGTTAGTCTTTTTATGAATGGAATGTTTTTTTTGTTAGGCTTTTATTTTAATAATAATTTATTAAAATATTTGGGAACATATGTAGTTTTTGATATTTTCATGAACGCATTACCTTTAATGAATTCTGATGGATATAAGATTTTGATTACATTATTAAACTTAAATGAAAAGAAAAAAATGATGGAATCTTCAAATATAATTATTGTATTTAAAATATTAAATTATACAATTTGCATTGTATATACAATATGGTTCATCAAAGCTATGCTAATTTAGATTACAACTGGTTGATTTTAACATGTCGTTAAGACCCATGAATTATGAATTTAGGAGAAATGATATGAACAAGATTAAGAAAAATGAGAGAAAACAACCTCTCTCTAAAAAACTGAATTTTTCTGAAGTAAAAGCAATGAACCAAAAATATGAATTAGATAACATAGATGATTTATGGTACTTCGTGAAAAGTAAGAAAAACCGTTGGATAATGGGATCAGCACATTAATTTGATCTATAATTTTGGAACTATAATCCAAAATGAAAGTATTTAAGGAAGATAATATTTAACCAATAGAATAGCTTAACGACATGTTAAATTTATATAGAAAGGAAAAAAATGAAATTAAGTAATTACACCCTTGAGATTGGGGGAAAAAGCCTGCTTAATGAGACCGATGTACTTTTTAGAAAAGGTGAGATTAATTACATTTTAGGTGAAAATGGAATCGGCAAATCAGTATTTGCAAAATCGTTATTTCATAAATACGAGAACATTACTTTGATAGGTAGCTATACTAATATTCCGAACGATGTTACTTTTGAATCACTTTTAGTTTTTCTTAGACGAAAATTTTCTTATGAAAAAATAATGGAATTATATCATATGTTAGGATTAAATAAAATTGATCATAAAGTAAAAATTTCCAAACTTAGTGATGGGCAAAAGCAAAAAATTAAATTACTTGTGTTCTTTCTTTTTGAAAAAGAAATCATTATACTTGATGAGATTTCTAATGCTTTGGACAGAAAAAGTGTTAATGAGATTTATTCTTTTCTTACTCAGTTTCTGTTGAACAATAAAACCAATACGATAATTAGCATTACACATAACCCTTTAGATGTAAAATTAGCAAAAGGTTCATATTTTATTTTTAAGAATAAGACAATTCGAGAAATAGACAGTATCGAAAATCTTATGGCAGAATATATGGAGGAATGATAATGGTGAAATTTGAATTTGAACGAAGTATAGGAAGCAAGGTTTTTTTATATTTGTTTACTACTACAGGAATCATATTTCTTATGGGATGGATACTTCCTGTGGGAATTGATCATGTAAAAGGCTTACTTTTGCATGAATATTTATTCAGCACATATACCGTTTTCACACAGTTTGGATTTCTATTTTTTTCATTCGGTGCAGTGTACTATATTAATAGAGATTATAATCAGAAAAATATAATGTTTTATAAAATGTTTAATTCTAATAGTTTAACTTTCTATCTGAGAAAAATAATAGTTATGTTCATTGAAGAAGTTATTTCAATTATATTTTTTCTCTGTGCTGTATCAGTATTATATAAATCGATGAGTCATGTTCTTACTGCTGGACTGCTATATGTTTTAGTGTCATTGTATTTTCTCATCATTTCGGGAGTGTTTGCAATGCTTATCAAAAATATGATAATAGCAATGGGAGGATGTATAGCTTTTTGGATTTCTAGTTTGATACTTGTAAATACAGGAGGAGTTTTAAAAAATATTGCAATATTTGATGCTTCTAATACATTATATAAAAATGTAGAAAAATACTTTTATTCGTTAAATAGTACAATGCCGAATATAACATGGCAATATATTTGTGTTAATCTTATAATGGTTATGTTTCTTTGCATTTTAGTTGTGATTACTCTAAAGAAAAAATGGGTGAATAAAGGTCTTTAATAATATGACAGTTTCATACGTAATAGCATAGTTTATAAAGCGAACTAAGACATGTTTAAATAGGTTTATGAAAAATATATTACCACTTATTTAGTCTTTTGTTATCAGTGATGATCACAAAATGATAACAACAGTTAAAATAGACGATGTAATGTGGATAAATTGTATAATCAAAAGAATTAAGATTATAATTATGTACTGCTTCAATAAAATTGTCGAGAAAGCGGATAGTATTATAACCCTCAGCAATTGTTGTATCGAAGAAAATGGTTGCCAGCAAGAATTATTGAGTAGAAGAGGACTTTATTATAGACTTTATTCTATACAGAACGATATGGTAGCTTCTGCAAAAACTACCCAATAGAGTTAAGAAATGCTTAAAAGATATGTTTGAGTTTTGTTGCGATTCGCATAATTATGCAGGGCTTTTATGCGGAGATATATATTATAAGTATGGTACATTTTCGCACATCAAGTTAAAGTTAATAGACCGTGTCAAGTTGTTGTGGAGTTTTTGGTTGACATCTCCAAAGTGTTCAATTAACCAATGTGCTATTTATTCTCCCAAATCCATGTATTCTCATATGTGTTCCACTTCCTGTATTGAAAATAGGTGATTGTACATCAAATTGCATTATAAAATATTTTGCACGACAAAGGATATCGTGTTATAATGCGAGTCAGAGATAGTATTTGCGCACAAAACTATACTCTGACCCATTTTAAAAACGAACAATATCCAAGAGATTTTGAGATTATTCAAAGCGAAGTATTCAATACGAGGATTATTCAGAGTAGAAATCCTTTGGAAATCTCATGAGAAGAAGCGACGTTGATTCAGGCATCAAGTCTAACTGAGCATTAACTGGATACAAGATACATTGCTCAATCCGATGATGACTTGAGAGCGAACTCGAATGATGCATAGCGACATCATATTAGATAAAGCGAGGTGAACGGCGATCGTAGAACCTTTGGGATGCGAATATTTTGTAGTGTTATATTTAAGAAAAATAAAGCCAGGTCAGAACATATTTTTGTGTCAGGCCGGCTTTTTTGTTGTGTGCGCATAGAAGGAGGACGTATGGAAATTGAAATGCTTCAGGGCAAAATTCACAGGGCGACTGTCACTCAGGCAGAGCTTGACTATGTGGGCAGCATAACCGTGGACACTAAACTCATGGAAACTGCAGGGATTTGCGAGTACCAAAAGGTTCAAATTGCAGACATCGATAATGGGGAACGTTTTGAGACGTACACAATCGCAGGAGAGGTCGGCAGCGGTAAAATTTGTTTGAATGGTGCAGCGGCAAGGTGTGTATCGGTTGGCGACAAAATAATCATTATGGCTTACTGTGCATGTGACAGCGAGGAAGCGAAGACACATAAGCCGAAGGTAGTTTTTGTTGATGATGAGAACAGGCCTGTTAGGGTGACAAGTTACGAAAAACATGGCAGATTGGAGGATATGTAAAATGAGTGGTTGCAAAGGAATAATAGTTGCTAAAACAATAGATGAAGTTAGAGTGCAGGTTGCTAAGTGGCAAGCGGAAGGAAAGAGCGTTGGACTTGTGCCGACTATGGGATTTCTGCATGCGGGACATGGAAGCCTGATAAAAAAGGCAGTCGAACAAAACGACGAGGTAATTGTATCGGATTTTGTGAACCCTACACAGTTTGGTCCTAACGAAGACCTTGAGAGCTACCCTAGGAATTTTGAGGCGGATAAAAACTTTTGCGAGAAACTCGGAGCATCTTTGATTTTCAACCCTGAGCCTGATGAAATGTATGAGAGACCAAGGGCTTATGTAAACATTGAAGAACTTTCTGATGGGCTATGTGGGGCGAGGAGACCCGTGCACTTTAGAGGTGTTTGTACAGTTGTTTCGAAGCTCTTTAATATAACCAAGGCAAACCGTGCGTATTTTGGCGA
>QWCK01003095.1_pt1 | contig 18933 bp, 19 predicted proteins | sample 1972571 | NCBI WGS metagenome assembly QWCK01 (sample SAMN09866710, study PRJNA288562) | Human gut metagenome isolate term2_stool, whole genome shotgun sequencing... | isolation source: gut | host: Homo sapiens | place: USA: California
GGAGTAGGTAGCGCCGCCCAGCAGGCAGTCAGCCTTGCCCATCTTGACCAGCATGGTGCCGAAGTAGTTGGACTTCTTCAGCAGAGCAGTGCACTCCTCAGCGGACTGCTTGCCCTTGCGCAGCTCGACCATGGTGTTGACCATCTCATCGAAGCCTGCGTAGTTCTCAGGGTCGATGATCTCGGCAGCGGAAATATCATAGTTGCCAGCAGCAGCGGCAGCCTTGCACTCTGCCTCATTGCCGACCATAACCACTTTCAGCACGCCCTCAGCCAGCAGCTTGCTTGCGGCCTCCAGGATGCGGGGGTCATTGCCCTCGGTAAAAACGATCGTCTTGGGGTTCGCTTTCAGCTGGGCTACCAGCGGTGCAAACATATCAGCCATTGTGATTACCTCCGAAATAACTTTTGCAATTTTTCCTGGGCGCACAGGAGCGCCCTCTTTTTTATTCTAGCACAGAGTCAGAAAACTTCAAGACAAAACCGCAATTTTGTGGTATATTAATTCCAGAAATTCATCACAGGTTTGTGAAATGTTTGTCATTTAATTTGTTAAGAAACAGACGATACTTCCCCCGTCGAACTGTTTTACGGGCTATAACCTCTTTCTTTTCCGTTCTATATTTTGCATGCACACCATGCGCATAACATGTTGACATTTCTCTCAAATATGCTATATTGATCATAGAATACTTGTATGGAGGTTTTCGATATGGCAAGAACAAGCACCAATATCAGTCTTGACCCGGAGCTCAAGCGTTCCAGTCAGGAATTGTTTGCCGACCTCGGCATTGACCTTTCCACCGCGATCACTCTTTTTCTCAAGCAGTCTCTCCGTGTCCAGGGTCTTCCCTTTGCTGTCACTCGGGAGAATCCCAATGCGGAAACGGCAGCCGCGCTGAACGAGTATGTCGAGATGAAAGCACGCCCAGAAAAGTATAAGCGCTACGCTTCTTTTCAGGATGCCATGAATGAGGTACTCTCGGATGCTTGATGTCGTTCTTTCCAACCGCTTCAAGAAAGACCTCAAGCTCGCTGCCAAACGCGGCCTTGATCTGGATGCGCTCAACGCCATCGTCGATCAGCTTGCCGCCGGGCAGCCTCTGCCGGACAAAAACCGTGACCATGCCCTGACCGGTGATTCTATCGGCTTTCGCGAATGTCATATCCGGCCGGACTGGCTTCTCGTTTATCGTGTCGATGGGGAAGACTTGATCCTCTTTCTTTTCCGCACCGGCAGCCACACCGATCTATTCGATTGAACCGACAGCAGGCAGTTCCCGGACTGTCTGCTTTTTGTCATTTTATAAAGAGTAAGGAACGAAGCTATGGATCTTGAAACGTTACGCACCCAATGCCTCTCCTGCACCCGTTGCCCGCTGCACACCACCCGCACCAACGTGGTGTTCGGGCAGGGCGTACCCACGGCCGAAGTGCTGTTTGTGGGCGAGGGTCCCGGCCAGAGCGAGGATGAGCAGGGCCTGCCTTTTGTGGGCCGCAGCGGCCAGCTGCTGGATAAATACCTGTTTGCCATCGACCTGGACCGGAACCAGAACTGCTACATCGCCAACATCGTCAAGTGCCGCCCGCCCCAGAACCGCGACCCGCTCCCGGCCGAGAGCGAGGCCTGTATGCCCTGGCTGCGGGAGCAGTTCCGCATCTTGCAGCCCAAGATCGTGGTCTGCCTGGGCCGCATTGCCGCCCAGCGGATGATCCGGGCGGATTTCTCCGTGACCAAAGAGCACGGCACCTTTATTGAAAAAGGCGGCATCTGGTTCATGGGCACGTTCCACCCCGCCGCCCTGCTCCGCCAGAAGCAGAATAAACCGGACGCCTTTGCGGATTTCCTGGCCCTGCGGGAGAAGATCGGGCAGGTGTGCGAGCACACTTACTGATCCATAGAGGAAACACAATCCGCCCCGCTTTTGCATAGCTTTATAGCAAAAGCGAGGTGTTCTCTCATGATGCAGACCACGAGCAAAACCGTTGATTTCTTCCTCGGTGCCACCACGCCTGCCGGGTTCAAAGGCTATTTTGAACCCCTGCGGCGGGAGCCGGGGATGCGGATGTATCTCATCAAAAGCGGGCCAGGCTGCGGCAAATCCACCCTGATGAAGCAGCTGGCCCAAAAGGCCGAGCAGCAGGGCCAGTCCATTGAGCGGGTGCACTGCGCCAGCGACCCGGACAGTCTGGACGGGGTGGTGTTTCTGGGGCAGCGGGCCGCCATCGTGGACGCCACCGCACCCCATGTATTGGAACCGGACGCCCCGGGGGCCGACGAGATCGTTGTCAGCCTCTATCACACCATCCGGGCCGAGGCCCTGGCTCCCCACCGCGAGGAAGTCAAAGCCCTGTTCCGGCGCAACGCGCAGCTGCGGGCCCGGGCCGCGCGATATGTAGCCTCCGCCGGGAGTTTGCTGCTGGACAGCCGCCGGGCCGAAGCCTGCAGTACCAACTTTGAAAAAGTCCGCCGTTATGTCAAGCGGCTCTGCACCCGGGTGCTGCCCCGGTGCCCGGACGACTGCTCCCCCAGCGAGGAGCTGCGTCTGCTCTCGGCCATCACCCCCAAGGGGATGGTCTTTTACAAGGGCACCGTACAGGCTCTGGCCGACCGCTGCATCGTCTTCCGGGACGATTACGGGGCCGTCTCCCGGCTGCTGCTGGAACTCATCCGGGCCGAAGCGCTGGCCCGGGGGTATCACATCATCACCTGCCCCTGTGCCATGCACCCGGAGGATAAGATCGACCACATTCTCATCCCCTCTCTGCGGCTGGCGTTCCTCACGGACAACAGCTGGCACCCGGTGCAGCTGCCCGGCGTGCAGGCCGTGCGGTGCACCCGCTTCCTGGACCGGGAGAATCTGGCCCGGTGCCGCGCCCGGCTGCGGTTCAACGAGCGGGCCGCCAACGAGCTGCTGGAACAGGCCGTTGCCCTGATGGCACAGGCCAAAAGCTGCCACGATGAGCTGGAAACCTACTACCGCGCGGCGGTGGATTTTGAGGCCGTCAATGCAGAGGTGCAGAAATGCGCTGAGATGCTGCAACTATGAGGATATGTTCTCTTTTGTCCCCAAAAGAGAACCAGAAAAGGGCCGCGTTGAGAGGCTCGGCGGTAGCAAAGCTATGAAAGCCACAGTGGGGCTTTTAAGCCGACAGCCCGGTTTGCGCAGCAAATGCCGCGTGTTTAGCGCGGCAAGGGCGGGGCACGAATCAGGGGCTGCTCGCCCCTAATAACCCCATTTGTGTTTGCTACACTGAAAAATTTGGGAGATTCACGCATTCGCGTGAAGATCTCTGTCCAAATTTTCCAGCTTCGCTGATTTGCTGCTTTGCAGCAGATGTTATGTTGTTGTAAGAGGAAAACAGGATGGCTGAAGTAAAGCTCTCAGTGCGGGAGCTGGTAGAGTTTTTATTACGGACGGGCAGCATCGACAGCCGCTTTGCGGGGTTCGACCGGGCCAACGAGGGGGCCCGCATCCACCGCAAGCTTCAAAAGGCCGCCGGGGAGGGCTATCAGGCGGAAGTCTTCCTCTCCGAAACCCGGGAGGTGGACGGCATCCCGTTCACCATCGAGGGCCGGGCCGACGGCATTTTCCAGAGCGAGGACGGCGTGACCGTCATCGACGAGATCAAAACCACCGCCATCCCCACGGACGAAATTCAGGAAGACGTCAACCCCTGCCACTGGGCACAGGGGATGGTCTACGGGGCCATCTATGCCAAACAGCAGGGCCTGCCCCGGCTGGATGTCCGGCTGACCTATTACCAGATCGACACTGACGAGATCGTCCGCTTTCCCCGACATTTCACGCAGGAAGAACTGGACGCGTTCTTCGAAGGTCTGCTGCGGCAGGTTGCCCCCTGGGCCCGGCGCCAGCTGGACTGGGACACCCGCCGGGCTGCCAGTCTGAACGCCCTGCGCTTCCCCTTTGAAACGTACCGCCCCGGGCAGCGGGCTCTTGCTGGGGAAATCTACCGGGCCTGCAAGGCGGGCGGCAAAGGCGGGGCCCGGCTCTTCTGCCAGGCTCCCACCGGCATTGGCAAGACCATGAGCGCCCTCTTCCCGGCCCTGAAAGCCATGGGCGAGGGCCACGGCGAAAAGCTCTTTTACCTCACGGCCCGCAACACCACCCAGGCCGCTGCCGAGGACGCCCTTGCCCGGCTGCGGGCCTCAGCCCCGGAGCTGGCCCTGCGCAGCGTGACCCTGACGGCCAAGGAGAAAGCCTGTCTGTGCAGGGACGCCGAGGGCCGCCCCGCCTGCCTGCCGGAGCTCTGCCCCTACGCCAACGGCTACTACGACCGCCTCAAAACGGCCCTCTCTGCCCTTCTGGACGGCGGCAGCGGCTGTTTTGACCGGACCGTGCTGGCCGAGACGGGCCGGAAATTCTCGGTCTGCCCTTTTGAGCTGGGGCTGGACCTGAGCGAGTGGTGCGACGTGGTCATCGGGGATTACAACTATCTGTTTGACCCGGTGGTAAGGCTCCGCCGCTTCTTCGATGCCTCCGGTGACTGGCTCTTCCTCATCGACGAGGCCCACAACCTGCCCGACCGGGCCCGGGCCATGTACTCCGCCAGCTTTTCCAAGGCCAGCCTCACCGAGGCCAAGCGCTCTCTGGGCCCGGGCAAAAGCGCCCTCAAAACGGCCCTGCGCAAGGCTGACAAGGTCTTTCTGGAAGCGCGGCGGGCTGTGGCGGAGCTGGCCCCCCGGCACGGCACCCTGCCCGCGGAAGCTGCCCCCGCCGAGGCCAAACAGACCAGCCTGCTGGACACCCCGGAGGCGGAAACCGCATTCGCGCTGCCGGAGCCGCTTTTTGCGGAGGACGGCACGGTCTTTTTTCGGGAGCTGCCCGCCGGGCTGTTAAAGCCCCTGCAGGCCCTGACAGCTCCCCTGCAGGACTGGCTGGAGCAGCACCCGGACGCCGAGGCCCACGCAGCCTTGCTCGACCTTTATTTTAAGGTACAGGACATCCTGCGGGCGGCAGAGCGGTACGACGAGCACTTTACCGCCCAGCTGACGGCCTATGGCAGCGCGCTGGATTTCCACATCCTCTGCCTGGACCCGGCCCCCTTTGTGGACGCCAGCCTCAGCGGCGGGCGGGCCGCCGCCCTGTTCAGCGCAACGCTGACCCCGCCGGGCTACTACCGGAATGTGTTGGGCTGCCCGGACGCCCGGGCCGTGGCGCTGGAAAGCCCGTTTCCGCCCCAGCACCTGGGGCTCTACTGCCTGCCCTCCATCTCCACCCGGTATCGGGACCGGGAGACCAGCATCCGCCCCCTCTCCGACGCGCTGGCGGCCATGGCAAAAGGCAAAGTGGGCAACTATCTGGCGTTTTTCCCCAGTTACGCCTACCTGCGGCAGGTGTACGAGGATTTCACGGCCCGCTACCCGGACATCCCCACGCTGGCACAGGAGAGCGGACTGGACGACGCCGGGCGGGCGGCATTTCTGGCCCGGTTTGCGCCCCACCCGGAAAAGACTCTGCTAGGCTTCGGGGTGCTGGGCGGCATCTTCGGGGAGGGGGTCGATTTAGCGGGGGACCGCCTCATCGGGTGCGCCATCGTGGGGGTGGGCCTTCCCCAGGTGAACCCCCGGCAGGAGATGCTCCGCCGCTATTACGACGCGGCCCCCGGCGGCACCGGCTTTGACTACGCCTACCGCTGCCCGGGCATGAACAAGGTCTTACAGGCGGCAGGGCGGGTCATCCGCACCAGCGAAGATAAAGGCGTGGTTCTTTTGCTGGATGACCGCTTTGCCCGCGGCGAGTACACCCGGCTGTTCCCCCGTCACTGGGGGCACCTGCAATATCTGCAAAACACTCAGGCCCTCTCGGAAGCATTGAACGCTTTCTGGAAGCAGCCTTGATCTTCCCGGCATAGGTACCGACAAGAAATCGGTCACGGTGTCGGGATTTTTTCTGTCTGATTTTTCCAATTTCATCCGTGAAAAGTAACAAAACGGTACGGTTCTCCCGGAGTTTTTGATGATTCCCGGAAATTACCGGGAACATTCTTCAGTTTCGCTTTCCCGGCAGATCAACCTGCACAAAGACGGGTTGATCTGTTAGACAAAATTGCCAAAAGTGATTCCGACCGATTGATTTTTTGTGCGGATTGTGCCATACTATAGCCACTGGAAACGTTCCCGACACCGTTCCCGAAGATTTTCCAAAAAACGAGGTGCTTCTCCCCATGCCGAATCTGACGATCAAAGATATCGCCCGCATCAGCGGCTGCTCGGTCAGCACCATCTCCCGCGTCATCAATGACCGCCCCGACGTGCGGCCCGAGACCAAGGAGCACGTTTTAAAAGTCATGCGGGAAGCCGGGTTCGTCCCCAACACCAACGCCCGCCAGCTCAAGATCCAGCAGTCGCGGAGCGTGGTCTTTGTGGTCAAGGGCACCCGCAACCTCTTCTTCTCGGACTTCCTGGTCCAGCTGCAGCGGGCGGCCACCCTGTACGGCTACAACGGCATCATCTCCTACATCGACGAAAACGCCAACGAGATCGACGCGGCCGAAAAGATCCTGCGGGAGATCAAGCCCAAGGGCATCATCTTTCTGGGCGGCAGCGTAGCCAATTTCCAGAATGGCTTTTCCAGCATCTCCGTTCCCGCGGTGCTGGCCACCCTCGTTTCGGACGAGCTCCACTTCCCCAACCTTTCCATGGTGGGCGTGGATGACCGGGCGGCGGCCCATACCGCCGTGGCTCACCTCATCGCACAGGGGCACAGCAAGATCGCGGTGTTGGGCGGCCCCGCCACCAGTTTTCCCAGCCGGATGCGCCGCCTGGGCGCGCAGGATGCCATGGAGCAGGCGGGCCTCACCTTTGATGACCGGCTCTACGGCCTCTCCAACTACGATTTTGAATCCGCCTACCACGCCATGAACAGCCTGCTGGCACGCCGGGCCGAGTTTACCGCCCTGTTTGCCATGAGCGATGTCATCGCGTTTGGTGCCATCCGGGCGCTGGTCAGCGCCGGGTTCCGGGTGCCGCAGGACGTCTCCGTCATCGGCTTTGACGGGATCACGATGTCCCGCTACTGTGTCCCGGTCATGACCACCATCGTCCAGCCCAGCGAGCAGATCGCGCTCCAGAGCATCGAGCTTCTGATCAATCAGATCGAGCACGGGGCCCCGGCCCAGACCATCACCCTGCAGCCCGAGCTGCAGCAGGGCGAAAGCGTCTGCCCCTGCCGCCACCCGCTCTAATATTTCTTTTGATTTCCTGCCGCTCCCTGTGGGCGGCAAGTAAAATAGCACCTCATAATTTTTCAATAATGAAGAAGGAGAATAATTATGAAAAAGATGATCTCTCGTCGTAACTTCCTGAAAGCCGCTGGTGTTTCCGCTGCTGCTCTGGGTCTGGCTGCCTGCGGCGGCTCTTCCAGCAGCTCCACCGCTGCTTCCACGGCCACTTCTACCAGCGCTTCCAGCACCGCTGCTGCTTCCGGCGCTTCCGGTAAGGTCTACTACCTGAACTTCAAGCCCGAGCAGGATCAGGATTGGCAGGATCTGGCCGCTGAGTACACCAAGGAGACCGGCGTGCCTGTCACCGTCGTGACCGCCGCTTCCGGCCAGTACGAGACCACCCTGATGAGCGAGATGGAGAAGAGCGAAGCTCCCACCCTGTTCCAGGTCAACGGTCCTGTGGGTCTGGCCAACTGGAAAGATTACTGCCTGGACCTGTCCGACAGCAAGCTCTACGGCGAGCTGACCAGTGACTCCTTTGCCCTGAAAGACGGCGACGCCGTTACCAGTATCGCATACGTCATCGAGACTTACGGCATCATCTACAACAAAGAGCTGCTGACCGCCGCCGGTTACACCCAGGACGACATCAAGGGCTTTGATGACCTGAAGAAGGTCGCTGATGACATCCAGGCACGCAAGGCCGAGCTGGGCGTGGACGGTGCTTTCACCTCCGCCGGCATGGATAGCTCTTCCGACTGGCGCTTCAAGACCCATCTGGCAAACCTGCCCATCTACTATGAGTACAAGGCAGACGGCATTGGTTCCACCGACGCCATCAAGGGCACCTATCTGGACAACTACAAGCAGATCTGGGATCTGTACATCACCGATTCCACCTGTGACCCCAAGCTGCTGGCCTCCAAGACTGGCAACGACGCCGTGGCTGAGTTTGTGGGCAAGAAGGCTGTGTTCTACCAGAACGGCACTTGGGCTTACAATGACGTGAAGGATCTGGGTGACGACAACCTGGGTATGCTGCCCATCTACATTGGTGTGGACGGCGAGGAGAATCAGGGCCTGTGCACCGGTTCCGAGAACTTCTGGTGCGTGAACAACACCTCTTCGGACGAAGACATCCAGGCGACTCTGGACTTCCTGTACTGGTGTGTCACCTCTGAGGCCGGCACCAGCGCGATGGCTGACAAGATGGGCTTCGTCATCCCCTTCAAGAAAGCTAAGGACTCCACCAACCCCCTGATCACCATTGCAAACGACTACGTTGCTGCGGGCAAGACCAGTGTGGACTGGTGCTTCTCCACCATGCCTTCCGAGGAGTGGAAGAACGGCGTGGGCAGCGCGCTGACCGCTTATGCCGCAGGCACCGGCGATTGGGATGCCGTCACCACCGCCTTTGTGGACGGCTGGGCCAAAGAGTATAAGCTGGCCAACGGCTAAGCTCCCCCATCGTTTCTAACACCTGACTTGCAAAAGGAGGCGGGCGAATGGTTCGCCCGCCTCCCTCTTTTTTGGAGGTATATCATGCAAAAGGCCATCAGCAAATATTGGCCGGTGTTCGTGCTGCCTACCCTGATCGCGTTCATCATCGGCTTTATCTGGCCCTTTATCTGGGGCATTTATCTGTCGTTCCAGCGGTTCACCACCGTCAGCAAGACCACGTTCGTGGGCATCCAGAACTACATCAGCGTGTTCCAGGATTCCACGTTCCTCCACGCGTTCGGCTTCACGGCGGCGTTCACCGTGGTGTCCACCGTCCTCATCAACGTCTGCGCCTTTGCCATCGCGCTGGTGCTCACCCGGGGCATCAAGGGCACCAACCTCTTCCGCACCGTCTTCTTCATGCCCAACCTGATCGGCGGCATCCTGCTGGGCTACATCTGGCAGATCCTGCTCAACGGCGTGCTGGCCAACCTGCAAAAGCCCCTGCTGGCCCTGGATTCCAGATACGGCTTCATCGGTCTGGTCATCCTGATGTGCTGGCAGCAGATCGGCTACATGATGATCATTTATGTGGCCGGCCTGCAGAGCGTCCCCGGCGACCTCATCGAAGCCGCCAAGATCGACGGTGCCAACGACCGGGAGATCCTGTTCAAGATCAAGCTCCCCATGGTCATGCCCAGCGTTACCATCTGCACGTTCCTCACCCTGACCAACAGCTTCAAGCTGTTTGACCAGAACGTTGCCCTGACGGGCGGCGAGCCCGCCAACATGAGCGAGATGCTGGCTCTGAACATCTACAACACGTTCTATGGCCGCTCCGGCGCCCAGTGGAAAGGCATCGGCCAGGCAAAGGCCGCGGTCTTCTTCCTCATCGTCGTCGTCATCTCGCTGGCCCAGCTTCATTTCACCCGCTCTAAGGAGGTGCAGCAGTAATGTCCAAACAGCGTAAAGCCTGGGATACCGTCCTTGCAGTGGTCATGATCCTGCTCTGCCTGCTCTGGGTCTACCCCATCGTTCTGATCTTAATTAACAGTCTCAAGGTGGAGGGCACGTTCACCACCTCCACCGTCTTCCAGCTGCCCACCAAAGAGACGTTTGCGGGCCTGTCCAACTACGTCTACGGCGTCTTCAAGATGAACTTCCTCTCCAGCCTGGGCTACAGCCTGCTCATCACGGTGTCCAGCGTGGTGCTCATCCTGCTGTGCTGCTCCATGACGGGCTGGTACCTCACCCGTGTCAACAACAAGCTCAGCAAGTTCATGAACCTGCTCATCGTCTTCTCCATGGTCGTGCCATTCCAGATGGTCATGTTCACCCTGTCCAAAACGGCGGACACCCTCAAGCTGAACACCCCGTGGAACATCTGCATCATCTATCTGGGCTTCGGCGCGGGCCTGGCCGTCTTCATGTTCACCGGCTTCATGAAGAGCGTCCCCATTGAGATCGAGGAGGCCGCCATGATTGACGGCTGCAACCCCCTCCAGATCTTCTTCAAGGTCGTTTTCCCCATCCTCAAGCCGACCATGATCTCCACCGCCATTCTGGAGACCATGTGGGTCTGGAACGACTACCTCCTGCCCACGCTGGTGCTGGACATCAAGAAATACCGCACCATCCCCATGGCCATCCAGTACTTCCGCGGCGGTTATGGCCGCGTGGAGCTGGCCCCCATGATGGCCTGCATCATCATTGCCATCATCCCCATCATCGTCCTGTACATGACCTGCCAGAAGTACATCATCGAGGGCGTCGTGGCAGGCGCTGTCAAGGGTTAATCTCAACACGACAAGGAGGGTTCCAAAATGCGTGCATGCGGCATCCTGATGCCCGTGTTCAGCCTGCCAGGCCCCTTTGGCATTGGCACACTGGGCAAAGAAGCGTTCGCGTTTGTGGATTTTCTGGCCGGAGCGAAGCAGACCTATTGGCAGATCCTGCCCATTGGCCCGACCGGCTACGGAGACAGCCCTTACCAGAGCTTTTCCGCTTTCGCAGGCAACCCCTATTTCATTGATTACCGGCTGCTGGTCGAGCAGGGTTTCCTGACCCAGGCCGAGCTGCCCGCCCCCCAGCCTGTGGGTGCCATTGATTATGGTGCCCTCTACTGCGAGCGCCCGCTGGTGCTGAAAAAGGCCGCCGACCGGCTGCTGGCCTCCCCCACGGAGGCCTACCACACGTTCTGCACCAGGCAGGACTTCTGGCTGGAGGATTACGCCCTGTTCATGGCCATCAAGGCCGAGCAACATCAGGCAGGCCTCGCCGACTGGCCGGACGCTCTGCGCACCCGTCAGCCGGAAGCACTGGCCGCCGCCCGGGCCCGGCTGGCGGAGCAGGTGGATTATCACAAGGCCGTGCAGTTCTTCTTCTACACCCAGTGGAACGCCCTCAAGGCCTATGCCAATGCAAAAGGCGTGCAGCTGGTGGGTGACATTCCCATCTATGTCAGCCCGGATTCCAGCGACCTGTGGACCCACCCGGAGCTCTTCCAGACCGATGGGCAGGTTCACCTGACCCAGGTGGCCGGCTGCCCGCCAGACGCCTTTGCCGCCGACGGCCAGCTCTGGGGCAACCCGCTCTACGACTGGCCCAGGCATCAGGCCACGGACTTTGCCTGGTGGAAGCGCCGGATGCAGCACGCCACCTCCATTTACAACGTGGTCCGCATCGACCACTTCCGCGGCTTTGAGAGCTACTACTCCATCCCCGCCGGGAACAAAACGGCAGCGGGCGGCCACTGGGAAAAGGGCCCTGACCGTGCGTTCATCCAGGCCATGCACGAGTGTCTGGGCGAGGGCGGCATCATTGCCGAGGACCTGGGCTACCTGACCCCGGAGGTCAAAGCCATGCTGGCCGCCAGCGGCTACCCGGGCATGAAGATCATGCAATTTGCCTTTGACCGCCGGGAGCCGGGCAACTACCTGCCCTACACCTACCCTGCCAACAGCGTGGTCTACACCGGCACGCACGATAACGTCACCACCGAGGGCTGGCAGCAGACTGCCGCCCCCGAGGATGTGGCCTACGCCTGCCGTTACCTGCGCTGCACGCCGGGCACCCTCACTGAGGCCATGATCTCCGCCTGCCTCGCCAGTGCTTCGGATATGGCAATCATCCCTTTCGCAGACTGGCTTCATCTGGGCGCGGAGGCCCGCATCAACACCCCCAGCACCCAGGGTGCCAACTGGCAGTGGCGGCTGGCCCAGCCCCTCCCTGACGGCCTGGACGGCCATATTGCAGAGCTGACCCGGCTCTACGACCGTGCTCCCGCCTGACGGGAACGTTCCAAAACGCTATTTTCTTCATTTTCTCCCCATAAAACCGCCGCGTTGCCCGCTCTGTTCCAGAGCCGGGAACGGCGGTTTTTCTGTTCTATCGCAATTTTCATAAATAGTGCCTATCAAAACGGCATATTTGCGATATGCAGTTTGCGGATGTTGCTTGTGCGTTAAAAACGCAAACTGCTATAAAATGCATCCAGCGCAAATTTTACACAACATTTTTTCACCATCCTCTTGCAGAGCATTTTCCACTATTTTTCGTTTTTTCGTTTCTTTTTCCAATTTTTCCGTTCAAAGTCCTTGAAATTCGTCTGAATTTATCTTTCAGCGCTCTCTTGTTGTTTTTCCGCAGTTATGCTATAATCCTGATAAGTGATTCTCCGCCCCTGTGCGGACGTACGAGCGAAAGGAGTTTTCCCATGATGGAACTTACATATCAGAACCAGATGTTGTTGCCCGCATCCTACACGGTTCTCTCCGAAGAGGAAATGACCTATATTGAGGGCGGTGCCATCACAGTCAGTAATGCTACAGCTGCTGTGCTGAATTTTGCGATCAACTTTGCTGTGAATACCATCAAGACCCTGGGCCAGGGTGCCTTTAATGCTGCTTGGAATGGTATGAAAGAGATGCATGATGATGGCCTATCCATTACAGGCTCGGTCAAACATTACTGGGGCCGTCAAACTCCTGCTGGCAAGGCAGGTACGGTTGTGGTCGGCAGTTTTGCCGCTTTCTATGTTTATGCACAGACCATGCAGATCATCAACACGGCCGTTGCGATTTATCAGGATATCAAGGCCATCTATGAGCAGACCAAAGCTGACAAGGCTGCCAAAGAGGCTGCCGCTGCTGCCATCCCGAACAACACGCTGGCCGTGGCCTGAGCGTGTCCTGTGTAATTTGAGTTGAAAGGAGTTCTTTGTGATGAAACACCTTTGTTTTCCCGCTTCGTACGCGCGTCTTTCTGAGGAGGAGCAGTGCGAGACCATCGGCGGAGGCGATCTGCGCAGCGCATGGAGCACCTTTACCGACAACCTCCACTTTGGTGATTTTTCCATGGGCAGCGGATTGTTGACATTCTCCATCTCCTTTGTGCCCATGCTGCTGTTCAACGTCATCCGCACCGGATACCGGGCCGCGGAAACGATCTACAACAAGCTGAGCGCCCGGTACGGCTATCAGGACGAGACTCTGACGGCTTTCCAGCAGTATACCGACGAGATGCGCAATAAGCACCAGAAAAACAACGCTTAAAGTCTTAAAAACAAGCAGCGGCAGGCACTCCCAAAAGGTGGGGGTGCCTGCCGCTCTGTCAATGCCACAAAGGGGATGGAGCTGACGGTCCACCCCAGAAACAGAGAGCTCATGAAAAAGGAACCTTTATGAACGCTGAACTGCAATTTCTCACTGCCCTGCAAGGCCTGCACACTCCTGCCCGGGATGCCGTCATGCTCTTCTTCACCCGGCTGGGCAATGCCGGGTTTGTCTGGATCGCGCTGGCGGCTATCCTGCTGCTCTTCCGCCGCACCCGCCGGGCCGGGTGCATTCTGGCGCTGGCCCTTGTGTGCGACCTTGTACTCTGCAACTTCATCCTCAAGCCACTGGTGCACCGTGTCCGCCCCTGTGACCTGTTGCCCGAGGTAACCCTCCTCATCCCCCGCCCCAGTGATTACTCATTTCCTTCCGGGCACACGGCGGCCTCCTTTACCGCCGTGGCTGCCCTCTGGCTGGCCGGGAAGAAACGGCTGGCCGGTGCCACCCTTGTGCTGGGCGTCTTCATCGCCTTTTCCCGCCTCTACCTCTGCGTCCACTTCCCCACCGATATCCTCGGCGGCGTGCTGGTGGGGCTCGTCTGTGGCTGGCTGGGAAAATGGCTGTGGGAATCTTTCGCTCAAAAACAAGCATGAGAAAAGCCCTGCGGCTCGGTTGTTGAGCCGCAGGGCTTTGTTGTTTGGTTCAGGGGAGAACAAACCGTACTTATTCCGGCAGGTCCTCTTCGTTCTCCAGGCTGTGCCAGACGTTCTGGACATCGTCGTTGTCCTCGAGGGCGTCCAGCAGCTTGCCCATCAGCTTGAGTTGATCGGGGTCGGTCAGGCGGGTGGTGGTCATGGGGACCATGGCCAGATCATCGCTCAGGATCTCGTAGCCTTTCTCCTCCATTGCCTTGACGACAGCGGAGTAGTTCTCGGGATCGGTGGTGATCTCTGCGGCCTCTTCGCCTGCATCGAAATCCTCAGCACCGGCATCCAGAGCATCCATCATGGCCTCGTCGGCATCCTTGTCCTCGAGGGAGATGTCGATGACGCCTTTCTGGCTGAACAGGAAGCCCACGCAGCCCATAGCACCCAGGTTGCCGCCGTTCTTATCAAAGTAGTGGCGCAGATCCGCAGCGGTACGGTTGCGGTTGTCGGTCAGGGTCTCGACCATGACCGCCACGCCGCCGGGGCCGTAACCCTCGTAGGTGATTGCCTCGTACTCGGTCTTATCGCCGCCCTCGGCTTTCTTGATGATGCGCTGGATGTTATCGTTGGGCACGCTCATGCGCTTTGCCTTGGAGATCAGGTCCGCCAGCTTGCTGTTGGAAGCGGGGTTGGGGCCGCCGGTACGGACAGCCACGCTGATCTCGCGGCCGATCTTGGTAAAGACTTTTGCCTTTGCGCCGTCGGTCTTTTCCTTTTTGCGCTTAATATTGTTCCATTTGCTATGTCCAGACATGGGAAAGAGCCTCCTAAATATTCTCAGTGATCTCCGCCTGCGGGCAGACGGGCTGTGGTCGCCCGCATGTGGCAGCACACAAAATCTAACTGTTTAATTTTATCACAATCAGTGCACACGTTCAAGCCTTATCCGGCCTGTTTTTGTCAAAAAAGAGCGTTACAACAGGCGCAGCGCCTTGGGGTAGTGGTTTTTCACCCGCCCGCCGGACACTTTGCCGCCGCCCAGGGGCCAGCCATCCACGGTCACGCAGCACCAGCCATCGGCGGCGGTGCGGGCCTCGATCTCCCGGCCCGAGAGATATTCCACGGTGCGGGGGTCGGTCAGCGTCAGCTCCTCCCGGTTGGTGCACTGGGCGCCGAACGCTGTAAAGAGGTGGTGCTCCGGCACAAAACGGCCTTTCTGCACGCTGCCCACAAACACGCCTGCCCGCAGCACATGGAGCGTGGTCTGGGGGAACGGCACAGGCAGCAGCACCCCGCCGCCATGCACCACCGCCGGGCGCTGGGCCAGCGCCGGGAAGTACCGGGCCGCAAACTCCTGCCAGGCTGCCAGACTCTGGGCCGGGGTGGCTTCCCCTGCCCCGGCGTCCCGAGTGCGGGTATTCCGGCCCTGCACGGCCTCGTGGCAGCTGCGGGAAGCTTCCCGCCGGGCACTGCGGGCATCGGCCTTGTCAAAGCTCTTTGCGGGCTTTCCTTTGCCTTTGCCGGCCTTTTTGCCCGCCTGGGCGGCCGCCTCCAGCCAGAGCTGTTCTTCGGGGCTGTACTCGCCGGGAGCCGGCAGGGCGCGGGGCGTGCCCGCCTTGACCAGCCGGGCCATGAAATGCCCCTCACCGCCCTGGCAGGGCCAGACACGGCGCACTTTGGTCACGTCCAGCGGCAGGCCGCCGGTGCGGTTGGCCTCGCCCTCGCTGCCAAAGGTGTAGTCCACATTGCCCAGGGCGTCCGCCAGCGTGAATTCCGGGTGGCGCTGCAAAAAGGCCGCCACCTGGCCCTCATCCTCTTCCGGCGCGAACGTACAGGTGGAATAGACCAGCTGCCCGCCGGGGGCCAGCACCGCCGCCGCGCAGTCCAAAATCTGCGCGCCCAGCTCGGCGCACTGCTTCACCAGCGCCTCGCTGTGCTGGGTGACCGCCACGGCCTCCTTGCGGAACATTCCCTCGCCGGAACAGGGGGCGTCCACCAGCACCCGGTCAAAAAACTCCGGCAGAGCCTCCGCGATGCGGGCCGGGGCCTCGTTCAGGATGACCGCATTGGGCACGCCCATCCGCTCCAGATTGCTCTTGAGGATGTCGGCCCGGGCAGCCACATACTCATTGCTGACAAGCAGCCCCTGCCCCTGCAGCGCCGCCGCCAGCTGGCTGCTCTTGCCGCCGGGAGCCGCGCACAGGTCCAGCACCCGCATCCCGGGCTTCACGCCCAGCAGCGGGGCCGCCGACGCCGCCGAGGGCTCCTGCGAGTAAAACACGCCCGCATGGTGGTAGGGGTGCCGCCCGGGCTTGAACGTTTCTTCCCGCACCACGAACGCCGCCTTGCAGAACGGCGAGGGTTCCAGCGCCATGTCCGCTTTGGCTGCAAACGTCCCCGGCGTGGTGCGCAGGGCCGAGACGGTCACACCCCGGGCCGCGCTGTCACTGGGGGCGGCATAGAGCGTCTCATACCGCTGCCCCAGCAGGGCCCGCTCCCGGGCTTCAAAATATTCGGTGGGCATCCCACAGACCTCCTTTTGGTGTTTTTGTTTTTTCAAAGCCGGGTGCATAAAGCCGCCCCGCCCGGCCACACTAGAGGCAGAGCCAGCGGCCAGTCCGCTTCCTCTTTTTTGAATCGGAAAGGAGCAACCAACCATGGAAAACCGCAGCAATAACTGCAAGAACCAGAACAAAACGACCAACCAGACCAACGACCAGGCCAAGAACAGCACGACCAACCGGACCACCAACAGCGCCGCCAACGAGCACAAGCACCCCAACCAGTACACCAAGGGTGCCGACGACGAGGGTGCCAAGAACAGCACCCGCAGCTCTGCCCGCAACAGCCGCTAAGCATTCCTGAGCATTCCGCGGCAAAAAGCCCACTGCTTTCCCCTGCACTGTTTTCCAGTGCGGAAAGCAGCGGGCTTTCGCATTGCTTATTTCTCGTTGGGGTCAAACGACTGCCAGAGCGTTTCAAACAGCTCGTGCACCCGGGCCAGCTGGCCGTTGAGGTAGAGCCAGCCCAGCAGGCACTCAAAGCCGGTGGAAGCACGGTACTCCTCCGGGGAGGCGTGCTTGGCCACGCTGGCCTTGCTGGCGTTGCGGCCCCGCTTGAAGACCGCCAGCTCGTCCTCGGTGAAGAGCGGTTCCAGCAGCTGCTCCTCCCGGAACTGCGCCCGGGCCGAGACATACTTGACCTTTTCCGCGTTCAGCCTGCCCGCCGAGAGCCGGTGGTGCTCCACCAGCCGCTGACGCACCAGCAGCTCCAGCACGCTGTCGCCCACAAAGGCCAGTGCCAGCGGGCTGAGCTCGCGGGGGTCGATCTTTTCTGGTTCCTGCATAAAAACCTCTTAGAAAATATAATCGAACTGATAATCGCCGATGAGGATGGTGTCGTTCTCCTGCACGCCCTTTTCCACCAGAGCAGCCAGAATGCCGCTCTCGTCCAGCTGGCGCTGGAAATACTGCAGGCTCTCGTAGTCATCCACATTGCTGCCGGCCAGGATATACTCCAGCCAGGGCGCGTTGACGCTCCACACATGAGCCTCCATCCGCATGATGGAGAACTCGCGGCCGCCGGCCTTGGGCTCGGGTTTCTTGTACTCGGGCGCAAAGACAGGGATGGCCGGGATGTCTTTCAGGCGGTTGTACACCAGGCCCGGCAGCTCCCGCACGCCCTGCATGGTGGCGGCAGAGATGGGCACAAAGGTCAGGCCCTTGGCCTCCACATACTTGCGGAAGTCCTCGATCTGCTCCTCGGTGGCCAGGTCGCACTTGTTGCCCACCACGATCTGCGGGCGCTCGGCCAGCGCGGGGCTGAACTTTGCCAGCTCCTCGTTGATTTTCTCAAAGTCCTCGATGGGGTCACGGCACTCGCTGCCGGAGACATCCACCACATGCAGCAGCAGGCGGCAGCGCTCCACATGGCGGAGGAAATCGTGGCCCAGGCCGATGCCCTCACTGGCACCCTCGATCAGGCCGGGGATGTCGGCGCAGACAAAGCTGGCACCCTCCCCCACCGAGACGACGCCCAGCGTGGGCACCAGAGTGGTGAAGTGATAGTTCGCGATCTTGGGCTTGGCCGCGCTGATGGTGGAGATGAGGGTGGATTTGCCCACGTTGGGGAAACCAATGAGGCCCACATCCGCGATCAGCTTCAGCTCCAGCGTGACCTGAATGTCCTCGCCGGGCATACCGGGCTTTGCAAACTTGGGGATCTGGCGGGTAGGCGTTGCAAAATGCGCGTTGCCATAGCCGCCGCGGCCGCCCCTGGCGATGGTCACCGGGGTGTGGTCGGACAGATCCGCGATCACAAGGCCGCTCTCCGCGTCCTTGATGACAGTGCCCAGAGGCACCTTGATGATGAGGTTCTCGGCATTTTTGCCGTGGCAGAGGCTTGCCCCGCCCTTGCCGCCCTCATCGGCGGTGTATTTGCGCTTGTAGCGGAAATCCATCAGGGTGGTGAGGTGGTCGTCCACGACGAAGATGATATCACCGCCGCGGCCGCCATCGCCGCCGTCCGGGCCACCCGCGGCCACGAATTTTTCACGATGGAAGCTGACCGCGCCGTCGCCGCCCTTGCCCGCATGGAGCCAGATGGTGGCGATGTCGATAAAGTTGGTTTGTGCTGCCATACAGCCCCTCCTGTTCTCAAAAAAGGCCTTTTCCTCCTCGATTTAGCTCCCATATCAGGGGAGCTGGACGCGCCAGAGCGCGGCCTGAGAGGTTTTATGTTCCAATCAGAAAAGGCCGTCTTCATCAAAAAGAGCCGGGCCCTAAAGGTCCGGCTCTATGGGTTGCAGATTTTAGAAAGAAGTTACTGCTTCACGCTGCACTTCTTGCCGCTCTTGCCCACGCGCTCGAAACGGACGGTGCCGTCAACCAGAGCAAACAGGGTATCATCGCTGCCCTTGCCAACGTTCTCACCCGGCATAATGTGGGTGCCACGCTGACGAACCAGGATGTTGCCGGCCAGAACGAACTGACCATCTGCACGCTTAGCGCCCAGACGCTGTGCTGCGGAATCGCGGCCGTTCTTGGTGCTGCCTACGCCCTTTTTATGTGCCATTGTAATTTACCTCCTTAGCCGTTGATCGCAGTG
>QWCK01003096.1_pt1 | contig 18931 bp, 12 predicted proteins | sample 1972571 | NCBI WGS metagenome assembly QWCK01 (sample SAMN09866710, study PRJNA288562) | Human gut metagenome isolate term2_stool, whole genome shotgun sequencing... | isolation source: gut | host: Homo sapiens | place: USA: California
GTGAGCGGGCAGCTCGAGGGAGAACTTGGAGCAACTGCTTTGGGAGCCATCTACACCTTTGGTCCCACTTTCCGTGCCGAAAACAGCAATACTCCCCGACACCTGGCTGAATTCTGGATGATTGAGCCTGAAGTGGCTTTCATGGACCAGAAGGAACTGATGGATCTGGAAGAAGACTTTATTAAATATTGTGTAAGATGGGCTCTCGACAACTGTCGGGATGATCTCGATTTCCTCAACCGGATGATTGACAAGAACCTGATTCAGACTCTTGAATCGGTTGTCCATGAAGAGTTTGTAAGATTGACTTACACGGAAGGAATTGAAATCCTGCAAAAAACTGTGGACGGCGGACATAAGTTCGAGTTCCCGATCACGGGCTGGGGCATGGACCTAAGCAGTGAACACGAGCGTTATCTGGTGGAACAATACTTCAAGCGCCCCGTAATCATGACCGACTATCCTGCCGAAATCAAGGCCTTCTACATGAAGAAAAACGAAGACGGCAAGACTATGCAGGGCACCGATGTACTCTTCCCACGCATTGGCGAGATTATAGGTGGCTCGGTTCGTGAGGAAAACTTAGATAAGCTTGTCAACGAAATCAAAGCCCGTGGCATGGAATCACACGCCTATGACTGGTATCTCGATACCCGCAAGTATGGTTCGTGCCCACACGCCGGCTTTGGATTGGGCTTCGAACGCCTCATCCTCTTCGTGACCGGTATGCAAAACATTCGCGATGTCATCCCATTCCCGCGTACCCCCAAGAATGCGGAATTCTAACGAGACCCAGCTATGCGCCATGGATGAAATAGAATCATCCAAGGCGCGTTGGATGATTATACATCAATGAAACGAAGACAAATGTAAAAATAACCGATCGATTCTCCTTCATAAAAAAGGTAGGATAAAAAATTTGACTAAATTTAAAAAAAGATGCATTTTATTTGCTTGTTCTAATATTTATCTCTATATTTGCACCAAAATAATTTGCCTGAAATACGGTTACTATGTACATAAATCGTTTATTGGTATGAAAAAAATATTTGTGTTGGCTTCTTGACCGGAATCCAATGCAACATTAGTTAGTATATATTTAATTTTTATTGTTTTATTTAATTTTTATATCGTATGAGAAGAAAATTTTTTAGTACGTTGCTTATGGGTCTCCTTGTTTTTGGAGCCATGGGTACGGTTACTTCTTGTAAGGATTATGATGACGACATCAGTGCAAATACTGAGTCCATCAAAAACTTGCAGACTCAGATGACCACTCTCGAGAGTGCTTTGAAGCAGGCAAAGGAAGATGCTCAAAAAGCAGCTGCCACCTATGCTACAAAACAAGATCTCGCATCTTTGCAAGAACAAATTAAGAATTTGGTGACTGCAGAGAAGTTGCAAGATGCTATCAAAGACCTTCAAAAGGTTATCGACGGCAAGGCTGACAAGTCAGAACTTGAGGCTCTGAAGACTAAAATCGATGGTATCGATAGCCGTTTGAATGAGCTGGGTACAACTTTGAATAAAGCTGAGACCGCTCAAAAGGCAGTGAATGAAAACCTCCAGAACCAAATTGACGCTTTGAAAGCGTTCGAGAATGAGCTTGGTGGTAAGCAGGGCGCAGAGGAGCTGAAAGGTCAGGTTGCTAAATTGCAGGAAGACTTGAAAGCTTTGCAGGCTTCATCTGGCAATGCGCAAGCTATTAAGGAGCTGAAAGAACTCATGGAGAAAGCTAACAAGGATGTGGAGAAAACCGTTAAGAATATCAACATCTTGACAGTTTTCGTTAAGCGTAACTTGTCAAGCCTTATGTTGAAACCAAATTACTATTCTGGCGGTGTTGAGGGTATCAAGGTTCTTTCTGACTCTGCTGCTATTTATAAAGAAGGCGATGCTTCTCTCACATTCTTTAAGCTTACGGGTAAGGCAAAGATATTGTCTGGCATTGGTACTGCTATGTATCATGTGAATCCTTCGACTGTTGACCTGTCCAATTTTACCATTGATTTCTATGGCAATGTTGCTGAAATGGATAAGCCTTTGACTGGTTTTGAGACTCGTGCTGGTGCTGATATCGCTACCCCGGTATATGGCAAAACAGACGATTTGTTCAAGGCAGACAAGGACGCTTACAAGGATGGCATTCTCTCCATACCTTTCAAAGCCAACTTTAAGGCTATCGAAGCCAACCTGAAGGCAGGTAACGGTTCTTTCGTAGCTGCTCAGATTTCTAAGGGTGACACTACTGTTACTTCTGACTATGCTTTGATTGCACCGGTGAAGATTTACAACTTGCTTGTTGCAGACAAGTCCTTCGTACAAACACCTTTCGTTGACAATATTGTAACGCCAGCTTCGGGACATCTTCACAAAAAGTTCTCAGAGCTTGCAGTAGAGAATATCCCTGCTACACACACGGTTAAGTACAACGAAAATATTAATATTTCAGCTCTTCTTGAGACTCACTACACAACCGAAAAAGATCTTGCAACAGATAGTGCTAACGTAACTATTGACGCTGCCAAGGTTCGCAAAATGGATCCTGCTACATTCAAGGCTTTTGGGTTGAAGTATGTTGTTAAGGCTGTTGATTACACACTCGGCTCCAACAAGACCAGCGAAACACATCATATCCAGTTGGCTACTGACAAGGATGGCAATGTAATCGCTACTCCAAGAAACGTATCAAATACTGGTGAAACTATAAAGGATAAGGTAGCTAACGCATCTGCAGTTGGTCGTATGCCTATGTTGGTTATCGAAATTCAAGATGCAGAAGGCACAATTCTTGCCTATGGCTACATGAAGTTGTTGATTATAGATTTGGACGAGGTAGGTCCTCAGGATGTTACTTCTGATCCATTCGCCATGAACGATTACTTCTTCGATTGCAATGGAGCTAAGGATAAATTGACTTGGGCACAGGTTGAATTCCATATTTACAATGACTTGCTGAAGATTTCTAAGAAGAACTTCGACGAGACTTACAAGTTTGTTGCAGACAAGCAGTTTGTTCCTGATGGTAAGGGTGGTTACAAAGAGGCTACCGCCAACGAAATGCTTGGTACTGTTAAGGAACTCCATAACGCTGGTACAGTTGGTGCTCAGACGCATGTTCTTGAGTGGTCATTCGCTGCTGCAGATTATAAGAATGTAATGACAGCAGCTGCTCCTAAGGAAGGTGCTAGCACCAAGGACGTTACTGTTTATGTTAAGTATGAAAACAAGAAGAATGGTGGTGATGTTTATGTGCCTATGACAATCAAGGCTGGTAAGTTGCATTTCGCAACAGCTAACCTCAACGCTACAAAGACGTTGGCTCAATGGTACAAGTACCAGTCATCAGTTAATGCTCCTACAGCCACTGACGCATTCGAGGTTCGCGCCAATGTACCTGTACCAACAGAGACTGACAATAAGCTCGAAAATACTGAGTTTGTTAAGGATCTCCATGATTATTTCTTGAATGGTAAACTTTCTGCATCTCTGAAAAATGCTGAAAAGTTCCCTAAACTAAAAGAGGAGATGGCCGATCCAGCTAACCAGCCTAAGTTCAAGTTCACATTGCCAATGAAGGGTGTTAATGCTGACTTTAGCGCTAATGCAGCAAAACAGTGGACTGTCAAGGGCTATTCTGGCAATGAATACACTTTGGCTTTGAGCGATGACAATCTGACTATTAAGATTGTTAAGGTCAAGAAAGTCGGTGCAAAAGCTCCAGTCGCTGTTGACAAGAAGCTCGTAGGAATGGATGCTAATGGTGTTGCAACTTACATAGAAGGCGAAGAATCTGATGATATCTTGAACTTCGCATCTCACTCTAAGTTGGGAAGCAAGCAGACTTTCACAGCATACGTTCAGATTACATTGCCTGAATTGTGCTATGAGCCATACATGCCACAAACATTCTTCAACGTTCGCTTCTTGCGTCCATTGAATCTCTCTGGTGCAGATAAGTATGAAATTAAGGATGCTCCTAACGATTGGCAGAAGATTCCATTCTCTGAGCTCGTTAGCGTAACAGACTGGCGTGACTTTGCTGGTCTTGCTGACAATTCAAACCTTGGTAAGAATGATGGTAAGAAGCAGTTTGACTTCAAGTACTATGGCATCGACTTCATTGCTGATGTTGAAAATGCTTTGACCGACGCTAACCTTGGAACAGAAGCTCGCAACAGTTACAAGAATAATGCTGCTTATCGTGCACAGTGCGTGAAAGCTCTTGAGAACATTAAGAACTTGAACCTCGAGCAGGATGGTGACGTTGTCAAGTATAAGAACAACGGTGGTAACACTGGTACCTATCATATCTTCTTGCCTATCAAGATGAAGTATGTATTTGGAAACTATCCTACTTCACAGCAAAAGGCTTGGGCTGTGATCACAGTTAAAAATACTGCAGGTAATGCTAAAAAAATTAATTTCTAATTTGAATTTAGAATTGATGTAATAATTGGGGTGTCAATTTCTGGCACCCCTTTTTTAACTTGATATAGAATGAGAAAACGCTCTTATTTATTTAGTCTGTTTGTTTGTTTGCTTAGCATAACACTTGTGTCAAGCTGTAAAAACAAGCCTAAGGAACGCAGTTTAAAAGAAATGCAAGATGATTTCATTCGACCTGCTGAAATGACTTTGGCTAAATCAGACACAGACCAAGTAAAGTCATTAGTTCAGCTTTATCTTTCTCATCTTAAACAGGGTGACGTAGATGGAGCTCTTTCAATGTTGTATTATTTGAATAAGGATAGTATTACTACTTTGCCAACAGACTTGGCTAAGAAAGAAAGAATGACCTTGACAGCTTTCAAAGGTAAGGATGCTTCCGTGGAGGAAATACAATTCCTCAAGGAAACAGACAGCAAGGTTAGATATACGGTTACTCTTTTTGACAAGGCACCCGGTGACAAACGACCTAACACGATTTCTTTTGTCATTCGCCCTATTAGAAGAAATGGCAATTGGTATTTAACTTTGGCTGACTCAGAATCAGAATCAAATCATGGTTCAGAAATTTTAAATTAAAACTTACAACTATGAAATCATTTAAAACTTTACTAATTGTGAGCCTACTATCCTTAGGGGTTAATGCAATGGCTCAAGCAACCTACACTAATAATGACGGAAACGAATATCAGTTTAAGAAACATGCTTTCATCAATCTGCAAGGTGGTGCACAATACACATTAGGTGAAGCAAAGTTTGGGGATTTAATCTCACCCAACGTTCAGTTCGGTCTTGGCTATCAGTTCAATCCATGGTTTGCTGCACGTCTGCAAGGCAATGCATGGCAGAGCATGGGTGGCTATAACGGTATCAACGAACTTGGTAAAATAGCTGCTATCAACACTACATACAAATACAAGTATGTAGCTCCTGGCATTGATTTTATGTTTAATCTCTCCAATGCCTTCTGTGGCTGGAATCCAAAGAGAGTATTTAATGTAACAGCTTTCCTCGGCAGTGGTGCAAATATTGCATGGGGAAATGACGATGCCAATGCAATGGCTGGTGCCAATCACATGCGCTACAACTGGGATGGAACGAAAGTTAATCCATTTGGTCGTGCTGGTCTTGAGCTTGGTTTCCGCATAAGCGACGCTGTTAGTTTTGTTGTCGAAGGAAATGCAAATATCCTTACCGACAAATACAACTCTAAGAAGGCTGACAACCCCGACTGGTACTTCAATGCATTAGCCGGTTTGCGTATCAATCTTGGAAAGAGCTACACCAAGAAAGAAACCAAACCAGAGCCAGCACCAGAGCCAACCCAGGAGTATGTTGCTCCTACTCCAACCCCAACACCAGCTCCAGAGCCAACTCCAGAGCCAGTCGCCAAGAAGATTGAGCCTATCCGTCGCGATGTGTTCTTCACGATCAACAAATACGCTATTAGAGCTGCAGAGCAATCTAAAATTGACGAAATCGTAACCTTCCTGAAAGAGAATCCAAGCGCTACAGTTTCTGTTACAGGCTATGCAGATGCCGGAACAGGTAACAACACTATTAACGACCGTTTGTCTGCTCAGCGTGCTGCTTCTGTGGTTAAAGCTATCAAGGACAAGGGAATCTCAGCAAACCGTATCAAATCTGATTCTAAGGGTGCTCGTGTTCAGCCATTCGCAGAGAACAACAAGAACCGCGTATCAATCATGATTGCTGAGTAAGAATACTTGATGCAATAATATTTTAAATCAAAAGAGTGTGCCCCTTGGGTACACTCTTTTGATATATTAAAAAAACTCTATTCTTATCATAGAAGCGCTGGTAGGACTGTGCAACCTAAGTTGTTCATGTATCGAGCGCAAAACAGCAATGATCGTCAAGGATTAAACAGGGTGACCACAAAAGGCAAGGTCAAACCTACATAGCTAAATAAATCCAACTACACTAATCGTATACCTTCGTTATCAATCACGATTAGCCTCCGCTTATAAAGCTCTCCTATGGCACGCTTATAAGTCTTCTTGCTAACCTGAAACTGACGCTTGATTTCTTCCGCATCACTCTTGTCGCCCAGATGACACCTTCCCCCATTGTCTTGCAACCACTGTAACAATGTTTCTGCAAAGTCTAAGGTTTGCCTGCGACCGACAGGCTGTAAGCTGATATCGATTTTACCGTCATCCCGAATTTTCTGAATGTAACCCTGGAGTCGATCACCCGTGTGTACATATTGGAATATTTGATCTTGATAGATCAATCCAGCATACCTGTTTTCGATAATCACTTTGAAACCCAAATCGCTTTTCTGCCACACTAATAGTTCTACAGGCGCCTCGTTCCGTTGCTTTTCATAAAACTCCCGTCGGCGTTCCTCTGAATCATCATTGATGTTTGTCAGGAATTTATCGATCTTTGCAGAGGCTGCAATACGATAGCTTTCCTCATCGACATACAGATAGACGATATAGCTTTCGCCTATCTCCATGCGCTTCTTCTGCTCGCGGAACGGACAGAATACATCTTTCATCACCCCCCAGTTAAGGAAAGCACCATACTCATTCACCCATTCCACATTGAGGTAAGCGAAGTCGCCAACCTTTGCCAACGGTACCTCCAGGGTGGCAACAGGGCGCTCCTCCTGATCCAAATATACAAAACACCTAATCTCGTCGCCCTCCTTCACTCCTTCAGGCACATATTTCTGAGGCATCAGTATTTCACCGGCCTGCCCACCGTCAAGATAGATTCCAAAGGTCTCCTTCCCTCCAAAAGAATGGGAATTAGGACGCTCTGCCACTTTCACCATCTTCAGAGTGTTATAGTCACCCAGTTTAATTTTATCCATATCTGAAGAGTTTTATAATTCTAATTTATTATCGTTCAAAGGAGATTTGGCAGCCTGCTGGTCACAGGTATTCTCTATACCCTCTTCCGAAGCTTCGACTTGCTCTTGGTCATGGGTGTCCACCAACAAGCCATCCTTCATATGAATGGTGCGGTCAGTGAGTGCTGCGAGCGATTCGTCGTGAGTGACTATTACAAAGGTCTGCCCAAACTGATCGCGTAAATCAAAGAAAAGCTGATGCAACTCTGCTTTGTTTTTAGAGTCAAGACTACCGGACGGCTCATCCGCGAGGATAACCGATGGATTGTTGACCAATGCCCGGGCAACAGCCACACGCTGCTTCTCTCCGCCGGAAAGCTCGCTGGGCTTATGGTTTGCCCTATCGCTTAAGCCCATGAACTCGAGCAGTTCCTCTGCCCTATCTCTGGCCTCCTTCCGCCCTAACCCGGCAATGAAAGACGGAATCATGACATTCTCCAAGGCCGTGAACTCCGGCAGGAGTTGGTGAAACTGAAAGACAAATCCCAATTTCTGATTCCGGAAAGTTGATATTTTCTTACTCGACAGGCGGCTTACATCCACTCCATCAACAATCACCGTTCCGCTGTCAGGTTTGTCCAGCGTTCCAATGATTTGTAAAAGTGTTGTTTTCCCGGCTCCTGACGGACCAACCACAGAAACCACTTCTCCTTTGTCGATATGTAAATCAATTCCCTTGAGTACCTGCAAAGAACCAAAGGATTTTTTAATGTCCTGAACGTCTATCATATACTTAAACTTATTATAAATCCAAAATCCTTCTATATATTATATCACAATGCCGCTCTGCCATTTCACATATTTAGCTTGCGCCTTAACCACTCATGCAAGGCCTCGTAAGCCGATATTTCCTCTGTATGTTGTGGCATTGCAAATGTCATCGTGAGCAATTTGTCGTCACTGTACTGATCTGGAAATATGATCATCAAATTCTTGCCCGAGAACCTCCGTGTCAACTCGTCCGGAAGACGGTCCAGTGCATTTTTATAAGACACGGTCCCTTTTCGGGCAGTGATGACCACAAAGAGATGGTCGTCAGCTATGGAAGAAGCCAACTTGGGCATCTCGTTCCAATGTTCCATTACCAAGTATTCCGCACGAATTTCAGCATGTTTGTTCTTAATATATTCCCTGATCATCTGCAGCGTATCCGAACGCCCATGAAACTGTATGCGGCATTCCAAAATCTTTGTCACCCGAGCCAGTCGCTCCAACCATCGGTAAAAGCCCGGCTCATACTGGGCTCGCGAGGGAATGGCAACCTGTATGCGTCGCAGTGTGGCAAGCGGGTAGTTGATACGGGTCATGATGATTTGTCGGTTCAACCCATTGAATAGACTTTGGTGGAACTGCCCCCAAAATTCTGGAGAAATATTAGCATGATTGTGCATGCCAATAATGATCTCCGATGCATCAAATTCCTTGAAAGCATGCTTAATACCATTGGCAATATTGGCAGCCACTCTCACCTGAGTCTGCACCAAGACATCAGAGCCGGAGGCATACTGCGTCACCTGTTCCAACAGTTTGCGGCCACGTTCCTGGTTGACCCTCATTTTCTCATCGTCGTAAACCACATTCAAGGCAACAAGTCCACGGTTAAGCTTGGGATTGCGCATCATCATTCCAAGATGGATCAGCCGGTTGGCATATTCCGGATATTTTACCGGTATTAATATCCGTTCATCATCCTTGTCAGGCTCCTCCGGAGTGATCTCCTTATCGCGCAGGACAATCCTCAGTGCGGCACGCTCAGTAATGATGGACGAAATGATGCAGGTAACCAAAATCATGATCACCACCCCATTAAGCATACCCTCATCAACCACCGGCTCCCCAGAGGCTCCCTTCAAGGTCATTCCCACCATCACCATTGCGATTGCTCCGGCAGCATGGGCAGAGGTAAGGCCGAACATCATCTGACCGGAGGCTGGAGGCATACGAAAAATGAAACCAGATAAATATGCAGCGATGGCTTTGCCTAAAGTTCCGAACAACACCATACAAAAAGCTACCCAGACGATATCACCTCCCTGGAACAACAGTCGTAAATTGATAAGCATTCCAACGCCAATCAAGAAGTATGGAATAAAAAGAGCGTTCCCTATAAATTCAATACGGTTCATCAAAGGTGAGACATGCGGTACATAGCGGTTAAGAATAAGTCCGGAGAAAAAAGCTCCGAAGATACCCTCCAAGCCCACCAATCCAGCCAAAGCTGCGCCAAGAAACATGGACGAAAGAATGAAGATGAACTGCATCACGGCATCACTGTATCTCCGGAGAAACCACCGTGTGAGGCGTGGCATGAACCACAACAGCCCTCCGCAATACATCACCAATTTCAACACAAACCACAGCCAAAACAGTACGCCACTTCCACCATGATGAGAAACAACAATACCCGCAAGCAAAACCAGAGCAATAAACAAGGCAATCATCGTTGCCCCCACACTCAACGTAATACTGGGTTTGCGCTGCAGTCCGTAGCGTGACACTATAGGGTATGCCACCAACGTGTTTGAGGACATGATACAGCCCAGCAGGAATGCTGCTACAGAGGTATAACTGAGCAAATAAATGCCCATCCAATATGTTAGCGCAAAAGGCACGCCGAAGGTTAACAGTCCAAAAACAATTGTGCGGATCTTACTTTTTTTCAAGCCATCCATATCAATCTCCAAGGAGGCAAGAAACATGATATAATATAGACCTACACGACCGAAAAGCTCAAAGGAGGCATCACGATCCAAAATATTCAGCCCATACTGACCCACGAGGACACCCGCCAAAACCATTCCGACTATGTGTGGAATGCGGAGCTTTCCCATAATAATTGGAGCAAGCAGAATAATAAGCAACACCACGAAAAAGATTAGCGTGGGATCGGTTATTGGGAAGTATGATGCAAGGTGCTCCATGAGCTTGAATATTTAACGCAAAGTTAATAATTATTTTCTAATCAGCTGCGAAACTTTCTTCGTTTTGTAAACAGATCAGCAGAAAAAACTTTCACAAAATGCATTGTTGTCAACGGAAAGTAGTAATTTTGCAGCATATAGTTATTAATTTATAAAGTATTATAACATGAGAGTAGCAATTGTTGGAGCAAGCGGTGCAGTTGGTCAAGAGCTTCTGCGCATACTCGCTGAGCGCAATTTCCCGTTGGATGATTTAGTGTTGTTCGGTTCAGAACGTAGTGCCGGTAAAAAATACAGTTTCAAGGGTAAGCAATATGAAGTTAAATTATTGCAGCACAACGATGACTTCAAAGATGTAGACATTGCGTTTACCTCGGCTGGCGCATCGACCAGCAAGGAGTTTCTTGAAACGATCACCAAACATGGAACGGTGATGATAGACAATTCGAGTGCATTCCGCATGGATGACGACGTTCCATTGGTCGTGCCCGAAATCAACGCAGAAGATGCTCTGACTCGTCCACGGGGTGTTATTGCCAATCCAAACTGCACTACTATCATGATGGTTGTGGTGCTCAACCCGATCAACAAGCTCTCGCCCATCAAGAAGGTGCATGTATCAAGCTATCAGAGTGCCAGTGGAGCCGGTGCAGCCGCCATGCAGGAACTTCAACAGCAGTATAAGGAAATGCTGGAAGACGGGAAAGTAAGTACCATCAACAAATTCCCTCATCAGCTGGCCTACAATGTCATACCTCAAATAGATAAGATGACAGAGAATGACTACACGAAGGAAGAGATGAAAATGTATGATGAAACCAGAAAAATCATGCACTCGGACATCCGTACCTCTGCCACCTGCGTCCGTGTAAGTTCTCTGCGTTCACACTCTGAAAGCGTGTGGTTCGAAACCGAAAAGCCTGTCAGTGTTGACCAAATCAGGGAGGCACTGAAAAAAGCACCGGGTGTGACACTTGTCGATGACCCGCAAAACTACATATATCCTATGCCCTTGGAAAGTGCAGGCAAGGATGATATCTATGTGGGACGTATCAGAAAAGATCTTGCAAGCGACAATGGCAACACGCTATGGCTTACCGGTGACCAAATTCGTAAGGGTGCAGCATTAAATGCCGTTCAAATTGGAGAATACCTTATCCAAAACGGAATATAATTCAAAATTATTCGCAAGCTCATCAACTCGTCACAATTTTCAATTCACAATTCGAGTGTCACCGAATTGTGAATTTTTTATTATGAATTGTGAATTCAAAGCCTCTACGGGTGGCACCAAATTTTGAATTGTGAATTATGACGAGTTGATGAGCTTGCGAATAATTGTGAATTGAAAAATTGTGAATTGTAAAGTTGATTAACCAAAAACTGATGTTTATTTTCACCGCAACCAGAGCAAAAAGCGCCATGTTTCTGTGGTTGAAATTAATCTGGATGATCGGGAAAAAGGCAGAGGTTTTGCCGTTAATGTCTTCTCGCATGATGTTTTGGACTTCGTGACCGCATAGAAGAGCCCTATTTGCGATGCGATTCGACTTTCGTCGTCCTGCCATTGATATCTTATCGCAATTGATAAAATAAGGAGTGCAAGGACGATTTTTCTAATATTCTGATTACCAGAAGAATACAAATCCTCGCATATTTCAGGAATTTCCGTCGAAAGCCAAGTTATTTTTGAATTTACAAAACACAGAAGCGTGTTTGTAAAGAAAAGAGGTGCATTATCCATGTGGATAATGCACCTCTAAAATTATATTAACTACCTTCTTGGAAGAAAGTTAATTAAGAAACGATATTAGTCAGTAACCTGAACAGTTGCACGACGGTTGAATGAAATCGGTGAGAGGTCATCAACACCACCCTTGCCTACAGTTGAGATCTTGCTACGGTCAACACCAAGCTTAACAAGCTCGTCTGCTACAGTTGCAGCACGACCCTCAGACAGGCGCTGGTTGATTTCAGGAGTACCTGTTGCGCTATCAGCATAACCGGTTACTGCCAACTTGCTGCCATTCTCCTTTGCATACTTAGCAACAGCCTGTACGTTTACGAGGTCCTTCTGAGAAGCAATGTTCGTGCGGTTGATGTTAAAGAATACAGAAACAGGTGTTGTCACAAATTCCTTAACAGCCTTCGGTGTCTCTGGCTTTGGCTGGTTAGCCAACAGATTCTTCAGACGAGCGTTCTCTGCATTAGCATCGTTGAGCTGTGCGTTAAGAGCGTCGATCTGGCTCTGAGAAAGAGCTTTGATAGCGTCAACATCCGGAGTCTTCTCCCAAGTTGCCTTACCCAAGTTAAAGGTCAAACCAACTTCACCATATACATGGTTGTCCTTGTCTTCCCAACCACGGTTGTTATGTACATTTTTCAAAGCTGTTCCCTCATCAGCAGTGAAATCTTCTTCCAAACGATTCCATCCTGCCTCCAAGTAGAGGTTAACGTGCTTGCCCAAGCGCCATGTAGACTGGATACCTGCACTCAGCTGCATAGCATAGAGGTTAGAGCTCATGTTGCGAGAAACACCACCACCCATGAAAGGAATCACGTTCCATACACGGTTAGGGTTGTAACCACAGAAAAGGTTGCTCAGGTTGAACATGATATGCTCATTCAAAATCCACATATCAAAGTCGTTGCGTGCACCGGTCTTTTTGTTTATGTCTTTAGCCTGCCATGCCTGGAATTTGGTACGAAGTCCAAGACCCGGAGTAAACCACTTACCCAATGCAACTGCACCACCGAAAGTACGGCGATCCGATGAAAAGAAACCAACGTCTTTTCTAAAGCCGCGACCGTGCTCCTCGTCAGGATACCATACGTTCCAATCGCCACCTACCTGAATAAACCAATTACTCCAAAATGAATTTGTTGCTACACTGTACTTCTGTACAGGGTCAGCGTCCTGAGCAAATGCGCCCACGGACATACCGGCAATAGCCAGTGTCATTAATAACTTTTTCATAATCTATTATCTTAATGATCTAATATATATATTTTTTTTTAACTTTATTTCTCGTCTTGCACACTATTCGCTGACAAAGTTAATAATATTTTTCAATAGTAGGTACTTTTTGTTGGGAAATTTTGCGAAAATTTAAAAATAATGTCTTTAAAGACTAAATATCAGTGTCTTCTTGGCCATTATTTGAGCATTTGCTCTATTTCCACCTGCTTTAATATATATAAAATATTTTTACCATCAGGCGTATAATTGACGTTTGAACACAAGAACAAACCGTTTATCACATTCTCCATTTCATCGTTTGACAGCACTTGGCCGTATGGAATAGCTGCAGCTCGTGCCAAACTGAGTGCCAAGGAATTGTTTATCTCATGTGCTGCCGGAGTTCCCGACTCTTCAGTCGACAACAGCATTTCGTGCACCAACCGGAGCACATCCACCCCTTCGAGCCCCTCGGGTACTGCATTCAGGGCATACGTTCCGCCCCCCAAATTGGATAATTCGAAGCCCATAGCTGCGAACTCTTCATAAACAGTGCTGAGTGTACTCTCTTCTCGAGCTGAAAGCTGTATTGTTTCCGGGAAGAGCATTTTCTGCGAGTGCATCTTGCGGGCGCTCAGTTGCTTTTGATATTGTTCGAAAAGAATGCGGACATGCGCGCGATGCTGGTCGACAATCATCAGTCCTGACTTCACAGCCGTCATAATATACCTACCCTTATACTGATAATGGCTGGGGGACTTGTCAGCTATCAGGCTCTTCTCCCCTTCTCCACTCTCTGTAAACAAGGTTTCATGTGCAGGTGCTGCCTCCGACTGCAGGCCGTCGTATAATTCCTGCCACTGGTCAGGAATTTCCGCACGAGTAAACTCGTGTGACCCTTGGGTATGCTGCATCTTACCGGAAAGCTTCTCCCCGGATTCAATCGTACTATGAAATGGATTATACTGAGGGTTCAGGTTCATTTGAGGGAGCTGAGCTTCCGTTTGAGAATTATATACAGGAATATCGGGCTTTCCCTCCGTATCGAAATCAATGACAGACACATCATTAAATCTTCCCAAGGCATCTTTTACCGAAGCCATGAGAATTTGCCATATCGCCTGTTCATTCTCGAACTTGATTTCCGTTTTGGTGGGATGGATATTCACATCGATATCTTTAGGATCCACATCAAAATACAGGAAATACGGAACCTGAGTCCCTTGGGGAATCAATCGTTCGAAAGCCGTCATGACAGCATTGTGAAAGTACGGATGGCGCATGTAACGACCATTAACAAAAAAATATTGGTGCGCACCTTTCTTTCTTGATGATTCCGGTTTTCCAACAAAGCCTTGCAGTCCGCACAATGAAGTCTCTACGTTCACGGGCAGCAAATCCTGATTAACACGCTTGCCAAATACATCCAGAATACGCTGGCGAAGTCCTCCGGCACGAAGATTATACATCTCCGAACCGTTGCTGTGAAAAGTGAAGGCAACTTCCGGATATACCAGCACAATGCGCTCAAATGCATTGATGATGTGATTTAATTCCGTCGCATTCGACTTGAGAAACTTTCTTCGTGCCGGTACATTATAAAAAAGGTTCTCTATCTTAAAGTTGGAACCCACAGGACACGCACAGGGTTCCTGACCGGAAAAGCGTGAACCAGCAATGGTGAGCTGAGTGCCAATTTCCTCATGTTCGGTACGGGTTCGCAGTTCTACATGTGCCACAGCTGCTACAGACGCCAGAGCTTCGCCACGAAATCCCATGGTATGCAGATTGAACAGATCGTCAGGCTTGCGTATCTTTGATGTGGCATGACGTTCGAACGACAACCGGGCATCGGTTTCCGACATACCCTTGCCATCGTCTATCACCTGTATCGAGGTTCTGCCGGCATCCACCACAAGCACATTGACATGACGTGCATCGGCATCCACAGCGTTCTCCATCAGTTCCTTAACCACAGAGGCAGGGCGCTGTATCACCTCACCCGCAGCAATCTGATTGGCTACTGAATCTGGTAAAAGTTGTATAACATCAATCATAGTATCCACAGCATAACTAAAATGAGCAATACGAGCAACATGAGGCTTGTACCCCAGACCTTGTAAGACTTTTCTCCTCGATGTCCGCGCCACTCCTGTCGGTATCCTTCGAAGCGTAGGTTTCGTCTCCTGTTCGTCTCCTCTAACTCCGGGCTCTTGGCCATTTCCTCCTTGACCCGACGCTTCAGTTGGTCTATCCTTTCTTTTCTCGCATCGCAATAAATCATCTCATGGTGAAACCTGCGGGGCCTACGGGTTGGGAAAAACAAACTCATACTATTTCTCTCCTGCCTTTGTCTTATCAGGTTCCTCAGGCTCTTTTGCATCAGAGCGAATCTTTTGCAGGGGAGCCTCATGCCTCACAATATTTTTAATCTCTGATCCCTGTGTCTTACCACGCCAATTAAAGACATCATCCTTGTCCACAGGGCGAATATAGTCGAACCATGCAAAATTATCGAGCTTCAACTGTGAGGGAGGGATTTGGGTCATGGGATAGAGCGTGCCCTCTGCCTTGGGCATCCAAATCCGCTCTAAACTACGCTCGGGCGACAGGTACATCCTCATCGTATCGGTCTCGGTATAGTTAAGTCCAATAAGCGTGCTGTCCTTGTCGTCCAAGGGATAATAGATGGCCCGCACATTACTCTCGGCATCACTCCGGCGAATGTTCCCGTTAGTAAAGTAGGCGAACATGTTTTTAGATGATATCTGGTTGTAATGCGTGCTGTCCGGCAACATTTCCACCGACAAGGCTTGGCCCAAGACATGAGCCTCACGAATGGTGGAATCATTCATATACACCTTGATTACCTCGCCCAGCAGTTGCCTGCCCATGTTCCACACGATAGGATCGTCATACATCGTCATGCACGAATCGCGAGAATCGAACACCAACGAGTCGCACACTGCCTGCAAATCCACACGATATGCACGAACCTTATCATAGCAATGCACCTTACGATAAACAGAATCGGTGTTGATATTGAACGTCTCGATACGCATCGTGTCAGCATGCACATACAAAGTGTCCTTTTGGGAGAAATCCATGGCCAATGCTTTGTTTGTGGCATATCCTCGCCCTTCTTTCTCACTGTACTCCACCTCTCCGCAGGTAAGCATGTTTTGATGCTTGCTGTCTACATAGACAACATTTCCCATCCCACGGTTGCGTCCGGTCTCACTGTTATAGAATAAGGTGTCGGCAGTAATCGTTTTCTCCCCGTCCACCACCGTCGATCGTCCATACATCTCAGCCTCATCTTTGGCCGTGTTAAAATAAGCATTGGTGGTGGTAATTGTACTGGTGCCGTTGGTGATAAGCGAAGGCCCTACCTCGCCCCGTCCCCTGTCCGGCGTGTACATACCCACCACATGAGCCCGAGATTTGGACGTGTCATAATATAATGTATCTGTAGAAACGCGGTTTTTGGGGGTCTGAAGCTGTACATCAAGATTAAAACGAGCCATACGAGTATTGGTATGGTATTCCCCCCAATCCGAACTCAGCCTACTCTTTCCGTCTATCAGTCTTCCTCCGTTAAAGAAATAAGCATACTCATAGAGACGGTCATAATTCAAACTATCCGTATACAGTCTTTGCTGGCGATGCTTCAACACCACGTTTTGTCGAGCCTCCAACATCTGTTGCTGACCATCATAGAACGCCCGGTCGCAAGTAAGCGACAACGTATCTCCCTGGCGAAAGCGCACGTGCCCGAAAGCTCTGACTGAATTCGTGGTTTGAAAAAAATATGCACTGTCACAATTCAGTCGCGACCCTTTATGCGTAAAGGCCACATGGCCTTTCACAATCTGTGCATCGGGATTAGGACCATACATGTCGTATCGCAGCTCATCGGCATGAACCAGATACACTCGCTCGTCCGCTACCTTCTTGCGTTTGCCCTTTCTACCGGCAGCATTGAGCATGCCCAGGACAAAGAGGCATAGAACCATCATCAAGATAACTCTATGCCCTGTACCTAAATTGCAAATGTTTCGGTGTCTCATTTATTCCACCCCTGATATTGAAATTGGCAATCTTTGTACCGGTCATTCATCCGGACATAGGTATGCTTGATTTTGTCCGAAATCCAATTGTTGATAACCTTCTCTCTCTCTTTGTTCACCACCATTTCTCTCATCACCTGGAAATCCTCGGTTATCGTGGCTTTATGTCCTTCAGTCCGGCTTTTGAGTTTGGCAATGGCAACTACTGTCTTACCCTTGCTGTTGATCATCTCAAACGGTTTCGAAATGTCACCCACCTTCATGGTTTCCACTACCCGAGCAATCTCAGTAGGCAACTCTTTCATCTGGAATCGTGATGTTATCTCGTTATTCGTTACGTTGGTCATCAGTCCACGGTTGTTCTTGGTATCCTTGTCGTCAGACAGATAAGACGCAGCCTCCTCAAACGAGAATTTACCCGAACGGATGTCCGTCCCTATGGAGTCAAGTTGCTCAGCGGCCCTCTTGATTTCCTCTGCCGAAACCTTTGGCTTGAGCAAGATGTGTCGGCATTTTATTTTATCACCTCGCTTGTCTATCAGTTGAATGATGTGGAAACCAAAATCTGTCTCTACAATTTTCGAAATCTTCTTGGGGTCGGTCAAATTGAAAGCGACATTGGCAAATGCGGGGTCGAGAAGTCCACGACCAATATAATCCATTTCGCCGCCCACCCGTGCAGACACCGGATCTTCAGAATAAAGCCGAGCCAAGGTTGCAAATGTTATTTCGCCATTGGTGACACGGTCTGTGTAGCTACGCAACAGGTCTTTCACCCGGTTGATCTCTTCCTGCTTTATCTTTGGGGAGCGCTCGATCACCTGGACTTCCACCTCTGTGGGTACGAAGGGAATGCTGTCTTGGGGTAGTGAGCGGAAAAACCTTCGCACGTCAGCCGGGGATACCTTGATATCCTCCACCAACTTCTGCTTCATCTTTTGGATGAGTTGTTGGTTCTTGAAATCGTCGTGTAGCGACATGCGCATTTCGTTTACACTCTGCTTGCGGTATTCTTCGAGTTTCTCCTGCCCACCGGCAGTTTCTATCCACCGTCTGATCTGCTGTTCTACGCCACTTGCGACCTCCGACTCGCTCACCTCGATAGAATCAATCGCAGCCTGATGCAGGAAAAGCTTCTGTACGGCCAACTGTTCCGGGATTGCACAGTCTGGATTGCTGCCCCAGCTAATGCCCTCTGCCATTCCCTGCATACGCATCATTTCTATGTCCGAACGGAGGATGGGTTCATCACCAACCACCCACACAACTTCGTCCACAACGCTGCCCTCTGGGAGAGTAACCTCCTCCACCTTTGAGGCTGCCTGTACCGCAGCCGTATCCTGCGAAACAAGATTTTTTGACGAACCACGACCGCTTCCCTCTGTCATGGCTACGATTCCTATAGGCAGCACCATTGCTGCTACCATTGTTATTTGTCTGATTCTCATGTATTTTATTCGTGCTTATTGACAGTCTCGAGCACATTCTCATTGACAGTCACTTGATATTTCCTACGGAGTTGAGCCACCCATTGCTTTTCAAGATAATCCTGATAGTCCGACACCACCAGCGCCCTCACGTCCGACATTTCCTTTGGAGCCTTCAGTTTCTTGCCATACACATTTGTATAGGGGAAATCTTTCATCAG
>QWCK01003100.1_pt1 | contig 18919 bp, 13 predicted proteins | sample 1972571 | NCBI WGS metagenome assembly QWCK01 (sample SAMN09866710, study PRJNA288562) | Human gut metagenome isolate term2_stool, whole genome shotgun sequencing... | isolation source: gut | host: Homo sapiens | place: USA: California
GCCCGGAATCCCCCCGCCGCTTTGCGGCCCTCCCCCCTTTCACAAGGGGGGCTGCTGTTACGCATCATCAGGCTCCCTTGTCAAAGGGAGCTGGCACGGCGTCAGCACCCGCAAGGGGTACGCCGCATCCGTAAGGCAGCAAAGCTGCCAACGGCTGCGCAGCCCGTGACTGAGGGATTCCGCACCCCCGTGGTCCCCCTCATCCGTCATGGGCTTACGCCCATGCCACCTTCTCCCCTGCGGGGCGAAGGCTATAGCCGGCCGTTCCGTCGGGAACGCTCAGATGTCGATGGCGCTCCCCTCATCCGTCACGGCTGCGCCGTGCCACCTTCCCCCAGGGGAAGGCTTTTTTGACAGTCTCTTATGTTTTTCCTTTACTTCATCTGCAGATAGGCGCTGGCCACATAGCCGACTTTTCCGTTGCCGTAGTTGACCTTGGTCCAGTCGCCGGACTGCTCCAGGATGACCACGGTGGAGCCGTTCTCCGCGCTGGCCACCACATCATACTGAGAGCCGGGGCCGGAGCGGATATTCAGTCCGTCGCCGGCGTTGACGATGATGGCCTCTTTGTTGGCCGTCAGGGTACCGGTGGAACTGGGGACGGTGACGCTGGGAGTGGTCGTTCCGGGGGTAGTGGTGGTGCTGCCGCCGGTGGAGCTGTTGTCGCCGGGGGTGGTGACTGTCCCGGGGGTGGTGACCGTCCCGGGGGCGGGGGTGGAGCCGCCCCGGCAATAGACGATACACTCCGCCGTCTTGTCCCCGGCGGCGGCGGTGATGGTGACCTTCAGCAGGCTGTCGCTGCTGTTCACATTGGTCACAGTGCCCTCCTCGTCCACGATGGCCACAGAGGTGTCGCTGCTGCTCCACTTCACGGCCACGTCGGCGGGGTCGGTGGTGGCGGTGATGGGATAGGGCTCGTTGGCCTGGAGGGTGAACTCCGTCCGGCTCAGGGTGATGGAGTTCACCGGCACGGTGGGCTCCTCCTGGGTGGAGGAGGAACTGCCGTCGATGGGCGTGAGGGAGGTGTCCCCCTGGCTGGAGCTGATCCCGCCGGGGTCGGTGCCGCCCTGGTTGTGGAAAATCAGGGGGCTGACGTAAGTAAAGACGATGAACACCGCCGCGGCGATGATGGCCAGGGAGATGACCAGGCCCACCAGCTGTACCGGGTGGCGGCCACTGTGCCCCACGCCGGGGCGGCCGGGGCGCTCGTCGCAGAAGGGGCAGCGCTTATAGGTGACGGAATAGTCCTCGCCGCACTTTTCGCAGCGGATCACGTCGTTGCGGATGAGGGGCTGCCGCTTGCGGGGGGCCTGGGTGTTCTGCATATGATTACTCCGGGACGGGGCCTTCTCCGCCGCGCCGTCCGGCTTAGCCAGTCGTCTGGAGGGGGCTTTTTTCTCTGCCATGGTTTTGATTCCTCCGTTTAGTAATTCAGTCTTTCAGACCATACAGCTTTATTGTACAAGGATTTTACATCCCCGTCAACGAGTTCCCGGGAGATATAACAGAATATTCACATTTTATGTCACCCCGTCCCCGGCGTTGTCCTTGACCCTGCCCGTCTTTCCCTTTATAATGGTACAATAATGTTGCCACAAGAGAGGAGTGGGGCACCGTGCAGACGCTTACCCCGGAGGAGCTTCATCAGCAATATGCGCAGACAGTGGCCGCCTATGGGGCGCTGCTTCCAGAGCCCGCTCTGCGGGTGGCCTTTGCCCATCAGGTGGACGGCTATTTCCGTCAGTATCTTCTGGCCTTGTGGAAGGCCGGGGGGGAGAGTGTGGAGCAGCGCCAGGTGGACATTTATAACGCCGTCTGGTCCCGGGCCGATTCCGCCCCCGCCGCCCTCTATTGGGAGGTGGCCACCGGCGTGGCCCGGGCCGGTGACTTCTGTCCCCCCGCCTTCTTTGCCGACCTGCGGTCCTATGACCGGCAGCACGCCACCAGCCTGTCCCGGCGCTTTGCCGATCAGCTCACCCTGCTCCTGCTGCTGTTTGCCTCCGCCGACGGCGGGGTGAGCGAGGAGGAGGCGGGCTATGTGAACGCCTGCAGCGACGCTCTGCTGGAGCAGTGCCGCCTGGACGGCATCCGGCCCGACGGCCCCGGGGTGGATGCCGGGGACTATGTCTCCCGCCGCACCTCCGGCAAGTCCGCCCCCCAGGCCCCGGCCGCTCCCCAAAAGCAGACCCGGGAACCGACCCAGGACCAGACGCAAACTCAGAAACAGCCCGAGGAGGAGCCCCTGCCCTCCCTGGACGAGCTGCTCTCCCAGCTGGACGGCCTGTGCGGCCTGGACCAGGTGAAGAAGGACGTGAAGAGCCTGATCAACCTGGTGAAGGTGCGAAAGCTGCGCCAGCAGGCCGACCTGCCCGTGCCCCCCATGTCCCTGCACCTGGTCTTTCTGGGCAACCCAGGCACGGGCAAGACCACCGTGGCCCGGCTGCTGGCCCAGATCTATCGGGCGGTGGGGGTGCTCAGCAAGGGGCAGCTGGTGGAGGTGGACCGCTCCGGCCTGGTGGCTGGCTATGTGGGCCAGACGGCCCTGAAGACCCAGGAGGCGGTGCAAAAGGCCCTGGGCGGCGTGCTGTTCATCGACGAGGCCTATGCCCTGGTCAATCAGGACAGCGCCAACGACTTTGGCCGGGAGGCCATCGAGGTCCTGCTGAAAAATATGGAGGACCACCGGGACGACCTTATCGTCATCGTGGCGGGCTATACCGATCTGATGGAGAAATTTATCCACGCCAACCCGGGATTGGAGTCCCGTTTCAACAAATACTTCTATTTTGAGGACTACACCGCCCCCCAGCTGCTGGAGATTTTCCGGTCCATGTGTACCCGGGGCGGCTATACCCTGTCCCCGGAGGGGGAGGGGGCGGCCCGGAAGCTGCTGGACCAGCTGTATGAGGACCGGGACGAGAATTTCGGCAACGCCCGGGACGTGCGCAACCTGTTTGAAAAGGCGGTCACCCGCCAGTCTGACCGGGTGGCCCTGTTGGAATCTCCCACCCGGGAGCAGCTGATGGAGCTGCTGCCCCAGGACATCGACGAACCGGAGGAACCCTGATGAAAATTGCCTTTTACACCCTGGGCTGCAAAGTGAACCAGTATGAGACCCAGGCCATGGAGCAGATGATGACCGCCCGGGGGCACGAATTGGTGCCCTTCGAGGGGGAGGCGGATGCCTATGTCATCAACACCTGCTCCGTCACGGCGGTGAGCGACAAGAAGTCCCGCCAGATGATCCGCCGGGCCCGCAAGGCCGCCCCGGATGCCATTCTGGCCGTGTGCGGCTGCTACGCCCAGACCCACCCGGAGGACATGGCAGACCTGTCCATCGACCTGGTGGCGGGCACCGGGGACCGGACGGGCTTTGCCGACCTGCTGGAACAGACCTGGCGGGAGCGCCAGCCCATCACCGCCCTGGATAACGCCATGGGCCGCCGCCTGTTCGAGGTCCTGCCCGCCGGGGGGCTGGAGGGCCGCACCCGTGCCATGCTCAAGGTGGAGGACGGCTGCGTGAACTTCTGCACCTATTGCATCATCCCCTATGCCCGGGGGCCTATCCGCTCCCTCCCTCTGGAAGAAGCCAAGGCCCAGGCCGCCCAGCTGGCGGCCCAGGGCTATCGGGAGCTGGTGCTCACCGGCATTGAGATATCCTCCTGGGGCCGGGAGTGGAAGGACGGCTCCTCCCTCATCGACCTCATCGAGGCCGTGTGCCAGGCCGCCCCGGACTGCCGCATCCGCCTGGGGTCCTTAGAGCCCCGGACCATCACCCACGAGTTCTGCCGCCGGGCCGTGGAGCTTAATAACCTGTGCCCCCACTTCCACCTGTCCATGCAGAGCGGCTGCGACACGGTGCTCCGGCGGATGAACCGGAAATATGACACCGCCCGGTATTATGAGAGCGTCCGGCTTTTGAACCAGTATTTTGACCGCCCCGCCGTCACCACCGACCTCATCGTGGGCTTCCCCGGGGAGACGGAGGAGGAGTTTGTCCAGACTCTGGACTTTATCCAGAAGTGCGCCTTCTCCTCCATGCACATCTTCCCCTATTCCAAGCGCCCGGGCACCCCGGCGGCAAAGCGCCCCGACCAGATATTGAACCAGGTGAAGGAGGAGCGGGCCCACCGGGCTGCCGCCGTGGCGGAGGCGATGGAGCAGCGCTATCTCAGCCGGTGGCCGGGGGAGACGGTCTCCGTCCTGTTCGAGGAGCAGCGGGCCGGCGCGTGGCACGGCTATACCACCCGGTATGTCCCCGTCTGTGTAAAGAGCGCAGAAAATCTCCACAACTGCCTGCGGGATGTGCATATTTTGTCGGCGGAGCACGGAACCCTCCGGGGGGAATTGGCGTAACTTTTGTTTTTTCTCCACAAACCCGAGAATTTTGTGGAAAAAATGTGGCGCGGCCCCGTCCCCGGTGTTATAATGGGGGCCGTGAAATGACCAAACTGGGGCGACCGGCCCCGTTTTTTGAGAGGAGCACCTGCCATGAGCGAGGAACTGCACAGCGCAAACCCGGGCAAGAAGCTGATCCGCACCGTCGACGGCGTGGACTATCAGCGCATTCCCGTAAAGACCCACCTGATCACCAACAAGGACGACTATGCCGACGTGGTGGTGAAATACGCCAAGGACAAGATGCAGGACGGGGATATCCTGTTTTGCTCGGAGAAGTCGGTGGCCTGCACCCAGAACCGGGCCATCCCCATGGAGGACATCAAGCCCCGCAAGCTGGCCGTCACCCTCAGCCGCTATGTGACCAAGACCCCCGCCGGAATCGGCCTGGGCATCCCCGAGACCATGGAGATGGCCCTGCAGGAGTGCGGCACCCCCCGCATCCTGTTCGCCGCCTTCTGCAGCGTGGTTGGCAAGATCCTGGGCAAAAAGGGCTGGTTCTACACCGTGGCCGGCCCCAAGGCCCGGGGCATCGACGGCCCCACCGAGGGGACCATCCCCCCCTATGACCACTATGTGGTCCTCACCCCCGACGACCCCATGGGCACCGCCAAGCGCCTGGCCCGTGCCCTGGGCCACCCCGTGGCCATTGTGGACATCAACGATTTGGGGGCCAACATCCTGGGCTTCTCCCAGCAGCAGCCCACCCTGGACCAGCTGGCCAAGATCCTGGGGGACAACCCCCTGGGCCAGTCCAGCGAGTGCACCCCCATGGGCATCATCCGCAAGGCGTGAATTCAAAAAGCAACCCCCGGCAGCTGCGAAAAAACGCAGCTGCCGGGGGTTTTGTTCTGGCTTGTTATGCGGATTTATTTGGTGGACCAGGTGCCCGTGGCCTCGCAGGTGAGGTAGGCGTTGATAAAGCCGTCCAGGTCGCCGTCCATCACGCCGCCTATGTTGCTGGTCTCATAGCCGGTGCGGTTGTCCTTCACCAGCTGATAGGGCATGAAGACATAGGAGCGGATCTGGCTGCCCCACTCGATCTTCAGCTGCACACCCTTCAGGTCGGAGATCTTTTCCGCCTTCTCCTGCATCTGCAGCTCCACCAGCTTGGCCCGCAGCATCTTCATACAGTTGTCCTTGTTCTGGAACTGGCTGCGCTCCTGCTGAGAGGCCACCACCACGCCGGTGGGCTTGTGGATCAGACGCACGGCGGAGGAGGTCTTGTTTACGTGCTGGCCGCCGGCGCCGCTGGCGCGGTAGACCTGCATCTCGATGTCCTCGGGGCGGATCTCCACCTCCACATCCTCGGGCAGGTCGGGCATGACCTCCACCGAGGCGAAGGAGGTCTGCCGCCGGGCGTTGGCATCGAAGGGGGACACCCGCACCAGGCGGTGGACGCCGTGCTCTCCCCGGAGATAGCCATAGGCGTTCTCCCCCTCGATCATGATGGTGGCCGACTTGATGCCCGCCTCGTCGCCCTCCTGATAGTCCATGATCTGATAGGTAAAGCCGTGGCGCTCGGTCCAGCGGGTGTACATGCGATAGAGCATCTGGGCCCAGTCCTGGGCCTCGGTGCCGCCGGCGCCGGGGTGGATGGTCAGGATGACGTTGGAGGAGTCGTACTCCCCGGTGAGCAGGGTGGCCAGGCGGGCCTCCTCCATCTCGTGCTCCAGGGTCTGGAAGCTCTCCTCCAGCTCGGGCAGCAGGGACTCGTCCTCAAACTCGTTGCCCATCTCGCACATGGCCATCATGTCGTCCCACTGGCTCTGGCGCTTTTTCTGGCCGTCCACTTTGTCCTGCAGGTTCTTGATGCGCTGCTGCACCTTCTGGGCCTTGGCCAGGTTATCCCAAAAGCCGTCGGCGGCGGACTCGGCCTGGAGCATATCCAGCTCGCGCTCGGCGCTCTCCAGATCCAGAGCCTGGCCCAGCTCCTCCAGGGCGGGGGCCAGGTTGTTCAGCTTGACTTTATACTCGTCGAATTGGAGCATAGGGTCCTCACTCTCTCTTGTAAAAACTCCCGGAAGTCCGGGGAACATGTTGTATTTAGGCCAAACTATTATATATGAAGGGGCGGAAAAAGTAAAGGAAAAACTGGCAGCTGTCCCAGAAAGGCGGGCAAAAGGACCGTCCGGCCGGGGAGAGCCCCGTCAGCGGTCGCTGACCCACCAGCCCTCGCCCCGGAAAATCAGATCGTCCAGGTCGTCCCTGGGGTCGGGCTGGGGCGGCAGCTGCAAAATAGGGGTGGAAATGGTCTCGCTCAAACGTCTCATAAATCGGTTCCTCCTGTCTCTGTTCCATTGGTAGTCGTCCGGCGAAAGCCGGTACATATCAGTATATGGCGGGCACAGGGAGAGAGTTGCCGATTTTTGTACACCGAAGCGGAAAATTTCGGAAATTTTTCTGCTTATTTCGCCGGGGAACGCTGTCGAATAAAATTTAAAAAATTCTTGTTGACAAAGGCGAAGATATATGTTAAACTATCCTAGCCTTAAAGGTTGAGACTGGAGTACACAGTTTGCCGGAGTGGCGGAATTGGCAGACGCCCGGGACTTAAAATCCCGTGGGAGCGATCCCGTGCCGGTTCGACCCCGGTCTCCGGCACCATATCGCGGGGTAGAGCAGTTGGTAGCTCGTCGGGCTCATAACCCGGAGGTCGCAGGTTCGAGTCCTGCTCCCGCAACCATAAAAACAGCCGTTTTCGATAAGAAAGCGGCTGTTTTTCTAACTTTTTGAGGATATTTAAAAATGGTCCCGCTCCAAAAGTTCAACTTTAGTTCAACTCGCCCCCAAAGTTCAAGCCTTTTTCAAAAACACGTCAGCCAGAATGTCGGCGTTCTTCTGGTCTGCCGCCTCCATCACGTGAGCATAGATATTTGCCGTGGTACTGACTTGGGCGTGTCCTAACCGCTTGGAGATAGACACGCTGTCCACGCCGTTGAAGTAGAGCATACTGGCCATGGTATGCCGGAATGCGTTGGGGTTGATATGGGGCAGGCCGTGGCGCTTGCTGAACTTTTTCAGCCAGTCCGTCACGCTGTCTGGGTGCATTGGGTTCCCGTTGTCCTGGGCAAATAGAAAGCCCTCGTCAACTGCCCGCACTGCGGGCAGAAGTGATTAGGCAGAGCGTCGGTTCCGACGCCAGCCCTTTATCCTGCTTTCTTTTTCGTCCTCAGAAAAGCCGCAAAAGCGCAGAAAACGCAGTCATACCAACGTTTCCAACGCATCGATCACACGGACTTCAACACCTCCGGCACAAACGGCCCACGCTTGCTTTCTCGGGTGAAAATGGGTACACACTCGGCCCTGCTCAAAGGATTGCACACAAGGGCACACACGGCGAAACAGGGGGCGTTTCGGATGGGGGTGGTATCACTACTCTCGGAGCGTTCCGCACGTTCACCAACATCCCCGGGCCGGGTATCAGAACGGCAAGTTTTGCCGCTTTTGGGTCTTGGCCGGGGGTGCTCCCGAAGAACGCAGAAAGCCTGCGGGACAGCGATGCGCTTATGCGCGTCGCTGTTCCGCAGGCGTCGCGGCCCCGCTGGGCTGCGTGATCTTTTTGCAATTCGGTGATGTTGCTCTTTTGTGGTTAAGCAGGCGTTGTCTTCTGTACGGCGTTTATTGCTTTCGGATATGCCGAATTCTCCGTCTGCTGATGACCCTACACACATTTTCATGGTATTTCTAATTTTCCAACTGAGTGAAATCAATCATTATAAATCTATTCCACGCCGAAGGAGGCAATGGCATCCCGCATATGCTGCCAGTCGGCCCGAAGCATCTCCAGCCTCTCCCGTCCGGCAGGAGTGAGCTTGTAATACTTCCGATCCGGTCCGCCACCCCCCGGCGCCATGTACCACTCGGTGTATTTTTCCTTGCCCAGTCCCCGGAGCAGCGCGTAGATAGCGCTTTCCTGTGTGTCCGGAAAGGCGGCGCGGAGCGGTGTGAGCACCTCATAGCCGTACCGATCCCCTTGGGACAAAAGCTGGAGCAGGCATAGCTCCAGCAGCTCCTTCTTCAGCACAGGGCTCCCCCCGTTCCGATCAGTCCCACGATACCCAATGGAAGGATTCGGGAGAAAAGATAGCTCTGCATCACCTCTGGGCCGGGGACAGAGAGGTCCATCCTCACCAGATTGAGTTCCACAAAGCCGAACATTGCCGCCAGCGTAAGGCACACAAGGTACAGCGCCAGCCACCGGCGATCGCAGCACTTGGAGAGCAGCAGTGCGACAAAGGCGATCACGGCAAGGGCCACACCGCCGTTGATCAGCAGCTCCCGCAGAAGCAGAAGGATGACCTGCCAGGGGATCGCGCCCGGCTGCGCTTCAACAAAATTACGCAGCACCTCGGGCTCCATCACATACCAAGTCCACGCCAGCGTCCCCACCCCATAGGCCAGCACCACAGCCAAGGCCGGCACCAACCGTCCGGACAGGGGGCCGTTTTTCTGTCCGTGCCGCCGAAACCAGTACAGCGATAAAGGCAGACTCACCGCCATCACCCACACGGGGTACCAGTAGGGTCCATAGCCCATAATGTTGAGGGGGCTGTGTGCCGTCCAGGCCCATTTTGCCAACAGGAGAAGCCCGAAGGACAGCACGGCAAAAACCTTCAGCCACCGGCGATAGGCAGTCCCATCGGTGAGCAGGTTTGCCGCATGGATAGGCTCTCCCAGCTCCTCCACCAGCATTTTCTCATCCCGCTCTGGCCGGAAAATCAGCTCCCGATAGTCGGCGATCGCCTCCTCCGCTTCGGTAGGCGGTAGCCGCCAGCGCACTGCTCGGCTGAATTTTTTCAGATATTGTTCTCTGGTCAGAGGCTTTACCTTCTTTACCCGGCCCATCTCGACATCCTCCACTATGGCAAAATATTTAGTACTGTTAAAAATACATTACTATCATTGATGTGCTTTGTCAAGAGAAATCTCGGAGGACATGATCATTTACGCCGCAGTATCCTATTGCCGCTGCAGGATTTTCCTACTCCGTCACAACGGATCACTATGTCAGCAGTGATGACTTTCGCTCTGTCACTGAGGCCGAAGCAACTGCCGTGATGGACAAATACACCCACGAAACGCTGGCCTTTACGCCATTTGTGGTATGAGGATAGATAGTGTGGACTGTGGCGCAAGGTTGCAGTTCGCCAGTCCCTCCGGATATTACAGCCTTTGACCCAGTTTTGACCCAGAATCCGAAAAAAGCGGGCAGGGCTGGACGGAAACAATGGAAAATCCGCCGAGCGAACGGCGGTAAAAAGCACAAATCGGAGCTGAAATGACTCCGATTTGTGCTTGAGACTGCCTCATAACCCGGAGGTCGCAGGTTCGAGTCCTGCTCCCGCAACCAGAAAAGTCCTGATTTCTTACGAAATCAGGACTTTTTTAGCGTGTCGATAAACCCTTTTCTGTCATTCCGAGGAGCGAAGCACCCGCAAGGGGTACGCCGCATCCGTAAGGCAGCAAAGCTGCCAACGGCTGCGCAGCGACGTGGGAATCCGTAACTTAAAACCGGAAATATGCTGATAATCATGGATTTTGAGAACGGATTGCCACGTCGGGGCGATGCCCCTCCCTATCCCTTTTGTCCCTTCGGGACATTTCCCCTTGACAAGGGGAATCGGCCTCGCAATGACAGGCTTTTTGCGTCTTTTTATGACTTTTATTTACTTCTGTGCGGCCTGCTGCCTTGTGCTGTCCATGTTCTTCAGCAGGGGCAGGCCGCCGGTCTGCGCCCAGGTATCGGAAAAGTCCCAGCCGCAGGAGGCCAGAAAGGCCGCCCGCTGGGCGGCGGACAGGCCGGACAGGTCGGCGCTGGCGGAGACGGTGCCGCTGTTGGCACCGGCAAAGGCGATGGCGTTCTCGCTGCCCACAGGCCCGGAGCCCAGGGCAAAGCATTTTGCCACCGCTCCGCCCCGCAGACGGCCCACGATGCCGCCGGCGCGCACCCCGCCGCCGGAGGACAGCTCCGCTGCGTTGGCCCAGCAGTCGGATACGTTACCGCCCTCATAGCAGGCACCGGCGATGCCTCCGGCGTTGGAAAACTCCGGGCCGGACAGGGCGATAACGGGCTTGGCCCAGCAGCCGGACAGGGTGCCATAGTTCAGCTGGCCCACAATGCCGCCGCAGTCGCTCTGAAAGCCGGCGTTTACGGCAGAGAGCCGGGCGGTGGACCAGCAGTTCAAAATGCCGTCGTTTTTCAGGGTGCCCGTGGGGGCGCTGCTCCCCAGATAGGTGACCAGGCCCGCAACGCCGCCCACGGCGGTCTGATAGCCGCCCTCTGCCGCCTCGGTTCCGGTGGACCCGCAGCCGGTCATGCTGCCCTGGGGCACGATGCTGGCGAAGGGCACCGCCGCTGCGCCGCCCACCAGGCCGCCCACATGGGCGTCTCCCACCCCATTGGGCAGGACGGCCTTTACCGTGCCCGCAGCGGTGCAGCCGGTGAGCTTGGCAGCCTGGGTAAAGCCCGCCAGGCCGCCTGCGTTCAGGTCCACGTCGCTGCCGCCCTCATAGCGGACGCAGATGTCCATGTCCGCCGTGCAGTTTGTCAGCTCCCGGTCCAGATAGGCTGCAAAGCCGCCGAAATAAAGCTTGCCGGAGCCCTCCTGAACGGCCTTCTCGCTGAGGGTAAGGTCCATGGTCCCCTTCACCGTCAGGTTTTCACAGGGGCCGTTCCAGCCATAAAGCAGGCCGCCCCCGGCGCTGGAATAGCTGCGGCTCTGGATGCGATAGGTGACGGAGTGTCCGCCGCCGTCTAAATTGGTCTGAGGAAAGGCCCCGTCGGCGGAGGACAGGGGGGCCATGCCGTCGGGCAGGGCGAGGTCGGCGGCCAGCTTGAAATAGACGCTCCGGTCCAGGGTGTCAGTGCGCTGGGCCAGCAGGGCAAACTGGTCCGCCGTGGTGATGAGGTAGGGATGAGATTTAAATCCAAAGCCTGCGGCATAGCGCCCGTCAAAGCTCTGGCTCTGCGACAGGGTGCGGGTCCTGACCATGTCCTCCCTGACGTTGCCCCGCAGGGTCCAGGCGTTCTCCCCCTTCTGGGTGGCGAAGAAGGACACATGGGTTGGCTCTGTGCCGCCGTCGTTGGCGATGACCACATTTTTGTCCGCCTTGGCGGAGAGATAGACGTTGGAGCTCTCCCCGGAAGCTGCGCTGTCCAGAAGGATGGTCACGTTGGGGCAGGTGACCAGGGCGTTCTGTCCGCAGGTCAGGTGATAGGTGCCGGGCTGGGTGACATACAGGTCGAACATGCTGTTGATGATGGTAATGACCTGGGCCCGGGTGACGATGTCCTTGGGCATCAGTCTGCCGTCGGCACCGCCCCGGACGTGGCCCAGGCGGAGCATGGTACTCACCGCCTCGGTGAACGGATCGGACACCTGGGCATAGTCGCTGGGGGCCTTGACAGAGCAGCGCATCCGGTCACGGCTGAGATCGGCCCGGCGGAAGCCGCTGGCGATCATATAGATGGCCTCCTCCCGGGAGAGGGGCTGGTCGGGCTTGATGTTCAGGTCGGTGTTCAGGGTCACACGATAGTAGTTCATAGCGGTGACGGCGTCATAGCACCAGGCCGTTTTAGGCAGGTCGGGATAGGAGTAGCCCGCAATCGGCTCTATCCCCAGAATGCTGTAGAGAATGGCGGAGAGCTGTCCCCGGGTGACGGGGTCGTCCGGGTGGAACTTCCCGTCGGGATAGCCCTTGAGAATGCCGGAGTCAGACCATCTGTCGATGTAGGGCTTGGCCCAGTGCTTGGCCGTTACGTCGGGATATTGCGCCGCAAACGCCGTCGTCCCCATGCAGCAGACGAGCAGCACAGACAGGAGCAGCGCTTGCAAGAGACGTTTTCCTGTGAGATGCTTCTTCATGGTGATCCCCTTTCTTTTCCTCGTATCAGAGCCGGGACTGTTTTCGGACAAAGAACAGATGACTCTGCCCTGAGTATATCATGGAAATATTGCACAGACAAGCAAAAACCAAAATTCAGGGATGCGTTCAGGGTATATTTGCAAAAAAGGCTCAGGCGCACGCTGCGCCTGAGCCTTTTGGGGGTTTCTGGTCTTAGAATTCTGCGTTGCCCACCGTTCTGGGGTGGAGCTCCACGTCCCGGATGTTGCCGATGCCGGTGAGGTACATGACCATGCGCTCGAAGCCCAGGCCATAGCCGGCGTGGCGGCAGGAGCCGTATCGCCGCAGGTCGCAGTAGTACTTATAGTCCTCGGGGTTCATGCCCAGCTCACGAATGCGGGCCTCCAGCACGTCCAGCCGCTCCTCACGCTGGGAGCCGCCGATGATCTCGCCGATGCCGGGGACCAGACAGTCGGCGGCGGCAACCGTCTTGCCGTCGTCATTCTGGCGCATGTAGAAAGCCTTGATCTCCTTGGGGTAGTCGGTGACGAACACGGGCTTTTTGAACACCTGCTCGGTGAGATAGCGCTCGTGCTCGGTCTGCAGGTCGCAGCCCCACTCCACCTTGTAATCGAACTTGTCGTTGACCTTTTTCAGCAGCTCCACCGCCTCGGTGTAGCTCACCCGGCCGAAGTCGGAGGAGGCCACATGCTCCAGACGCTCCTTCAGGCCCTTGTCCACAAAGGAGTTGAAGAAGTTCATCTCGTCGGGGCAGCGCTCCATGACGAAGCGGATGATATACTTGATCATGTCCTCAGCGGTGTCCATATAGTCGTTCAGGTCGGCAAAGGCCATCTCGGGCTCCACCATCCAGAACTCGGCGGCGTGGCGGGCGGTGTTGGAGTTCTCCGCCCGGAAGGTGGGGCCGAAGGTGTATACGTTGCCGAAGGCCATGGCAAAGTTCTCGGCGTTGAGTTGGCCGGACACGGTGAGGCTGGCCTTTTTGCCGAAGAAGTCCTGGCTGTAGTCCACCTGGCCGTCCTCCGTCATAGGCACGTTGGCCAGATCCAGGGTGGTCACCTGGAACATCTCGCCGGCACCCTCGCAGTCGGAGGCGGTGATGATGGGCGTGTGGGCATAGACGAAGCCCCGGTCCTGGAAGAAGCAGTGGATGGCGTGGGCGGCCACAGAGCGCACCCGGAAGGCGGCGGAGAACAGGTTGGTGCGGGGGCGCAGGTGCTGGATGGTGCGCAAAAACTCCACGCTGTGGCGCTTTTTCTGTAGGGGATAGTCGGGGGCGGAGGGGCCCTCTACGGCGATGGAGACGGCCTTTACCTCCAGAGGCTGCTTGGCCTGGGGGGTGAGGACCACCGTGCCGGTGACGATGAGGGCGGCCCCCACGTTCTGACCGGCGATTTCCTTGTAGTTGTCCAGGGTGTTGGCATCCATGACCACCTGGAGGTTCTTGAAGCAGGAGCCGTCGTTGAGCTCGATAAACCCGAAGGTCTTCATGTCCCGGATGGTGCGGGCCCAGCCGCAGACGGTGATGGTCTGACCGCTGAGGGCCTCCTGGTCGGCGAACAGGGCCGCAATAACAGTGCGTTCCATAAAATGATCCTCTCCAATATTTTAAATGTTGATTGAACATGGTTGAATCCGGCCCCGCAGGGCCGGACACATCTATTATAATGATTTTTTCCACATTTACAAGGGTCGCAGGGGATTTTATCCCGGCTCAGGACAAAAAAGATGCGGCTCCCACCGTTTGGGGGCCGCATCTTTGCACAAAAGAGGAAAAATCAGAAGCTGAGGGAGCCGAAGGCGATGCACCGGCCGCTCTGGCGGTCGAAGAGCATGATGTTGTCCCCGGAGACGGACAGGGGGACCTTGGCCCCGATGGTGAACAGGGAGCTGCCGAAGATCACGCCGGTGAGCAGGAATTCGCCCACCCGGACCTTGATGGTGGACTCCATGCCGGTGGGCATGGCACCGTAGATCTCCCCCTCCAGAGCGCTGGAGTCGGCGATGTCCAAAAACTCGGGCCGGATGCCCAGCACCAGGTCGGTATCGGTGAGGACGGGGTCGTCCCGGAGGGAGTCGTCCTCCTCCTCCACCTTGGCGATGTGATAGCGGAAGGTCTCGTCCTTGTTGCTCTTTTCCACATAGGACTTCTGGGCGGCATTCTTCTGATGCTCGGCCTCCCGGCGGGCGATATCCTCGTTCCGGGCCCGGAACCAGTCGGGCAGACTGACGGGGCTGGCAGGGCGGAACACGGCCTTGCGGCCACCCAGCAGGGTGAGGGGGATGGTGCCGTCGGCGGCCTGGGCGCCGGTGGCCTCCACAAAGTTGATGGAGGGGTTGCCCACAAAGTCGGCCACGAACAGGTTGCTGGGCTTGTTGTACACGGTGAGCGGGGCCTCGTACTGCTGGAGCACGCCGTTGTTGACCAGGCAGATCTGGGTGGCCAGGGTCATGGCCTCCATCTGGTCGTGGGTGACGTAGACAAAGGTGGAGCCCGTCTCCACATGGAGCCGCTGGAGCTCGTAGCGCATCTCCAGGCGGAGCTTGGCGTCCAGGTTGGACAGGGGTTCGTCCATGAACAGCACCGAGGGCTCCGGGGCCAGGGTGCGGGCAATGGCCACCCGCTGCTGCTGGCCGCCGGACAGCTCGGCGGGGTAGCGGTCCATGAACATGCCAATCTTTACGATGCGGGAGACCCGGCGCACGGACAGGTCGATCTCCTCTTTCGTGAGCTTGCGCTTTTCCAGCACAGGCTGGCCGTTCTGCAGCACCCGGAATTGGTCGTCCAGGGTCTGGCTCTTCCGGGCGGCGGCAACTTTGCGTTCCAAAGCGGCGATGTCGGCAGCGGGGTCCTTCCCGGACTCCAGGTGATAGGCAAAGAGCTTTTTTGCGGTGTAGATGGAGAGGGTGAAGGCATCGATGAGCTTGATGTAGGCCCGCTTCTCGTCCAGCTTTCCGGTTTTGTCCCGGCAGTCCTCCAGGATCTTGACCACCTCGCCGGGGGTCTTTAGGATCTGGGCCAGCCGGGCGGCATTTTTGGCTTCAAAATCGACCTTGGGCAGGGTGTCCTTCACGTTGCTCAGGCCGAAGGCGATGTTGTCATACACCGTCATGTTGGGCCACAGGGCATAGTTCTGGAACAGGAAGCCCACCTTCCGCTTGTTGGGCGGGACGTTGATGCCCAGGTCCGAGTCGAACACCACCTGGTCGCCGATGGTGATCCGGCCGCAGGTGGGGGTCTCCAGTCCGGCGATCATGCGCAGGATGGTGGTTTTGCCGCAGCCGGAGGGGCCCAGCAGGGTGACGAAGGAGTTATTTTTGATGACCAGGTCCAGGTCATCCACGGCGTAGAACTTGCCCCAGCGCTTGGTCACGTGCTCTAATTTGATTTCAGGCATGATTTAACCTCCAATTCCCTTGTCCAGACTGGCCCCTGTCACCTTGTTGACCAGGGTATTGCAGACCAGAATGGTGATGATCAAAATCAGGTTGATGCCGCTGGAGAAGGCGTACAGGCCCATCTCGTCGAAGTAATCCAGGGTGGTGGACAGGATGAAGCCCTGGACGCACAGCAGCATGAACAGGGACAGCTCTCTCAGGCAGGTCATAAAGGGGAGGAGATATCCGCTGATGATAGAGGACTTTTGAATGGGAATGATGATACGGGTCATCCGCCGGACCCAGGGGATGTCCTGGATGATGGCGGCCTCTTCGATCTCGCCGGAGAGCTGGAGCATGGAGTTCAGCGAGCTGCGGCTGGCGAAGGGGATGTATTTGATGGTGCCCACGATGATGAGGATGGTGTAGGTGTTGAACAGGTTCACATGCTCGTTGGAGAACAGGATGAAGAAGGCCACACCCACGGCGATGGAGGGCATCAGATATGGCAGAAAGGCCACGCTGTTGACATAGTTTGCCCATTTACTTCGCCTGTTTTTGGACACGGCATAGCCGATGAGGGTGCCGATGGTGCCCGCCAGCAGGGCGCAGCACACGCTGACCCAGATGGTCCCCCGGAAGGCGTGCCAGATGGTCTCGTTATGCAGGATGCCCTTCTGGCCGTACATGCCGTTTTCGGTGACGTTCTCGCTGGTGACCCACCACTTGGTGGTGAGATTTTTGGTGTCCCCGGTGTACAGGAAGGAGTAGTCCCCGGGGTTGGGCAGGAAGGTCTCGAAGGCGAAGGAGACAATGGGGAAGATGCTGGTGAAGAAGGTGACCACCACCAGAACAAGGGCGATGACATAGCGCCCCACCCGGCCCAGGTTGATCTTGGAGATCTGGCCGGACTTGCCGGTGACGGTGGTGTAGTTTTTGCGGGACTGCAGGCTGAGCTGGTTGAGGAGCATGATGGCCACGCCGAAGATCATCATGATGATGGCCAGGATGCTGGCCTCGCCGGTGTATTTGGAGTTCATGGACACATACTTGGTGGCCAGGGTGGTCAGCCCCAGATAGTGGGGCACGGGGTAGGAGCCCATGGCGCTGCCGAACACCAGCAGGATGGTGGACAAAATGGCGGGCTTGACCATGGGCAGGGTGACCCGGCACATGATCTTCCACTTGGGGGTATCCAGAATGGTGGCCGCCTCCTCCAGGTTGGCGTCCATGTTGCGGAAGATGCCGCCGATGAGGATATAGGCGAAGGGGGCATAGTGCAGGCCCAGTACCACAATGCTGGGGAACAGGCCCTTGCACCACCAGATGGGCATGGTGATGCCGGCGGTGGCGGCCAGCAGGCCGTTGGAGGTGCCGGTGACGGCATTGGAGTTGAACAGGTTCTGCCACACCACGGCCAGGGTCCACTGGGGCATGATATAGGGGAAGATGAAGATGGAGCTGAGATACTTTCTCCAGGCCAGATTGGTCCGGGTGATGAGAAAGGCGAACAGGCCGCCGAAGAGGATGGACACCACACAGGTGCCCACCGCCAGCCACACCGTGTTCAGCAGAGGCGTCCACAGGTTGGACTTTGCCATGGAGCTGGTGAACAGGTCGATGTAGTTCACGGCGGTGTAGCCGCTGGACTGACCGGTGAGATAGGCGTCTATCGTTCCGGCGTGGATCTTGAACGTGTCCTCTACAATGGCGATGATGGGGGCGACGGTGGTGACCGTGAGGACCAGGCCCATCAGCAGGAGGATCACGTTATGGGGTTTGGAAAAAAAGGTCTTTACCTTGTTCGTGCGAATGGCGGACCGGGAGGCCCGGGAGGTGGTTGTCTGATCCATGAAATCTCTCCTTCTTGTTACCGGGAAAAGCGCCCTTGGAGGCGGGGCAAGCCGGACTCCAAGGGCGCTTGTTCATGCGGTGCTCAGGGCCGGTCAACAGCGCCCGACAGAAACGGGGGAGCTTAGGTGGTGATGTACTTGGTGAGCATCTCTACCCAGCTGCCCACGGTGAAGGCGACGGAGGCACAGTACTCGGGGTCCTCCAGGACCAGCTTGCCGTCGGTGGTCCACCAATCATAGCCCCGGTCGTTCTTGGCGGGGAACTGCACGGTCACGCCGTCCTCGGCCATGCCGCCGGTCTGGTGGTGATAGGTCTCCTCGTTCTCAGCCATAACGGTGGGGTTGGAGGAGTAGCCGCCCATGTCCTTGCCCCAGGCGGAGAAGCCGTCCTCGGTGCAGGTCATGTAGGCGATGAAGGCGCAGGCGGTCCAGGGCAGGGGGCTGTTGTCGGTGACGAACAGGTAGTGGCAGTAGCCGTAGCCGCCGATGCCCTGATAGCCGTCGTCATAGGCGGCCACGTTCACGTTGTTCACGGAGACGGAGGAGGACTCCTCCACGCTGCGCAGCTTGGAGTAGACCAGCAGGCCGAACTGATCGGTGGCGGACTTGTCCACCAGGGTGTTGCAGATGGGGCCGTCGTCGGTCTGCTCGTTATAGCTCTCTACCCACAGCTTGATCCAGGCCAGGGAGTACTTGGCGTCGGCACCCAGACCCAGGTCGGCGGCCTCGGATTCCATGGCATCGATGGTGGGCTGGAAATAGGCCTGCTCGTCGGCGGACAGGGCCTCGAAGGCCTCCTTCATCCAGGCGGCATAGTCGTCACGGGTGAGCATGTACAGGAAGTTCTTGCCCACGATCTCGGAGTCGATGTCCATGAACAGGCCGTGCTCGCCCTCGGCCACGAAGTCCCAGCAGTTGTCATAGGTCTTGCTGCCGGTGTTGTTGTACATGAACACCTTGTTCAGGGTCTGCAGGGGCAGGAAGCCGTCGTAATCGGCGGCGGTGGTGTTGTTGGCCTCGGCCCACTCCTTGGGGATGAAGGTGTCCAGCACGCCGGGCTGGACCATCTTGGACTCGATCTGGTTGCCGTCCTGGATCAGGGTCATGGCGAAGGTGCCGGTGTCCTTCAGGGAGTCGGCGGTGAGCTGGTCGAAAATTTTGTTGTTCTTGGGCTGCTGCCACTCGAACTCCATATTATAGCTGGGGTCGATGGACTGCAGATACTCGATGAACAGGGGAAGGGCACTCTTGCCGCGGCTGGAGTTGCCCACGCCATAGAACATCTTGCCGTTGGACTCCTCAATGGCCTTTTTGGCCAGCTCCTCCAGGCTCATGCCCTGGGCCTGCTGGATGATCTGCTGGGTGGGGGTCAGGTCGCCGGACTTGCTGGAGCTGCCGCCGGCGCTGCCGGAGGTATTTCC
>QWCK01003102.1_pt1 | contig 18910 bp, 16 predicted proteins | sample 1972571 | NCBI WGS metagenome assembly QWCK01 (sample SAMN09866710, study PRJNA288562) | Human gut metagenome isolate term2_stool, whole genome shotgun sequencing... | isolation source: gut | host: Homo sapiens | place: USA: California
ATATAATTATTCATAAATCTCCCTCAAATAATATATTGTTTTTGTAAGGGTGAAGACATCAGCGACTCCACCACTGCTTATTTTATTTTTTAGATAAAACTCATCTAGTAAATGAAGTTCTTTATCAATATTATTACCCCTTAGATAGGAATTATAAAGACTAAGAGCCCAGTCTTGCAAAAATCTAAGTGTCTTTATATCTGACCTAGCAAGGGTCGTAGTATCATCAACCCAAGCAATTAGTATTAAGGTTAGGATAATATCATCCATATTAAACTTATTATAAGCAAGGCTTAGATTAAATAAGTCTTCATATCCATTTAGAGGAAAAGTTCTAACATCCTTAAGACCAAGATTTTTATAAGACCTAGCATTTTTATCATTTTCATAATCAAGTGTAAGTGGCTTAGAAAATTCTTTTATAAAAAGTGGAGTCTTCGCGAAATCATTAGTTTTAATTAAACCAAAAATGAGAATAATTATAAGGAAAATAAAGCCCTTGTAGGTGTTAATGCCGCCACTTTCTTTAAACATTTCCTTTTCAATTTCTATCCCTCTAACTCTCAACTTATCGAAAGTATCTATTTGATCCCAAGCTGTATTATTAAGCTCTTTGCAAATTACATTTATAGAATTAGTAAAATCTGTGTGGGTCATATCGTCATGAGCGCCACTAGAGTGGAAGTTTACACAACCAAAAGAAGGCTCGCGGCTAAGCTCTTCAGTAGCCGCAAGTTTGATAGCCTTAGTAATAATTTTTATATCCATATTAACAAATCATAAATCCGTTTTTAAAATCTAGAAATATAAAAAGAAAGTCGCAAAGCCCCATAAATAAACCTCCTAAGGATGTACAAGTTACTTTAATTATACACAATAATAAAATATATGTAAAACGAGTGGTATGGTGTTAGATTTTAAAATAGGATTTATCCAATATCAATGTTAGCATGAAGTTAAAAAATCCTACTAAGATGGGAACTTTTAAGAATTACAATAAAAAAACCAGTTATTAAGTTTTCCTTAATAACTGGATTTTAATTTATTTTTTTACTATTGGTTAATTAACCTTGAAGTCCATCTGCTTGTCTTTGCATGTTTTCAAAAACTATGTCGTGGATGTCGCCTAGGCTTGCGGCATATTCTAGGACTTCCCATGGTTTGTTGGAGTGGAAGTGGATTTTTATAAGATCTTCATCTCCCACAGCTAGGAGGCTGTCGCCTTCTAGGTTTTCTGATATATAGTCGAAGATTTCATCTTCGTCTAGGTCCTTGTCGACTCTTGCTATTAGCATTTGGCAATCAAATTTATATTCTATTTTTTCACTCATCATGATTCCTTTCTTTAATGGTAATGAAAATTTTGTAGGCAAAATTTTCATGGTTCTCACAGTTTATCAAGCACGAAGTGCGAAGTATAAACTGATGAGAAACCTTATGTAATTTTTTACAAGCGATGCGACGAATAGGAGCATTGATTGTAAAAAGATTACGTTCCCTACAAAATTAACTTGTTAATTTTGCGATTAATTTCTAATTTATCTTATCTAAGTTTTTGATAAATATTATCACTTACATTATACCCTAGTTTCTCATGGTTAGGTTTTTCTTTAGTTCTTCTTCTAGGCTTCTGATTTCGGCTTGGGCTTTTTCGCGGTTTTTAGCGCCTTCGATTTGGATGTTTCTTACTTCTTCTATGGTTGAAATTAGGGCTTCGTTGGTGTGTTTGATTGTTTCTACGTCGACTATGCCGCGTTCTGTTGCTTTGGCGGTTTCTATTGTGTTTTGCTTCAATGTGTCTGCGTTTTTCTTTAGTAGGTCATTGGTTAGGTCTGTTACCATTTGTTGGGTCCTGATGGCCTGGTCGGTGTGGTGCATGCCGAGGGCTAGGACCATTTGGTTTTTCCAAAGTGGGATGGTTGTGACTATGGTTGTCTGGATTTTTTCTGCCATGATGGAGTTTGATGATTGGACCATTCTTATTTGTGGGGCCATTTGAATGGAGACCATCCTTGTAAGGTCTAGGTCGTGGAGTTTTTTCTCAAAACGGTTGGCCTGGGCCTTTAGGTCGTTTACTTTTTGGGCATCGAGTGGCAGGTTTGACTCACTTGCCGCCTTTTCTAGGGCAGGGAGGTCATTTTTGTATAAATCTTCAAGTTTCCTCTTGCCAGCTTCGATGTACATGGAGATTTCCTTGTAGTAGTCTTCGTTTAAGTCGTACATCTGATCTAGCATGGAGATATCTTTCATTAATGTTATTTGGTGGTTTTCAAGGTTTCTTGCCACTTCGTTGATGTTTTTTTCTGTGGACTGGTATTTGACTTTTAGATTGTCAATTTTCCTGCCAGCCTTTTTGAAAAAGCCAAGAGGTCCCTTAGATTCTTCTTCATTATCCATGGTTTTGATGTCCATGACTACTGTGTCAAGAAGTTTTCCAATCTCGCCTAGGTCCTTATCTTTCACAGCATCTAGGGTCTTTTCAGAAAAGGTTGAAATTTTCTTTTGGGCACCTGATCCGTATTGGAGGATGATGTTGGTGTTGTCTAGGTCGATTTTTTTGGCAAAGTCGTCTATCATCTTTTCCTCAGCTTCTGAAAAAACAACCTTATTTTCGATTTTTTCTGGTTCGGTCTTTAGAATTTGATCGAGTTTTTCGTCCTCTTCCTCAAAGCCGTCTAGTTTTAATTCGATATCACTCATAGTCTTTAAAATCTCCTTCAAGTAGTCCTTCTTGTTTTAAAACAAGTCTAATTGTGTCAATATCAGTCTTCACATCCATTGCCTTGTCGGTTATAAGATCAACTTTGATCTTGTCAAAGGCCTCGGTTATGGTTGTAATTGAGCTTTCAATTTCCGCCATGGATTTTAAAATCTTGGCGTCATTTGTGTCTATCTGTTCAAATTCTTGGTATGATTCAACAAGTTTGGCTGCTGTTGGCATATAAAAGTCGTTGAATTTATTTAAGCTTGCTGCCTTGTCCGGATATTTTTTCAAGATTCCCAGGATGTCTCTTATATTTTCAAATAGGGGATTAAGGGCCGCGCCAAAGTCTCTGGAATGGATTAAGGCACGTTTTTCCTCCATATTCTTTAATATCGCACTTGAATTTGCGATTATTTCCTCAGCTTCGTAGGTATTTAAATCTTCCACAGGTCCGATTTCTTCCTTCTTGTATGAAGGGACCTTGCCTAGATTTTCCTTATAGAGCTTAAAGGTTGGAATATCAAGGATAAATATGGAGTCATTTTCAACTATCCTTGCTTGTTTGAAATAGTTTTGCTTCATAAAATAAAGCAAATCTTTGATGGTTTCTTCCTCGGTTTGACTTACTGCACTTGCTAGATCTCTTATTGAGATAATGGTTGAATTACCAAGCTCTCTCCTATATCTAGCATAATTTATCCCAAGCCTTTTGTAGTGGCTAGAAAGTTTCCACATAAGGACTGGTGCCGCCACAGCCCCTGCCAGGCTTAAAAATCCAACAAGAATTGAACCATATTCGGGATAATCTAATTGATCCATACCTATAGCAAAAAGGGTCATTCCAACAAGGATAGCCCCGATTTTCAACAGGCTTGACTTGGATTTTTCCTTAGGTTTTTGCTCGCAAATATCAGGATTTTTTGCTGCTGGTAATTTCTTATTATATCCCTTGGAAAAGCTTGAAACAGCGTGATTTACAGAGTTTTTTATAGTTTCACCAATGGACTCAAAATCTATATCATCAAAGTCAAAATTGAAATTAAAATTATCTTTCTGACTGTACTTATCTTTTTTCTTCATTTTATCTCCTTACAAAAGGTGATTTTCCTCTTTCTGATATTATACTATAGGATAAATATTTTTAAAATTCTTAAGATTAGATTTAATTATCTTAATTTAATCTGGGAGTCATTTTAAATCTTTAATCTCATTGAAGAGTTCTTTATTTTTTTGAATGTCATCCCTATTTCCAAAGACAACTAGGTTGTTAAAGGCCATCGCCTTGGAAAAACTCTCGCTTAAGGCTTTGATATCATCAAGACTTGCCTCTTTGATTTCGGATAAGATGTCGTCATCTTTTTTGGCAGAAGGGATTCTAAAGTAGGAATAGTCTGCATCTCCCATTTGTTTCGGGCTTTTTGGTCTTAATATCGAACCCATAGAGGAAATTTTTTGGTTTTCAAAGTCTCTGTCAGTCATTTCAAGTTCTTTTGCAATCTCGCCTAGGCTGTCGAAAGCTTCTATAGTCTTGCTAATATTTGGATCCCTGTAGGAATAGGTTGCAAGCATCATGGACCTTGATACAAACATACCTGCCCCGTAGGCACCTCCTTGGGCCCTGATTAGGGAATAGAGGTAAGGGTTTGACATGATTGACCCTGCGAGGAGGAATTTTCCCTTGTATTCGCCTTCTAATTCATAGAAATTAGCTGATTTAGAGACGTAGTTGACATTTGCATCTGTCATTATGGCTTCTTTTTTGGCCTTGGCTTCAAATTCGATTTCTACATCAGTTTCTCTTTGACCAAGGTCTGCAAAGGCTTCATTTATTCCAGCTTTCATCAATTCATAGCCGTCTTTTTCGCATGAGATATTTATAGAAAGATCTTTGGTGAAAATCCTCTTGTAGACATTTTCTAATCTTTCTCTTAGCTTATCAAAGTCATTTTCAGCAAGGTCAATATTTTCTTTTATAAAGTCATAATAGGCTATGCCTGATAGGTTTTCCTGGATGAAGGCGTGCTTGTCTATGTGGGCATTGGCCCTGTTTATCGCTATCATATGGCCGATGTCGTACATTCTTGATTCGAAAACGGATTTTCTGATTTTTAACAGTTCAAGGATACGGGCCTTGTTAGTAAAGAGGGATGCAGTGGTGAAATCTTTTACAAGCTCTGCTGCGTCTTTGGCGTAAACTGGCAGGGTCTTAAAGCTTACTTTGAAGGTCCTGTCAATTTCTGTTAGACTCTTTCTAAAGGTCATGATGGAGAAATTTAGAGATCCTAGTTTTTGCCAGATTATGTCGTCAATTTCTGTATATTTCATATTTTTTGTGTCGACAGATCCCATGATTTCTCCCAAAAGTTGGGCATATTTGAAGTCTTCAAGGCTAAGGTGGTTTAGGTTAAAATACATATCTGTGTAGATAAGCCCTGCTGTGGCAAGATCGTTAAAGACGTATTCAAAGGTGTCTGTTTCAACTTCTCTTGGGACAGGTCTGGTCTTTGTAGGTACGTCTTTGATGTCGAGTTTTGGAATAGTCGCCTTTTCTTCCTCGGTATCTTCTCGGTCTTGGTAGGCCTTTAGCTTTTCCAAATCTTCCTTGATTTTGGCAAGTTTCTCTGGAGTCATTTCCTCATTGACCTTTTTTAGGTATTTTTTAAAAGCCTCCTCTTCTTTTTTGTTATAATCAACTGAAGGCCTTGCTATGTGGATAAGTTTAGTAGGATTATCTAGGAAAAATTCCTTTATAAAGTCTTCGTAATAGCTGGTGTCAATTAGACTTTTTAATTCTTTTAAGTAATCAATCACTCTAAAGACCTCGAAAGGATCTGCGTCAAAGGACATGGATAGGTAGTAGTTTAGGCCAGAATTTACTGAGTTTAGATTTTCCATTTGGCCAAAGTCAAAAAGGGAAAAGGCAGATTTTAGAGCTTCCTTGTTGATTCCCTGGCTTGCCTTTTTTAGGCCACTTTCTATAATTTCTACAAAGTAGTCTTTTTTGCCGGCGTCAGTTTTTTGAGCCTGGATAAGAAGGGCAGACCTGTTGCCGTAGGCATTTCTCGCGTAAAAATATTCTGGAGAAATCTTTTCTTGGATTTCATTTCTAATCTTAGATGAATCCATGTTAAAAAGGGCGTTTACAAGGATGGCCGCTGTCAAAGTTTCCTTTATATTAAGGCCAGAATGACTGAGCATGGCATAAGTTAGATAGTCTTGGCCTACTTTTTCCTCGCTTGCAGGATAGGTGGACTCGATTATTTTCTCGTATGTATTTTCCCTTACTTCCATATCAAGGTCCATATCCTTGGCCTCGTATTTTGAGAGATATCCTTCATCAAGCCTTGAAAGATATGGGTCAATGTCTTCTATATTGCCGTAAAAATAAATATAGGCGTTTGATGGATGGTAGTGGTCTTCGTAGAATTTTTTAAATTCTTCAAAGGTTAAATCTTTTATAGCACGAGGATCACCCCCAGACTCGTATTCGTAGGGAGAATGTCTGTATAAATAGGTGTTTATATCATTATCTATGATGGATTCTGGATCAGAAAGAGCACCTTTCATTTCGTTATAAACCACACCTGAAACTCCAACAACCTCATCGCCTTCCAAATCAAAATGCCAACCTTCCTGGTCTAGGATTTCCTTTTTATTTATAACAAGGGGAGCAAAAACCGCGTCAGTGTAGACGTCGACTAGGTTTCTAAAATCCTTGTCATTTTCGCTAGAAACAGGGAAGACAGTCTTGTCGGGATAGGTCATGGCATTTAAAAAAGTCTGTAAAGATGAGGAATCCATGGCCATAAAAGGGTCCTTGGTGGGGTATTTGGAAGAACCGTTAAGGACAGAATGCTCCATAATGTGGGCCATGCCCTTGGAATTTGTAGGTGGAGTCTTAAAACCTATGGCGAAGGTCTTGTTGGTATCGTCTTTTTTAGCAAAAACAACCTTCGCTCCACTTTTTATATGTCTGTAGTGAAAAGCCTCTATACCTATGGCAGGGAAATTTTCACTTTTGATTAATTCGTAATTTTTATTCATAATACATCCTTTACTAATTGTTGTTAAGGCTACTATACTCTATAGTGAGAAGTTTTTTAATCAAGGCTTAATGAGGGAAAAGTTGGGTAATAATAACTATATAAGGAGGGAAAATGAAATTAGGAATAATAGGGGCAGGAAAGATTGCCCAAGAAGTTTTAACCTTTATAAATGAAATAGAAGAAATTGATCTAGTTGCTATTGCAGCTACACAGAGAAGTGAGGATAAGCTAAAAGGCTTGTCAGAAAAATACGGCATAGAAAATTATTACACTGACTATAATGAACTTTTGGCAAATCCAGATGTGGAAGTAGTCTATGTGGCACTGCCAAACAACCTCCACTATGAAGTTATGGATAAGGCCCTAGAAGCTAATAAGGATATTATCTGCGAAAAGCCATTTACAGCCAATATCAACCAGGCCCTAAAGATTTTTAAAAAGGCAGAAAGCAAGGGAAAAATAGTCTTAGAAGCTATGTCTAACCGCTTTATACCAAATGCTTTGAAGGTCAAAGAGGAAATTTCAAAGCTTGGCAAGTTAAAAATAGTATCTTTTAACTATTCCCAATACTCATCCAGGTACGACCGCTTTATAAAAGGCGACATAGCACCAGCCTTCTCCCTAGAATATGCGGGCGGTGCTTTGATGGATTTAAATATATACAATATCGACTACGCCGTAAACCTCTTCGGCAGGCCAAAAGATGTGAGATATTTCCCAAATATCGAAAAATCAATCGATACATCGGGAGTATGCCTCCTAGACTACGAGGACTTCAAGGTGGTTTGTATAGGAGCTAAAGATAGCTCTGCCAGCCTAGTAAACACCATCCAAGGCGAAGACGGCACAATAGAAATCCCAGACGCTTTAAATAACTTTGGATCCTATAAGATTAAAAAAACAGGTGGAAACTACGAGAGTCATAACGAAAACGAAGAAAAATCAAGACTTTATTATGAATTCGTAGCCTTTGAAGAAATCATAAGAAAGAGAGACATGGAAAAGGTAGAAGCCTTAAAAGAAAACACCTTAATCACAGCAGAAGTAATAAACCAAGCCAGAATAGAAGCAGGAATCTTCTTCCCAGCTGACAGTGAAAGCTAAGAGGAAAGATAGAAAAAAAAGAGCATCAAATTAGTCAGGTAAAGAAAAAAGTCGAAACCGTTTCCGTTTTTCATACTAGTGTGATATAATAAAGACAGGATTTGTAATAAAAAATACAATGTAAGGTTGTGCCCATAAACATACTTCTATTTAAAAAGCTTGATAAGGTTATTTTTTATTGGTAATTATTAGCTAGTTAAAAAGAAGTAAGCATAAGGAAAATCTAAGAAAAAAACCAGCGATTTTGCCGAAAGGCAAAGAGCGAAAAATCAAGCCTTTTTCTAATGATATAGATGTTATGAATTATTGTTGCTTAGGTAATACAGGGTAAATATAATTTGTGAGAAAAGATTTCTAATCCAGAAGTCCGTAAAAAATCGCTTGTTTGAGGCGAAGCCGAGTTTGCGATTTTTAGGACTTTGCAGATTAGAAATCTATTAGAAGAATATTTTACTCATACGAGGACAATATCTCTATCAATAGTTTGCCGCAGGCAAACACAATATCCCCCGCGAGGGGTCGCCCGGAGGGGGTAGCCGAGAGGGGTTTGGGGAGACAGGTTGGGGAACGTGCGAAACGTTCCCCTGGGCCTCCCCATCTACGAAGCCATTCAGAATAGAAAAATCATTATCTAAAAGATAAAATTCCGAAGAGAAATAGTAAATAAAATCAATATTTTAAACAATTCGGATATTCTAAATAACATAAAACGATAATCTTATATTTTAGATAAAATAAAAAATGCAAAATCTTGGATTTTAAAAATAATTTTATATTGTATAAAAAAACAAATCACACTAGCATGGAATGCAAAAAAATAAATCGTAGGCATTCCGGGAATGCAAAAAAACAAAATAACTGGAGTTATTCCAGGAAAAAAAGAAAGGAGAGATGTTATGGTAGGAATCATCCTTGCAAGCCATGGGGCTTTTGCAGAGGGGATCAAGGAGTCTGCTCAAATGATTTTTGGCGAACAAGATAAGTTTGAAGCAGTTGTTCTTAAGCCTTCCATGGGTCCAGATGAATTTAGGGCAAATCTTGAAGCGGCTATTAAAAAAGTCGATTCAGAAGAAATCTTGTTCCTTTGCGACCTTTGGGGCGGTACACCTTTTAACCAATCTTCAGCTGTTTTTGACGGTCATGAAGATAAGTGGGCCATTGTTTCAGGTCTTAACCTTCCTATGGTAATCGAGGCCTTGTCTGAAAGATTTACACAAAATTCTTCTCACGAGATTGCCAAGGTTATTATTAATAGTGCCAAAGATGGCATTAAGGCTAAACCTGAATCTATAAACCCAGTTGAGGGCAAGGTAGCTTCTGAAGATGCGGCAGCTGATAAGGAAGTAGAAAAGAAGATGGTAGGAGGTACTATTCCAGAAGGAACAGTCCTTGGCGATGGCAAGATTAAAGTAGGTCTCGCTAGGATTGACACAAGACTCCTCCACGGCCAGGTTGCGACAACATGGACAAAGACAGTTGGTCCTGACAGGATTATCGTCGTTTCAGACAAGGTTGCCCACGATGAGCTTAGAAAATCAATGATTATGGAGGCAGCTCCTCCAGGGGTTAAGGTTCACGTTGTACCTATTAAAAAGATGATTGAAATTTACAAAGACCCTCGTTTTGGTCTTACTAAGGTCATGCTTTTATTTGAAACTCCACAAGACGTTTTAGAATTCGTTGAAGGCGGCGGAGAACTTTCTGAAGTTAACTTAGGTTCTATGGCTCACTCTAAGGGTAAGGTTGTCGTTACAAATGCCCTTGCAATGGGCGAAGACGATATTGAAACCCTTGAAAAACTAAAAGAAAAAGGCATCAAGTTTGATGTAAGAAAAGTACCAGCTGATAGGTCTGAAAACCTTGATAGCTTACTTAAAAAAGCTAAAAGCGAATTAAATAAATAGGAGAGATTATGAATATTATTAATATTATTTTAATCGGCATAGTTGCTTTCCTTGCAGGTTGTGAAGGTATTTTGGACCAGTTCCAATTCCACCAACCAGTAGTTGCTTGTACCCTTATAGGTCTTGTAACAGGACACCTTAAGGAAGGTATTATACTTGGCGGTTCACTTCAAATGATTGCCCTAGGTTGGGCAAACGTAGGTGCAGCAGTAGCACCAGATGCGGCTTTAGCATCAGTAGCTTCAGCTATAATCATGGTCCTTGCCCTTGAAGGTGGGGATACCAATGCTACAAACGCAATCAACACATCAATTACTCTTGCTATTCCACTTTCAGTAGCAGGACTTTTCCTAACAATGATTGCAAGAACACTTGCTATTCCAATAGTTCACGGTATGGATGCTGCGGCAGAAAATGCTGACTTTGGCAAAATCGAAGCTCTTTCATGGCTAGCAGTAGTTATGCAAGGTCTTCGTATTCTAGTACCAGCACTTGCTCTTTGCTTTATCCCACCAGCAGCTGTTACAGAAGCTCTTAACAGGATGCCAGAATGGCTAACAGGTGGTATGGCAGTAGGCGGCGGCATGGTAGCAGCAGTAGGTTATGCGATGGTAATAAACATGATGAGTACAAAAGAAACCTGGCCATTCTTTGCCCTTGGTTTTGTAATTGCAGCCATTCCAAACCTAACTCTAATCGCTCTAGGTGTTATAGGTGTAGTTCTTGCTATGATCTACATGACATTAAAGAGTCTTGCTACATCTAACCCAGGCGGAAATGCCGGTTCAGGCGACCCACTTGGCGATATAATCAATGATTATTAAGGAGAAGCTATGACAGATACAATAAATAACAAAAAGGTAGTTCTTTCAGAAGACGCTCGTAAAAAAGTTTGGTGGCGTCACCAATTCCTTCAAGGTTCTTGGAACTACGAAAGAATGCAAAACGGTGGTTGGGCATTTTCAATGATCCCAGCTATCAAAGAATTATATACAGAAAAAGAAGACCAAATAGAAGCTCTTAAAAGACACTTAGAGTTCTACAACACCCACCCTTACGTATCAAGCCCAGTTATGGGTGTAACCCTTGCTATGGAAGAAGAAAGAGCAGCAGGAACTCACATTGATGATGCGGCTATCCAAGGTGTTAAAGTAGGTATGATGGGACCTCTAGCAGGTGTAGGCGATCCAGTATTCTGGTTTACCCTTCGTCCAATTCTAGGTGCCCTTGGTGCATCTTTTGCCCTTTCAGGATCAATTGTAGGCCCACTTTTATTCTTCGTTCTTTGGAACGTAATCAGAATGGTATTTGAATGGAAAACTCAAGAAATGGGCTATAAGGCAGGTAATGAAATCACAAAAGACCTTTCAGGTGGACTTTTAGGTAGGATTACCCTTATGGCATCAATCCTTGGTATGTTCATAATCGGCGCCCTAGTACAAAGATGGGTATCAATCAACTTTACTGTAAAGGTTGCAGAAATCACCCAACAACCAGGTTCATACATTGATTGGGCAGCCCTACCAGCAGGTGCAGAAGGAATCCAAGAGGCGTTAAAACAATTCTCTGCTATTGGACCTACAGCCCTAGATCCTGTTAAGGTAACAACCCTACAACAAAACTTAGACTCACTAATACCAGGTCTAATTCCACTATTACTAACACTTGGTATTTGTAAACTCTTAAAGAAAAACGTATCACCAATTGTAATTATCATTGCCCTATTTATCATAGGTATAATTGCAAGATACTTTGGTATCATGTAAGAATGGTCGAAAGTCAAAATACTAAGATAGACTTTAAAGCAAAAGCAAATTACCTAGGAGGTCTCACAAGTCGTGGGGACCTCCTAGTGGGTAATAAGGCAGTCGAATATTACAACGAAAAAAACGTAAGAGATTTTATTCAAATACCCTATACAGAAATTAAAATGGTAACGGCATCGGTAGTTTTTAAGAAAAAGATTACCCGCTTTGCCATCCATACCAAAAAAAACGGGGACTTTATCTTTAATAGCCCTGACAACAAGGCTATCCTAAGGGCCCTTAACAAATACCTTCCAGATGACAAATTAAGGAAGTCTTTGACTGTGTGGGACTATGTGAAGAGAAAATTTAACAAATAAACTCCCGGTTTGGGAGTTTTATTTTCCCTTAAGTGAAAATGTTTTCTTTAAAGGTAGAAATTTTATTCGAAATACTATATAATATTATTATAAATATAAAAATGGACATTTTATTAACAAATAGATAAAGTCCAAAAGGAGATATATTATGAAAAATTATAAGACATCTAACATCAGGAATTTAGCCTTAGTAGGGCATTCGGGTGCAGGTAAAACATCTCTTACTGAAGCCCTTTTATTTAAAACTGGAGTTATAGATAAAAAAGGTAGGATAGAAAACGGAAATACAACTTCTGACTACGAAAAACAAGAGAAGAAAAGAAATATTTCTCTTCAAACTTCAATAATTCCAATAGAGTATAACGATTTTAAACTAAATTTCATAGATTCTCCAGGATTTTTTGACTTTGAAGGCGAAGTGCTTCAAGCTCTAAGAGCAGCTGAAAGTGCACTTTTTGTTATAGATGGTGAAAAGGGAATAGAAGTAGGTACAGAAAAATATTGGAAATACACCCAAAAGATAAACCTACCATCTATTATCTTCATTAATAAACTAGATAAGGAAAACGCTAATTTTAATAAGGTCGTTTCTGATCTTCATATCGAATTTGGCAAGAAAATTATTCCACTAACCCTTATGCTTGGTGAAGGCGAAAACTTTGAAGGCATAATCGACGTTATGGACAAAAAAGCTTATTCTTACGAAAATGACGAGAAGAAGGAGCTAGAAATCCCAGAAATTAGACTTGCAGAAGTGGAAGAAGTTTATAACAAGGTTATAGAAGCAGTTGCTGAATCTGATGACGAACTAATGGAAAAATTCTTTGAAGGCGAAGACTTTACAGAAGAAGAAATCAAAGAAGGGCTATCTAAAGCCATCCTTGAAGGCAAGGTTGTTCCATTAATCGCAGGTTCTACAGAAAAAATGATCGGTCTTACATCTCTACTTGATGTCATCGTTAAATATATGCCATCTATAGATGATGAATCTGCAAATATTGGTTTTAGAGTAGCTGACGGCTACGAAGCCTTTGAATGTAAGGAAGATGCACCATTTTCTGCTGTAGTATTTAAGACTCTTGCAGATCCATTTTTAGGTAAAATTTCTATCTTTAAGGTAGTAAGCGGTTCTATTTCAAAAGACGATAAACTTTACAATGCCACAAAAGATTCTGATGAGAAAATCTCTTCACTATTCTTCCTAAGAGGCAATGAGCAAATAAAGACTGACAAGGTAATCGCAGGCGATATAGGTGCCTTTGCTAAGCTTGAAAAAACTCAAACAGGCGACACCCTTTGCTCTAAAGAAAACAAGATTGAATACAAAAAGATTAAATATCCAAAACCAGTTTTATTCTACGCTATTAAGGCAGTAAGCCGTGCAGACGAGGATAAGATTTCAGAGGCTCTTCAAAAACTTAACGAAGAAGACCCAACCTTTGCAAATGAGATGAACAGAGAGACAAGCCAACAAGTATTATCAGGTCTTGGTAATGTTCAACTTGAAGTATTAATGGATAAATTAAAAGACAACTATTCAGTAAATACAGAAATTATTGAATACAAGATTCCTTACAGAGAAACAATCAAGGGCAAATCAGACGTTCAAGGAAAGCATAAAAAACAATCCGGTGGTGCAGGCCAATACGGTGATGTATTTATCAGATTTGAACCAAGCGAAGAAGACTTTGTCTTTGACGAAGAAGTATTCGGTGGTGCTGTTCCAAAGAACTACTTCCCAGCTGTAGAAAAGGGACTTGAAGAATCCCTAGCAGAAGGCCCACTAGCAGGCTACAAGGTTACAGGTATTAGAGCAACCCTATACGATGGTTCTTACCACCCAGTTGACTCAAACGAACAAGCCTTCAAAACAGCTGCAAGAATAGCCTTCAAGAAGGGTATAGAAGAAGCAGACCCAATCCTACTAGAACCAGTTATGAGTCTAGAAATCAACGTTCCAGACGAAAACATGGGAGATGTTATGGGCGATATGAATAAAAGACGTGGAAGAATCCTAGGCATGGAACCACAAGCAGACGGCAGCCAAGTAATAAAGGCAGAAGCTCCACTTGCAGAAGTTCTAACCTACGCTATCGACCTTAGAAGCCAAACATCAGCTAGAGGAACATTCTCAATGGACTTTGTAAGATACGAAGAAGTTCCAAAAGAAATTACCCAAAAGGTTGTAGAAAGTAACAAACAAGATAAATAATATCGAGGAGGCAGCAATGGCAAGATGGGAAATATTAGATATAGACCCTTACTTAAGTGACTATGAAAACGACATAAATCTTAGGATGGATAGGCTAGAAGAGCAGAAAAAAAGTTTTTTAGCTGGTGGTAAATCACTTAAAGAATTTGCCAATGCTCATAATTATTATGGCTTCCATAAGGTAAAGGGAGGCTGGATCTATAGGGAATGGGCCCCAAATGCAGACGGGCTCTACCTCTTAGGCGACTTTAATAATTGGGATAAGCACTCTCATCCTCTAAAGAAAATAAACAACGGAGACTGGGAAATCTTTGTAAAGGGGATAAGGACTATCCCTCACAAGTCCCGTCTTAAAGTCCTAGTAGATGCAAATGGCGAAATCAAAGAAAGAATTCCTCTTTTTGCCCGTAGGGTAGAGAGAAATGAAGATTTCGACTTCGCAGCCATCCTAGAAAATCCGAGAAAAGATTTTGAATGGACAGATGGGAATTTTAAAATCAAGCATGATGACCTTCTAATCTACGAGGCCCACATAGGCATGGCAGGTGAAGAAGGCAAAGTTGCAACCTACAAAGAATTTGAAAAGCACATCCTTCCTAGGATAAAAAAAGCCGGCTACAACACTGTCCAGCTAATGGCTATAGCCGAGCACCCTTACTACGGCTCTTTTGGTTACCAAGTGGCAAACTTCTTTGCACCATCTTCTTGGTACGGGGAAACCAAAGACTTAAAGAGCCTAATAAATACAGCTCACGAAATGGGCCTAAATGTGATAATGGACCTAGTTCACTCACACTCAGTAAAAAACACAGCCGAAGGCATCAACGAATTTGACGGCACAGACTATCAATTTTTCCATGCAGGAGAAGAGGGCAACCACCCAGATTGGGATAGCAAGCTTTTTGACTACCACAAGGGTGGAGTAGTCCACTTCCTCCTATCAAATGTGAAATATTGGCTAGAAGAATTCCACTTTGACGGCTTTAGATTTGATGGAGTAACATCCATGATCTACAAAAACCATGGCCGCGGAGAGGCTTTCGACTCTTATTCAAAATATTTTTCAATGAATACAGACATAGATGCCCTAAATTATTTGCAAATGGCAAATGAGCTCGCCAGAGAAATTAAGCCAGATGTCATAACTATAGCAGAGGATATGTCAGGCATGCCAGGTATGTGTCTACCTGTAAGCCAGGGCGGCATTGGCTTTGATTACAGGCTTTCTATGGGAATGCCAGATTTCTGGGAGAGAACTTTAAAGAAAAACGACCACGATTGGGACCTAGCAAATATGTGGTATGAGCTTACAACTCACAGACCAAACGAAAAGAGAATTGGCTATGTAGAAAGCCATGACCAGGCCCTAGTTGGTTCAAAAACAACAATCTTCCAGCTAGCTGACGCTGAGATGTACGATTCTATGGCAATTGATATCCATAATTTTGAGATAGACCGTGCCATAGCCCTCCACAAGATGATTAGGTGGATAACAATCTCAGAAGGATCTGACGGATATTTAAACTTTATGGGCAATGAATTCGGCCATCCAGAATGGATAGATTTCCCTAGAGAGGGAAATAACTATTCCTTCCACTACGCTCGCCGTCAGTGGTCATTAAGGGATGCTGATTATCTAAAATACAAGTATTTGGCAGAATTTGACGAAGCGATGATTGACTTTGTCAAGGAATATGACCAGCTAGGAAATGAAACCTACAGGCTCTGGATAGATAACGATAGGAAAATTATTGCCTTTAGAAATAAGGACATAGTTTATCTATTTAACTTCCACCCAACAGATTCTTACGAATCTTTCCACCTACCAATCCACGATGTTGGAGAATTTGAGGTAGTAATGGATACTGATGAAGAGAGATTTGGTGGTTTTGCTAGGATTAGCCACGGAGTCACCTATGATACAGAGAAACTTCCGGGCACAGACTACGACGGGATTAAGATTTATATCCCATCAAGAACAGCTCTAGCCCTTAAAAAGGTCAAATAATGAGAATAATATGTTTGGGAGATTCCTTCACAGAAGGTTTTCTCGTCGAAGATAAATCTTATACCCGCTTTCTCGAGGAGGCGGGTTTTGATATTGTAAACCTAGGAAGAAATGGGTCTACTACTGGAGAAATGCTAGATAGATACGAAGGCTACTTATTAAGCCCAGAAGAAGCTGATCTACTAATCGTCTTTGGTGGAACAAACGACTTTATGCAAGGCTACTCAGTTGATTTGGTTTTTAGAAATCTAAAAAGTATAGTAGACCTAGCTAAGGCAAGGAAAATCTTAGTCATAGGACCGCCCTTTGTCGAAGAAGACGAATACTACCCGGTCTATGGTGAGATAAATGGCAAGATATCAAGTCTTAAGGAAAAAATCAAGACTTTGCCGACAGACTTCCTGGATGCAGAAGAAATTCCTGGCCATTATCTAGACGGAGTCCACCTAGCAAGCGACTTCCATAAGGCCCTTGCCAAAAAAATTATAGCAAAGATTGGAGAATAAATTGGAAAATTTCGAAAGCCAAGTATTTGAAAACCTAGAACAAAACCAAATGGTAAACGACCTAGTCAAAAATGCCCTAATTGCCAAGCTAATAACAGTAGGGATTGTAATTCTAGCTGGCTATATCTTAATTAGACTTGCAGGCAAGGGACTGGATAAGTTTTTAAACAAAAATAAAAGCTCAAGGGTGGCAAATCCAGCCAAGGTTGAAACTATAAGCAAGCTTCTTTATTCTATAGTAAAGTTTGTTGTGATATTCATAGTTCTAAACATCATCCTAGATTCGGTTGGAGTTAATACCTCATCTCTAATAGCGACAGCAGGGATAGGTGGTATCGCTATTGCCTTTGGTTCCCAAACCATAATCCAAGACTTCATCATGGGTATTTTTATTGTAATCGATGACAGGATAAGGGTCGGAGATTGGGTAATAGCAGCAGGCTGTGAGGGAGAAGTTGAGCAATTAAATCTAAGGACCACACTCATTAGGGACTTTAACGGATCTCTTCACATAATTCCAAATTCAAAAATTGCCAATGTTCAAAACTTCAATAGGGGAGATAACCTAGCTCAAGTTACCTTCTCACTTCCATACGAGGTAAATCTTAAAGAAGCCAAGGAAATTATAGACACAGTTGCCCTAAAACTTACAAAAGATTCAGCCTTTGAAGGGAAAATTGTAAAGAGCTTTGAGTTTTTTGAAATATCATCCTTTGAGCCTATTATTTATACTGTAAAGATGGTTGCAACAACCAAAGAAGGCTATCAGTGGATGTATCAAAGAGCAGCGCGTGCCCTAATCAAGGAAGAAATGGAAAAGAGAAATATCAGGGCAAATAAGGTAGGTTTAGAAAATGAAAAAATATAAGTTAAATGATATAATAACCCTAAAAAAAGGGCATCCATGTGGAGAAAACCTCTGGCAAATCGAAAGAGTCGGCGCAGACATCAAGTTGAGGTGCCTGGGGTGCGACAAAATCATTTGGATGAAAAGATTAGATTTTGACAAAAAAATCAGAAAAATAAAAGATAAAGATGGCAAAATGGTTTCTATAGTAAACTACGAACCTGAAGATTAAAAAAACTCCTGGCTGAGAAAAATCTCAGTTAGGAGTTTTTTTGTGGATGATAAAATAAGAGAGGAAGTTAGTTCCTAAATACTAGCCTCATAAATTGTCTCGATAGAATCATTAAGTTTTTCTGTAAACTCTTCTTCTGTATCATTTACATTTAGACCTTGGGCAAGGGCTCTAGAGAAAGAAGCGATAATATTTTTATTAGCCTTAAGCTTCTCATTAGCCACATCTCTGCTATAGCCACCAGAAAGGGCAACTATTCTAACAGTTTGAGGATAATCTAGTAGATCATCATATTGACCAGCCTCTTCAGGGAGAGTCAATTTAAAAATAAACTTGTAATCTTCTGGGATAGTCTTAAGAGCCTCAATAATATAGATATTTAATAATTCTTCAATCTTTGCCTTATCCTCAGCGTGAATATCAACCTCAGGCTCGATAATAGGCACGAAACCTCTTCCGAAAATTTTCATAGCATAGTCGAACTGCTGGTCAACAATATCCTTAATACCCTCTTCGTTATATTCATAAATAACAGAACGCATCTTAGTACCAAAGATATGTCTTTGCTTAGCATTTTCCAAAAGTTCGTCCAAATGTCTCATAGGTTTCATAAGACGCACGCCATCCAACTGTTCAGCAAGACCCTCGTCAACCTTAAGGATAGGCACAATACTCTTCTCTTCCCAAAGGTAATCTGCAGTGTACTTATCCTCAATCTTAGAATTCATAGTAACCTTAAATAAGATAGCAGCTAGAATTCTTTCATCAAAGGCCTTATTGCAGATAATTCTTTTTCTCATCTCATGGACAAGATCAAACATCTCCTCGTCATTCTTATAGCAATCTTCAGTAACACCATAAAGGCCAAGAGCCTTAGGAGTAGAACCACCACTTTGATCAAGGGCAGCTATAAAACCCTTACCAGTTTGCATCTTTGTTAATTGTTCAGTATTCATATAAGCCTCCTACTATACCTATACCCATTGATATCAAAAACCCCATCAAAATGATAAAAAATAAAGAAAAAGTTATTAAAGGCATACATATATAGAAGGAAGTTCGCAAAATAAAGGCAAGGAAAATAAATCTTAGAAAAAATTAAAAAAATATTTGACAAAGAAAGAAGTAGATGTTATAGTATTAAATGTCGGCAAGAGAGAAACATCTTTTAAAAGGAAAAAATCATAAAAAAATGATAAAAATCCTTGACAAGATAAAAAAC
>QWCK01003855.1_pt1 | contig 18905 bp, 15 predicted proteins | sample 1972571 | NCBI WGS metagenome assembly QWCK01 (sample SAMN09866710, study PRJNA288562) | Human gut metagenome isolate term2_stool, whole genome shotgun sequencing... | isolation source: gut | host: Homo sapiens | place: USA: California
CCATTGTGCAATATTCCCCACTGCTGCCTCCCGTAGGAGTTTGGACCGTTTCTCAGTTCCAATGTGGCCGTTCACCCTCTCAGGCCGGCTACCCATCGTTGCCTTGGTGGGCCGTTACCTTCACCAACTAGCTAATGGGACGCGAGTCCATCTTTTACCACCGGAGTTTTAACTTTCTTAATCATGTGATTTGATAGTTTCATCAGGTTTTAATCCCGGTTTCCCGAGGCTATCCCTGTGTAAAAGGCAGGTTACTCACGTGTTACTCACCCGTCCGCCGCTAATCCGTCTTATCTTCACCCCGAAGGGTTCTGTTAAGATTTCATCGCTCGACTTGCATGTGTTAAGCGCGCCGCCAGCGTTCGTCCTGAGCCAGGATCAAACTCTCAATTAAAAATTTGTCTAACTCAAAAAATCATTTCTGATTTACGAATTCTGGTTTCTTTGTTCTTTCGAACTGCTTTGTGATTTATTCTTACACTATTTAATTATCATGTTTCTTGGCTACTTTTGAAGTAGCTTTTTTATTATATATCCCTCTTGTTACAAGACATTCACTCTTGCGACTTGTATATATTAACATCATTTAAATCTCTTGTCAATAAATTTTTAAAAGTTTTTTTTATTTCATCTCTATTTTTTAATTCTAATCTTCTGTATAAAACTGTTAGACTGTTCTTTACTGTCTTTTCACTCAGGTATAACTCTCTGCCTATTTCTATGTTTGTTTTTTCTTCAACTATTTTTTCTATTAGTGTTTTATCTCTTGAGCTTAATTCTCTATATAATATTTCAATTTCTAATTCTCTATTTATTTTTGATTCTAAACTTTTCTCTATATATATTGAGCCTTGCATATTTTCATCTATGCATTTTAATAGTTCATCTTCTGTGATGTCATATGTTATTTGCGAATAGGATTTACTTATTATTGTGTCTTCTTTTTCTCTAACATATATAACTTTACTTAAGCTTTTATAATTTATTTTACCTGAGCTTATTATCAGATCAGCTTTTTCTTCATTTTTAGTTTTTACTATATATTTGTCTTCTAATATTTTTGTAAGACCTTTTCTAAATATATCTTTTTTTATATTGAGAATTATGGCCTTTTTCATTTTATTTCTTTTACGCTTTCTCTTTCAAGTATCCTTATTGGTAATAGTACTCCCTCTCCCTTGATTTCTTTTTCTTTGTTGGAGATTGTTTTTAAAATTTGTCTTATGGAGATTGCCCCTATGTCATAGTAGGGCATTTTTACTGTTGTAAGTCTTGGTCTATAGATACTTGATAGATATCCTCCTCCAAAACCTGTAACAGATACATCTTCTGGAACTTTTATGCCGTTATCATATAGGACATTTATAAGATTTATAGCTAGAGTATCATATGTTGTAAATATGGCTGTAATATTTTCTTCTTTTATTGTCTTTATGATTTTTTCTTTTTCTTTTTCAATGTTTTCTGATTGCCATCCATCAACAAATAATTGTACTTTTTTAAGATTATGTTCTTCCATAGCTTTTTCATAGCCCTTAACTTTAAATCTCTCTAAAGTTCTATCTATATCTTTTTTTACAGCTAATGAAGCTATTTTCTTATGACCTTTTTTCATTAGAAGTTCGACCATGTTTTTTGATGCTTTTTCAAAATCAATTGATGCTTGAAATTTTTCCACTTGGTAGAAATTATTTATTAGGACATGTGGTATTTTTGCTTCTTCTAATTTATACTCCAACTTAGGATTTTGCATATTTGATACTACTATTATTCCTTCTACTTGCTTTTGTAATAATAGATTTGCAAATTTTACTTCTGTTTTTAGATCTTTATAGGAAGATGATAATAATATATCATAATTATACATTTTCCCTACTTCTTCTAAGCCTTGTAAAATTCTACTTATAAAATTTAATCCTATATCTTCTACGATGACTCCTATTAGGTTCGACTTTTTGGTTACTAGGCTTCGAGCAACTTCATTTGGCTTATAGTCTAAAACATCTATAGCGTGAAGCACTCTTCTTCTGGCTTCAGGGCTTACTGGTTTCGAGTCATTTATAACCCTTGAAACTGTTGAGATTGAAACATCAGCCATTTTTGCCACGTCTTTTATTGTTGATGTCATATTTCCTCCTCTTATTAAACTATCAAAACTGTTAGTGCCTTTTCTAAAATTTTGAATCTCATCGGTAGCCTTCCGGCTCTTTCTCCATCTAAATCTACGACTACATCTTTATCGCTTGTAATTTCAATATCTTTTGTCTTTAAATATATAACCTTATTATGGTCAACATGATTACCATTTAATAAAGCTCTTACAAATTCTGGTATATCAAAGAATTCCATCCCTTTTATAAATATAACATCTAAATATCCATCGCTTACTTCAGCAGCCGGTGCCATTCTTTTAAATCCGCCGACAGAAGGAGAATTTGCTATTATAAAAACTGAAACTTTTTCTTCTTTTTCTAGACCTTCTGATTTTATTTTTATGTTTAATAAATTTTCAGGTTTAAACATTTCACCTTTTAAAAGCTCTTTGGCTCCATCTATATAATATGCCATTGAACCTAAGACTTGTTTTTTGTCCTCACTTGTTGTATAAGCGATTTCAGTTAAAAGACCTCCTGCTGCAACATTAACAAAGACTCTGTCATTTGCCTGTCCTAAGTCAACATCTAAAGTCTTTCCATTTTTTATCATTTTATAAAAATCATTTATGTTTGTTGGTAATTTGATTGAATTTGCGAAATCGTTTACTGTACCACATTGAAGTATAGCTAGAGGTTTTCTCCTTTCCGATCTGTATAATCCGTTTACAACACCGTTGACAGTCCCATCTCCTCCACAACAAACTACTAAATCTTCACCATCATCATTCATGGCAAATTTTGTAGAGTCTTTTTCTTCATGGGTAAATTGAAGAATTATTTGACACTTGTCTTTACTAAGTAGCTTCACTAATTGTAATACTTTTGTTAAAGCTGATTCCCTACCTGCATTGGGATTGGCAATTATTTTTATTTTTTTCATAATTCCCTCCAATATTTAAGTGTATTATACTATATTAAAGGCTTAAGTAAAAGATTAATTAATAAGTTTAATTTCAAATAAATAGAGAAGACAAATCGTCTTCCCCTATTTATTAATTAAATATTTACAATAATCATTTCAATAATACATCTTTTAATGTTGCAACAATTTCTTTAAAAATGTAAAAGTAGTCAATTACATTATCTACATTTAAAGAAACTGTCTTTGCTGTATCTGAAACTACATCTGATACATTATTTACTGTATTTGTAACCTTAAGGCTTGTGGTATCTACTTTTCTTGCAATTCCGTTTACAGTATCTGATACATTACCGACTGCACCCATTACCTTAGCAATTTCAGGTTTTGAATTGTCCACAAGTTCTGTAGCATCATCAGTAATTTTATTGACATTTTTTGTGATTCCATTTACATTTTCCATCACTTCCGGTAGTGAACTTATGGTGGTGTCAATTTCTTCACGATTTTTTTCCAAAACTTCACTTACACTTTTTAAAATTTTAAAAACTTTAAGCAATGTTAAAAATAGTGCAACTAAGACTAAAATTCCGGCTACAGAAAGAAAAAAAGTTAATAAATCACTAAGAGTAAATGCTTGATTCATCTAAAAACCTCACTTCTTGTTTGCTTCTTTTTCCACCTTATCTTTTGTTTCCTTAACTGTTTCTTTTGCCTTATCTTTAGACTTTTCTGCTTCTTCTTTTATATTTTTTGCTCCTTCTTTGACATCTTCTTTTACATCTTCAGCAGTTTTTTTAACTTCTTTGGTTGTATTTTTTACGTCTTCTTTGAGTTCACTTGCTCCAGATTTTACAATTTCACCAATAGCTTTTGCTTTTGCTTTTGCAACTTCAACATTATCATCTAGTTGGTCTTTTTTAATAGCTATATTATCTTTTAAATCAGCGTATGTTTTTTTAACTTGATCAGTTGCTTGATATGCTTTAAATTGTATTGTATCAGCTGTATCTTTAGCAACATTAACTGCAGAATCAGCTAAATCTTTTGATTTATTAGCAATATCTTCTCTTGTCTTTTTACCTTCTTGTGGAGCAAATAAAATTCCGCCTAAAATTCCAAGTGCTGCACCTGTAAGTATTTTTGATGCTTCCTTTAATTGTCTTCTTCTTACTGCTTGGCGTTTTTTTTCTTCTAAATAATCAAATAATCCCATAAATTATCTCCTTTGTCTGTAATTGATATGTATTTACCCTTTTTATATAGGTAATAATCAATTAGTGCAATATTTTTAAAAAAATCCGCAATGCCGCTTGCCCATTAATTCAGACCCGCCCTAAAAATAAGGTGGGTAACTTATTAAGGTATTCTGACTTCCACTCTAAGGAGGCTTGCCATAGGACCTTAAACACAGTTTCCCGTGTCTGATTTGTCGGTTGAATTAACTGGAACTAACGCGTACACCGCAGATATCTTTTAATAGATTATACAATAATTAGGCTAAAAATTCAAGAAATTTCGTGATTTAGCATATCCATATCATCGGAAAGTTTTGCAGTAAAAGTTTTTAACTCACCTGTTCTTGGCAGCTTAAAACTTAAACTATAACTGTGTAAAGCTTGCCTATCCAATAAATTTTGTTCCTCATTACTGTCATTATATAGTTTGTCACCAATTATTGGATGCCCTATACTTTTTAGATGCACTCTTATCTGATGAGTCCTTCCTGTAAATAGTTTGAGTTTAACTAATGCTAATTTTTTATTATCTTTTAATACTTGGTATTTTGTTTTTGCATGTTTACCATTATCATCTACTTCTCTTCTTATCCCATCTTGGCAAAGTGATATTTTCTTTACAATTTCTCCTTGTTTTTCTTTAAAATCTCCTCTACAAATCGCCAAATATATTTTATCTACTTGATTATTTGAAAATTCATCCATTATTTTTGCGTGGGCATAAGAATTTTTTGCAACTATAATAAGACCTGATGTATCTCTATCAAGCCTATTTACAAATCTAACTTTTCTTTTAATATTGTTTTTTTCAAAATAAGCGGCTAGATAGTTTAGAAGAGTATCTTGGGAATCATCCTTTGCTGTATGAGTAACACAGTTATATTCTTTATTTACTATCAATAAATCATAATCTTCATAACATATGTCTATATCCTTATATTGACAAAGGGCGTTTAAACTTTCATCAGGAAACTTGATTGCAACAGAATCTCCCTTTTTTACTTCTACATTCTCAAAAGTTCTTTTGCCATTTACATATATGCTATTTTCTCTGCAAGCTCTTCTGATATGCCTTGAGGATATATCCATTTTTTCCAAAAATTTTCTTGATTTTATTTTCTCGTCTGTAACTATGAATTCTAAAAATTCGTATGGATTTAATTTTTCCATTTTTTCCTCTTTTTCTAGTTTTACAATTAATCTTAGTTTATAATAATAAATAGTAAAAAGAATTTCAAGTGAGGTTAAAATATGACAGAAGGCATTATAAGTATTATTACTAACGCAAATTATCATTCAAAAAGAATTGCACAAAAACTTTATAATTCTCTTTCCATTAGAGGTTTTAAACCTTTTTATGGTTTCAGAAACGATGCATCCTTATGTGTTTGTGTTGGTGGTGATGGTTCTTTTCTAAAAGCTGTTCATAGGAATAATTTTCCTAAGATTGCTTTTGTAGGAATTAATACGGGTCATCTAGGTTTTTACCAAGAAATTCTTCCCGAAGACATTGACAGTTTTTTAGATGCTTATGAAGAAAAAAATTATAAAGAAACTACAATTAAACTTTTAAAGGCGGAAATTTTCACAAAAAATAAGACCTATGTTCAATATGGAATAAATGAAATGGTTTTGAAGGCAAGTCATTCTAAGCTGATACACATGAATGTTTTTATAGATAGAAATCACTTAGAAAAATTTTCCGGTGATGGGCTTTTAATTTCCACTCCTTCCGGTTCAACTGCTTACAATTTTTCAAGTGGGGGTTCTATAGTTCATCCTTCGCTTGATGTTTTACAGATGACCCCTATTTCACCAGTAAATTCAGCTGCATATAGATCTTTAGCTTCATCAATTATTGTACCAGGATCTCACAGCCTATCTCTAGTTGTTGAGAAAAGATATGCTAATGCTAATCTCTTATTAATTGATGGAGTCGAAAATTTTTATGCTAACCTACAAAGGGTAAATTTTAGTTTGTCTGATAAGTGCATTACAAAATTGTTATTTTCTGAAAATTCTTATTGGGAGAAATTAAAAGATAAATTCCTATAAAAAACGAGTAGACACAACAATCTACCCGTTTTTCTTATTTCGATAAATCTAAGTCAAAAGTTTTTCCTATAATTTTTTCTTTCTTATTAATTATTTTTCCTTTTTCTCTTTTGCCTTCAACTCTTATTAAATTCATTTTGAAAATATCTTTTGAATTATAAAGATCAGCCAAACTTATATCGCTTTTATAGGGTGTTCCCTTACAATTTTTATCAATAAATTCATATATGCACTTATATAAACCATCTACTGATTTTCCTTGGTTCACATCAAATATTAAAGTTTGACCCTTAGAATTTTTTCCTTTCACATAATAATCTACCGTCTTTTTATTACCCCAAATTTTAATGATCGGTTGGTCTATTTCGATAATCGCCTTAACTTTATTTATTTTAGCCTTTAAAATTCTATATTTCTTGTCCTTATCAATATAGTAATTTTCCAAGAAAACTCTTTGGTTTATCTGAGATTTTTCCTTAGGAACTTTTACTTCAATATAATTTCTGTCACTTGAATCATCAAAATTATCATATCCTAGAATTATATCTAAATCTACATTAGAAGGTATTTCTTTATCCAAAAGAATTTCTGAATAGGCGCTGATCAAATTGTTTTCAATTTTATCTGGTTTAACAGATGTAGATTCAGGGCAATATTCAACCCCGTTTATTTTTAAAGAGCTTGGTATATAAATTTCATTTTCGTATTTTTGAGGATAAATTAGATTTAAGTATATAAATCTGCCGTCAGTTAAAATATTTTCGATCATAAAAGAAGCTTTTTTAAAATTAATAGGTTTATGAAGCTCAACCACATTTGCTTCTATATCTTTAGACAAATCGCCGGCATCAGAAAGACTAATTTTTTTATCTGTAAAAAATTCTTCAACATATGCGTGAATTTTTTCATTAGATGCAAAAACAAAAGATCCCAAAATAAATATACCTGCTGCTATTGCTCCAACTTTTCTAAAATTAAATTTTTTATTTGAGTGGATTTTTTCCTTAATTTTTCTTTCAAGTTTTATGTTTTCCTCATCAGTTAATTTTTGTTCTTTATACACAGTATTCACTTCATTTAAAAGCCCATAAATTTCTTTTTTATTCATATAATCACCTTTCAAATTCATCTTTTAAATTCTTCCTTGCTCTTTTTACTCTCGAATAAAGGACATCCTTGCTTACAGAAAGCTCATTTGATAATTCATCATAAGTTCTTCCCTCCAAAAAAATTTTTTCAAAAATCATCTTATCTTCTGCTGATAAATAATTAAAAATTTCTTCAATCAGTAAAATATTTAAAATCCTTTCATCTTTTATATGAAGATTGTCATCAAGCTCACAAGATTTGTGCCTTAATTCTTTTCTCAGTGCATCTATAGCCTTATATCTGGCAATACTTGCACACCAATTTTTAAAAGAAGACTTTTTTTCATTATAAGAATTTATATTTTCCCATACCGCAAATATAGAATCATTTAAAACTTCTTCCCTTATATTTGGAAAAACTTTCAGCCTGTCACTTATAACATTTTTCATTAATCCGGCATATTCTTCAATAAAAGCTGATAAAATTCGCTCATCCTTCCTCTTTAATCCTCTTATTATTTCTTTTTCATTCATTTTCTCACCTATTAATATATTCGTATAAACTCTTAAATTTAGGCAATAAAAAATCCTCAGAATAAATCTGAGGAATCTTTTAATAAAAATCTTTGTCATTATTATTTTCATCATAGTAACCTTTATGATAGTTTTCAGGTTCTAAAGGTATAAGAAAAATCGCTATAATATATATCCATATACTTACACCACCTAGTAAAACTAAGGCTAAAGTTACAAGCCTTACAAAAGATGCATCTACTTCAAAATATTCAGCTAAGCCTCCACAAATTCCAGCAAGAACTTTATTATCCCTTGACCTATATAATTTTCTCATCTTACACCCCCATCTTTTATTTATACAATAAATTATATTTATTAACTTTTTCTAAACTTAATATTAAAATTTACCTAAGATTTATACCCAACTATTGAATAATAAAATTAAATTTTTAAACTCATTATAATTTTATTCAAAAGTCAATAAAAGTTGACCATTTTCTACAGAATCATTAACTTCAACAAAAATTTCCTTAACAGTTCCATCAATGTTTGCAACAACATTTGCTTCCATCTTCATAGCCTCAGCTATAAATAAGGTATCTCCTGCTTTAACTTTATCTCCAACTTTAACATTTATTTTAACAATTTGTCCTGGAATTGAAGAACCAACTTCTTTTTCATTGTTCTTATCAGCAAATAAAGTTTGACTTCTAGCTTTTGATGTTACAGTAGCAGTTTTATCTTCAAGATTTATTGTTCTTCTGTTTCCGTTGATTTCAAAAGTAAGATTTCTAGTTCCATCATCTAGTAATTTGCCTACTTCAATAAGAGTAACAATTAAATTTTTACCCTCATCAATAGAAATTTCAGCAGTTTCTCCTTCCATCAAACCATGGAAAAATACATCTGAACCTATTCCTGAAACATCGCCATTTTCTTTTACATAATCAATATAATCATCAATAACCTTAGGATAAAGAGTATAGGATACGGCATTTCTATCACTTGCTTCCATACCTTTTTCTTCTAGATGTTTCTTAACAGCTTGGAAATCTTCATCAGCCAATAATTCACCGGGTCTTACTGTGATAGGTTCTTCTCCTTTTAACACTAATTTTTGCAACTCTTTAGGAAATTCACCATAAGGTTGACCCATCATACCCTTAAAATAAGTTCTTACTGAATCAGGGTAGTCAAGATTTTTTCCTTTTTCATAAATATTGTCCTTAGTTAGTCCATTTTGTACCATGAAGATTGCCATGTCGCCAACCATTTTTGAAGATGGAGTTACTTTTATGATATCTCCTACCATTTGGTTAACTTCCTTATACATTTCTTTTACTTCTTTAAACTTATGACCAAGACCAAAGCTTTCAACTTGAGGCTTTAGGTTTGAATATTGACCACCAGGAATTTCATACCTGTAAATTTCAGTTGTTCCAGATTTTAAATCTGATTCAAAATTAGCATAAACAGGTCTTACCGCTTCCCAATATTTAGAAATTTCTTCAACTTTTTCAATGTTCATACCAGTATCTCTATCAGTGTTTTCAAGAGCTGCTACCACAGAATTTAATGCTGCTTGAGATGTCAAACCGCTCATAGAATCAATTGCAGTATCAGCTATATCAACTCCTGCTTCAGCCGCCATAAGAATTGTTGCAACACCATTACCTGTTGTGTCATGAGTGTGAAGATGAACAGGAATTCCAATTTCATTTTTTAATGCCTTAATTAATTTTTTTGCTGCATAAGGTTTTAAAAGTCCTGACATATCTTTTATTCCTAAAATTTGAGCTCCGGTTTTTTCTAGTTCTTTGGCTAAATTTACATAATAAGCTAAATTATATTTATCCTTAGTTTCATCTAAAATATCGCCAGTATAACACATTGTAGCTTCGGCAATCTTTCCATTTTTTAAAGTTTCTTCAATGGAGAGTTGCATACCCGGCAACCAATTTAGAGCATCAAAAATTCTAAAAACATCAATACCTGCTTTAGCTGATTCCTTAATAAAAGATTTTACAACATTATCTGGATAATTTTTATAACCTACTGTATTATTGCCACGCACTAACATTTGTAAAAGCATATTAGGCATCTTTTCTCTTAAGATTTCAAGTCTTTGCCATGGATCTTCGTGCAAAAATCTGTAAGCTACATCAAAAGTAGCTCCGCCCCACATTTCTATAGAAAATAAATCAGGCATATTATAGTTTGTAGCTTCAGCAATCTTTACAAGGTCAATTGTTCTAACCCTTGTTGCCATAAGTGATTGATGAGCATCACGCATAGTTGTATCTGTCAGAAGAAGTTTCTTTTGAGATTTAATCCATTTAACTAGACCATCTGGACCTTCTTCATCTAAAATTTGTTTTGTTCCTCTGAAGGATTTTCTTTCAAATTTTGGAACTTGCGGAACATCAAAATGTTTTTGTATTTTATTGGGATCATTTACTACAATATTACCAATAAGTTTCATTAATTGCAGTTCCTTATCTTTTTTAGTCTTAATTTGGAAAAGTTCAGGGTGTTCTTCTATAAATCCTGTATCACAAGTCCCTTTTAAAAATTCATCTGTATTTAAAACATTTAATAAAAATCCTATATTAGTTTTAACTCCACCAACTTTGAGTTCAGATAAAGACCTTACAGCCTTTCTAATTGTATCTGACCAAGTTCTGGCATGAGTTATTACTTTTACAAGTAGAGAATCATAATATGGTGAAATTACTGCTCCTGTAAATCCATTACCACCATCAAGTCTTACTCCATATCCTGAAGATGATCTATATAAACTAATGTGACCAGTATCAGGCATAAAGTTATTAAGAGGGTCTTCAGTTGTAACACGACATTGGATGGCAAATCCTCTATGTTTTATGGATTCTTGAGATTCTATACCAATTTCTTTTGAATTTAATGGATAACCTTGTGCAACTAAAATTTGTGATTGAACAAGATCAATATCTGTGCACATTTCCGTAACCGTATGTTCAACTTGAATCCTTGGATTAACTTCTATGAAATAATGGTTGAGATTTTTGTCGACTAAAAATTCTACAGTTCCAGCATTTGTATATCCTATAGAATTTGCAATTTTTAGAGCATCTTGACATATGCTTTCCCTTACATTTTTAGGTAAAGAAAAGGCAGGAGTAAATTCTATAACTTTTTGATGACGTCTTTGAATAGAACAATCTCTTTCAAAAAGATGAACAATATTGCCAAATTTATCTCCTAAAATTTGAACTTCAATATGTTTTGGCTTTTCCAAATATTTTTCTATAAAAATTGCATCATTTCCAAAAGCTTGTTTAGCTTCACTTTTAGCAGAATGAAGTTTTTCAATCAATTCTTTTTCATTATTGACAACTCTCATTCCACGACCACCGCCACCGAAAGAGGCTTTAATAATAACAGGGTATCCAGCTTTTTTTGCAAAATCCTTAGCTTGTTCATCATTTTCAATTGGTTTTTGAATACCGGGAATCGTTGGCACTTTGGCATTATTTGCAACAATTTTTGATTTTATTTTATCTCCTAAAGCTTCCATAGCACTAGAACTTGGTCCGATAAATGTTATTCCTTCTTTTTCACATTTAGCTGCGAATTCAGCATTTTCAGCTAAAAATCCATAACCTGGATGGATAGCATCAACCGCCTTAGCCTTGGCAAGCTTAATAATTTCATCTATATCTAAGTATGCACCTAATGGTGATTTATCTTTTCCTATTAAGTAGGATTCATCAGCCTTAGTTCTAAATAAAGATAGCTGATCTTCTTTTGAATAAATTGCAACACTTCTTATGCCAAGTTCTCTCAAAGCACGAAAAACACGAATTGCAATTTCACCACGGTTGGCAACCATGACTCTTTTAAATTTTTTCATCTTCTACCCTCCATTATATTTTGAAATCAATTATACAACAAAATTATAAATTCTACAAAAATATTTATAATTATTATAACATATTATTTAAAATTAGTTACATTATTCTAGACACAAAAAAAGAACTGGGAAATTCCCAGCTCTTAAAAATTATATTTTATTTAATTATTTTTATCCACATTTCTCCAGATTCAACTTTTTTAGATTGATGACTATTTGCTGCATCTACTAATTGGTAGTAGGCCCAGTGGTTTTTATCAAGATCTTTAAATTTCTTTAATGAGTCTTGGTTTTTATTTATAAAATCTTTATCGGCTGACCTATCGAACAAGGAGTTTAGAATTATTACTGCTTCTGCTCTTGTGATTTCTCCATCAGGTCTAAAGCTTCCGTCTGGATAACCTTCTATTCTTCCATTAGCATAAGCTTGTTCAATTTCTTTTTCAAATTTGTGGCCTTTTGTGTCTGCAAATGGAAGTTTCTTTGAAATTTGCTTATCTACTTTTGAGATTAATTTTGCAAATTCTGCTCTTGTTATTTTTTCGTTTGGTCTTATCTTATTATCTTCTGCTAAAAGCATGTCTTTTTCGTAAGCAGCATTTACATATTTATTGTACCAAGCTGCTTTTTCTGTATCTGAGAACTTGCTTGAGTTATCGTATGCTTTGATATCTGCAAGTCTTATTACTAAAGCTGCTGCTTCTGCTCTTGTTAAATTACCTTCTGGTCTTATAGTAGCATCTGGATAGCCAAAGATATAAGCATATTTGTCTTTTATTGGTTCAGATGGATTTATTATAAGTCTTCTTGAATCATCTATTGAATATTGGGCTACTATTTCTGTATCTTTTTTGAATTGTCCTTTTAGTGCTTCGCCCTCTTTCCAAATCCTATTTCCACCAATTTCTTTCCAATTTTCAAAAATATAACCAGATTTTGCTTGAATATTAAAATCTACTGGCAGGTTAATTTCTCTATTTGGTGTTACCCAAAAAACTCTTTTGAAGCTGGTATTATCTGATGCTTTATCTGTTGTGTCTACTGTAACTTTCACAAAGTTGTGAGGAGTTCTTGGTTTTTTACCTAATTCTGTTTCTTCAATAATTGTCCTATAAGAATTTTTTACTATTAAATTTTTATTTCTTACAATATTTTCACTAGCTACAACATCAGTTAGATAATCATCTATTGGATCATTATTTGTACTGTATCTTATAAAATTTCCATTTGAAAAGATATCAAGATCAGAAAACTCTCCTAACCAATTATCTTTTTCTTTTATATTTATTTTGTTGCTAGCTTTTGGAATAGTAATTGTTCCATTAGCATCTATCGATTTTCCATTTGCCAATAATTCTATGTCTAGATCAGCAGGTCTTGTTACTTCAGGTATATCTTCGTCTAACCATTCCACACTTACATTTGCTTTTTGTGGGACAAAGTAAACTCTATCTTTGTTTGTGCTTTTAAAAGTAAAAGATTTTTGACTGTCTGGCATAATCTCGCTAGCTTTTTCTCCATCTTTTTGCATTTTGAAATCTGATGACATTACATTTGTACTGCTAAATTCCTTTGTAAAGTTTGCTGGCAAGTAGATATATTGAAGCTTCGGAGTATTAGTTGCGGTATCATCCATTTTAGCATCTTCAAGCTTAAAGGTTCTTAAATCTAGTTCAGAAACTGATGTATTTTTAAAAGAATCTACAAGATAAGCATTTCTACCTTTTTCATTTATTTTCCTAAAATTCCATTTAGATACATCAGGATCAGCATTTATTGCACCTTCAAACATGGAGCTCATTTCAGCAAGATTAGGCGTATACCAATTACTTACATCAGGTTTGGCTGATGTAGCATTAAGGAACATATCAGAAGAAGTCCAAAGTTTAGCTGTATTCCACTTGCTTACATCAGGATTGGCCTTTGAATTATTCTCAAACATTCCAAGTGTAAGACCTACATTGGAAACATCCCATCTAGATACATCAGGATTAGATATTACGGTATGAACATCATCTCCAGCAAACATTAAAAGCATATTATTAACCTTAGATGTATTCCAATTACTAACATCAGGATTAGCTGACACTGCATTATAAAACATACGCTCCATATTTTCGACCTTGGATGTATCCCATTTACTAACATCAGGATTAGCTAATGGAGTATCAGCAAACATAGATGACATACTATCAACTTTAGCTGTATTCCACTTGCTTACATCAGGCTTAGCTGCTTCGGCGTATGAGAACATCGCATCCATGTTTATAACCTTAGATGTGTCCCATTTGCTGACATCAGGGTTTGCCTTTGAGGTTGATTCAAACATGTGTGCCATATTTGTAACATTAGATGTGTACCAATTGCTAACATCAGGGTCTAAAACAGGTTGACTTGCAAACATATTTTCCATAGATGTTACATTTGAAGTAGATAAATCTTTTGGAAATTCAATACTTAAAATGGTTCCTGTTTGAGCATCGAATAGACCAGTGCAATCATCTGGTAAGGATATTCCGTCACTAATTAGTAAATTATATTTATAACCATTATCACTTTTATATTTTTCCAAAGCATTAAAATATGCATCGCGATCTTCAGCAGATAAGCCATCTAATGGGAAACTATATTTAAGCTCTTCAAATAGATTAGCAACTGTTAGTCCTAAGTCTATTGGATTAGATTTCACGTAATCACTTAGATAAAGTGGATCAGGGTTTTGTAAAATATCCTTATCTTTAGTTGAAAAAATTACAACTTTATTATCTTTTGGTTCAAGACGCATAAACAAAGTCTGATATTCACTATCAGGATTGCCACCAGCTTTAAAGTTTAAAGGTACTCTTATTTGAGCAATTGCATTGTTTACTTTATCTTCTGCTTGATTGCCTTCTTGTGGTTCTGATTGCATAGTTTGCAAATTACTTGTGTTCTCATTATTAAATTCATTTTGTCTTACTTGAATTTCATTAGTTTTTGAATCTATTTTATTTCTTGAAGTATTTTCTAAATTTCTTTCTGCAAATATATTAATTGGAAAAGAAAAAACTAGTAAAAGTAATGCAAGAAATAAAGTCATAGATCTTTTCATTTTAATTACCTCCTTAGTATGTAAGTGCTTATGTATTTAAATTTTTAAACTTAGTAATATAAATATACAAGCATATGTTTATTACTTAACCATCATATCAAACCTAGGGGGGTTAAGCAAGTGGGTTAGCTATGATATTTATAAGATATTTTTATAATATAAATCATTTTAAATTTTTATAAAAATCTACAAAAAAACTATACAGAAAAAATTTCTATATAGTTAAATCAAATTTATAAAAATACATATTTTGTCAAATGGTAGGCCAATGAAAATACACAAAATTTTTAAATTTACTTTTTCGCAAGAAATAAATAGATGAAGCGATAAGATTAATTTCTTAAAACTGACTAAATAAATTTAAGGTCAAAATCCAAAACTTATCATAAATAAAAAAACCTCGGAATGTTGGTGCTTTCCAAGGTTTTGTTCTTGTGTTTTTTGAAATTATCTCTTTGAGAATTGTGGTGCACGTCTTGCTTTTTTAAGACCGTATTTCTTTCTTTCCTTCATACGAGGATCTCTTGTTAAGAAACCAGCCTTTTTTAAAACTGACCTATATTCTGGATCAACTTCTAGAAGTGCTCTGGCAACACCATGTCTAACTGCGCCAGCTTGACCAGTAAATCCACCACCCTTAACTTTTACAATTACATCAAAAGATGCAAGTGTGTCTGTTAATTCAAGAGGTGATTTACTAACTTCTCTTAGTGTTTCATAATCAAAATAATCATTAATATCTCTACCGTTGATAGTAAAATTACCACTGCCTGCTAACAATCTAACTTGGGCAATAGATGTTTTACGTCTTCCAGTTGCTCTGTATTGTGTTTGCATATATTACCTCCAATTAAATTTCATAAACTTCAGGCATTTGAGCAGCATGTGGATGTTGTGCTCCGCTATATACCTTTAATTTCTTAAACATCTTTCTTCCAAGTCTTGATTTTGGAAGCATGCCTTTAACAGCAAGTTCGATGATTTTTTCTGGTCTTTTTTCCCTTAATTGTTGGTAACTAACTTCACGTCTTCCTCCTGGATATCCAGTATGATAAATATGAAGCTTTTGGTCCCACTTGTTTCCAGTTAATTTTATTTTTTCTGCATTAATAATTATTACAAAGTCTCCAGTATCAACGTGAGGTGTGTAAATTGGTTTTTTCTTTCCTTTTAAGATACTTGCAACTTCAGTAGCAAGTCTACCCGCCATGTAGCTTTTCAAAGTATTTCCTCCTAAAGTATTTAAAAAATATTCCGGGGCTTTTTAAACACTTAGAACATTTTAAGGTAATTTCTGCATTTTGTCAAGATTTATCTACATAAAAGTTTGATTTTATAATATAAATTTATAAAAATTTTTTAACAAATAAAAATGAAGCTGGTAAAAATAATTTCTCACCAACTTCATTTCATTTAAAATAATCTTATTTACTCAAATTGTAGATTATTTGTGACATTTGACAACGTTTAAATTTTCCCTTTGGGTTAAATGTTCCATCATCGTTTCCATTTAAAATTCCAAAGTCTACCATTTCCTTAATGGCATCTTTAGCCCATGACGGAATTTTATCTTTGTCTTTAAAATCAATATTCTTATCCAAACTCTTTAAATCTATTTTTATAGATTTTAAGAATCTATATAACATAGTCGTCATCTCTGCTCTTGATATAGGTTTATCAGGTGAAAATTTTCCATTTCCCGTACCCGCTGTAATATTATTTTCCTTAGCCCAAGCAACAAAAGGTGCATAATACATATTTTTATCTATATCTGTGAAAGATGTTTTTGCATTTGATTCTTTTGCTCCTGCAAATCTAGCTAGAACTGTAATAAATTCTCCCCTTGTTATTTGTTTTTCAGGCTCGAATTTTTGGTCTTTAACTATATCCTTAAAATAGCCCTTAGACAAACAATATTCAATTGCTTCTTTTGCCCAATGCTTTTGAGCATCCTTTGGTATAGTATAGGCAGTCTTAGTATTTTCACTAAATTTATTATTTTCTTCACTGCTATTTACAATACTATTAACTTTAGAAGTATCTTTTTGAACTTTAGATTCATTTGACCAAGGAAAATAATGATTTTTATTGTTGTTTCCACTATCATTATTTTCATGTTTTATTTCTGGACTAGGTTTTAATTCAATCTCAGGTTCCACTTTAGGTCCAGGGGGTAGAATTTTATCCTTCCAAATAGCTTTTATCTGCGTATCTGAATTAATTATAATTTCTTCCCCAGGTGATTTTCTTTGACCATTTATTTCCCATGCGTCAAATTCTTTTCCCTGTGCTGGAATAAAAGTAGGTGTAGGCAAAATATACTTTTGGCCTTTATCTTTTTCAATTGTGTTCATTTCGCCAGTTCCACCATTTCCTATAAATGAAATTGTAAATTTTTTAATTTCTTTTTCCCATTTTGCATAAATACTTGTATCGCTTATAATTTTTGAATTAAAATCAAAATTTTCTTTGCAATCACTATCTTTATACCAACCCTTAAAAATATATCCATCTTTTGTTGGATCTGTCTTCGGTTTTTTTACATTTTCAGCACAAGTTTGAGTAACTTTTATTACTTGATCATCTACTTTACTTCCATCAAATGTTTCAAATTTTACTCTTGAAATAATTTCTGTAGTGTATAGTGCATTCATGACCATATCATCTGCTGATGCTATATGAAGTCTTAAATCCTTATATCCTCTTGCACAAATAATTATTTCATCATCCCTATTAAAGAAGAAGTTAGAATTAAATACAATACTTGTCATATCTTTTTTGGTTTTTCCTATTCCATCTGAGACTACATATTTTCCATTCTCTTTTGTAAGGAGATATTTTTTTATAATTTTACCATCGTGCTTTATTGTTATAAGATTAATCGCATCAATATATGCCCTATCCTCTTTCTTATATCCAATAAAATGTGTACAATTTTCTTTTGTACAAGAGGGATCATCTGACTTAACTTCTGTTAAGATTGGTTCTACGGGGTCTTTTGTTTTTTCAAGCTTTTGTGTCCAAAGTGCTTTAAGTGTAATATTTTCACTCAAAACTAATTCTTCTCCAGGATATTTTCTTTGACCATTTATTTCCCATGCATCAAATTCCTTGCCTTGTGGTGGTGTAAATCTGCTTTCAGGAATAATAAATTTTTCATTTTCAAGCTTACTTTCATCTAGCATTTCACCTTGTCCAGCATTTGAATCATAGTGTATAGTAATATTATTTGTTGGTATTTTTTTCCATATAGCTTTAATAGTCACATCATTATTGATTTGATATTCATGACCGACTTCACTTTCACCTCCCAAATATTCCCAAGCCTTAAATTCATATCCTTTTGGAGGAGTTATTGTGCATTCCGGCAATGAATAAATAGTTCCATTTTCAACCTCAACATCTTTCATATTGTTGGTTCCACCATTGGCATCAAAATGAATTATACGCACTATTTTTTGCCCTTCAACATTTGCACTAAGTGTATAATAAATGTCATTTCCACCGTCTGCAACACTTAATATTTTTATAAGAACATTTTTATACTTGCTAGAAATAATTGTAATCGTGTCATCTTTATCAAGCTTTGAGTTAAATGGGAAAGCTAATTTTTTATTTGCATTCCCCATAAAATCTGTTGAATCAATTCCTTTTGCACCTGTAATTTCTTGTGTTTTTCCCTTATGTTTTACAATAACTTTTTCAATAGATTTTAAATATTCATCAGACTCAGTTTCATTTTTATAAGTGATAAAATGTTCAAAATTTGTTACATTGGTTTGACCCATCAATGGAAATGGCATTACCGGTTCAAGTTTTTCTTTATTTTCTGGCAATTTATCTTTCCATAGAGCCTTAATATTTGTGTCTTTATTTACAACAATAGATTCTTTTGCTTGTTTTTTTGTACCTTCAATTTCCCAAGCTTCAAATTCTTTGCCTTCTGGAGCGGTAAATGTGCATTCCGGTAAAGTATATTCTTTTCCTTTTTCTACCTTTACATCTGCCAT
>QWCK01005508.1_pt1 | contig 18871 bp, 13 predicted proteins | sample 1972571 | NCBI WGS metagenome assembly QWCK01 (sample SAMN09866710, study PRJNA288562) | Human gut metagenome isolate term2_stool, whole genome shotgun sequencing... | isolation source: gut | host: Homo sapiens | place: USA: California
TTAACCCTTCCCGAATTTTGGCGCACCTGAGAGGAGTCGAACCTCCGGCCTCCGCCTTAGGAGGGCGTTGCTCTATCCAACTGAGCTACAAGTGCAAATTGAAATGCCGAAGCTATTTCTTTGTAATTAAAATACGATCAATAACACCGTCGGTCATCTTTTTAATTGAAAAATCATAACCTTCATACGAATAGATCTCACCTTCGTTCGGCTTATTTCCCGCCTCACCTGCAAGTCTTGCTACAAGCCCGCCAAGTGTGTTTTCCGAAGAATCAATATTCATATTGTGATTATTTTTCAAATCCTTCAAGGAAATGCTTGCTGAAAAAGTTCCGTCAAGTTTCTTTATGTTATACTCTCTGATTACAATGAACTTAAGCGTAATGAAAATCAACACGATACTTACAGTTCCAAGCACAATATCGACCATGCCGTCTGCGAACACAAGCATCTTTCTCGCTATAACAAACAAAACAAGCGTCAAAATGTTTTCGTTTTGATGGCTTATAATCATATAAATAAGCTCAATCCCAACAACCAACATCAATGCATGCTTTAAAAAATCCGAAAAAGCTTTATAGCTTATGATTGAAGAAGGATTTTTTGCAAATTCCCAAATATATCTGAATAAATCAGGAAGCCCTGCGATAACCGCAATCAAAATGATTACACAAATCGCATATTCAAGCACATGGAGCATTTTTTTCATAATTTCATTTGGCGTGCACTTCATAATATTCGCATTCCTTTCGAAAAGATTATAATAATTATATCACATGGTGCACTTGGTGTCAATCACAAAGACACCCAATTTATGTACCCCCGCAAGGGGGAAAAACTATTTCTCAAGTTTTTTTGTAAGTTTTAAAACGAGCTCTGCAAGTTCTCCTCGTTTTAAAAATCCTTTAGGATTAAAAGTTGAATCGGCATTTCCTTGAACAACTCCAAGATTTGTAAGTTCATAAACCGCTTCTTTTGCCCAATCTGAAATCGCTTTGTCGTCTTTATAAATAGGCTTCATAAGATTTGTATTGAAATTATAGCCGTAAGTTCTAAATAGTCTTACGATAATCGCAGCCATTTGTTCACGTGTAAGAGTCTTGTTCGGCTCGAAATGCTTTGCATCAACACCTAAAACAATCTTCTTAGATGCTGCCCAATTAATAAACGGCGCATAGAATTCATTACTGTCGACATCTTCAAATATGTTTTTGTTAAACTCCGCAGGATTTATATTCATAAGTCTTCCAAGCGCAGTCACAAATTCGGCTCTTGTTGTCGGTTTTTCCGGCATAAACACAGTCTTATTCGCAAAGTCGTTAAAGATACCCTTGTCGAAACATTCGACGATAGCATTCTTTGCCCAATGTGAACTGTAGTCTGTGTTCACGTCTGCGGTTGTCTTTTTGCCTTCGTCTTTAACTACAACAGTTTTGTTTTTCTTTTCCTTAGTTATATCTTTTTTGTTGTTTATTCTTCTATGCGGTTTGAAATAATCATGTCCTTCTTCCGGAGTGTATGGGACGAAAGGAACATCCGGTTTTACTTCCGGTTTTCTCATTTCAGCTTTCCAAATTGCTGTAACCGTCAAATCTCCATCAACTACAATTGTATCTCCCGGATTTTTCTTTTCTCCCTTGACCATCCAACAGTCAAAAGATTTGTCGCTAGGTGCATCAAATCCGTTTAGTGGAAGTTTAACTGTAACTCCGACTTCAGCTTTGATATCTTCCATGTCGCCGTGTCCGCCGTTTCTTTCAAAGTGAATATTTGCAAAAACTTTTTTCTCTTTATTTTTGTATATTGCACGAACAGTTGTATTTCTGTCAACAAATATAGTTTCGGACGGATTCATAGTCTTACCTTCTACATCCCATCCTGCAAAAACTTTTCCTTCAGGAATTTCAAAGTTGACTTCAGGCAATGTGAAGTCTTCACCCTTTTTAACCTTAAACTCTTTTGCTCTCTCGCCGTTATCTCTATCAACTTTAACTGTAACTTCTTCATTTGGTGCTTCTACAATTTTGTCCTCAGTTGCAGTCGGTTCATAAATATAAGTCTTTACACTTGCATTGTTTGCATAGTCAACAGCACGAACTAAAATCTTGTACTTACCGTCATTTTGCGGATACTCTTCAAGCTTTTTATCTGCTTCGAAAGGTTCTCCGTTTACAAAAACTTCTTTAAGCATTATGCTTCCTTTGTCACCGTTGTCTACCTTGTCTGTTATCGTTATGCCTAACATTGAATTTTTTCCACTTATATTATAGTCGTCACCTTGAACTTCAGGCTTAATTGTAATTTCAGGCTTTTCGTTGTCAATTCTTATTATATGTTGTGCGCTAAAATTGTCCGGTGAATTTCCTGCGTAGTCCTTCACGTTCCAGTCCATAACATCTTTGTCCTTGCAAGGAATTTCAACTCTGAACGGTCTGTGGTTGTCACTTGTTAAGTCTCCATAAATAAGGTACTCATCAACCATGCTTTCATTAATTCTCATGTGCCAGTTGAATCCGCCCTTGTCGCCTACAACGCCTTCAACAACAAGTGGGCTCTTCTTTATATATAAAGTTCCGTTCTTGTCAGGATTAAATGTTGAAGTTTTCATATCGAGCTCAGGACCGTCTTCGTCATAATATAAACAGAAACCTTTTGATTCATAAACATCATCTTCATTGACTTTGTCTTTTGTCTCAGCCTTAAATACTTCCATTCTAAGCATATTGAATCCCGGAAGTATTTCTATATCGACATATTCTTCAGACTTATCGCTTGAATAATATTTTGCGTCTTCAATAGCTTCGAGTCCATTCTTGCCCGGGTTGTAGCATACAAGTTTTATAGTGTAACCATCCGCAATTTTAAAGAATGTTCTCACAAAATATCTTTTTTTGCCGTTTTTCTCAACAACATTAACTTTGTTGTTAAACTTACCTGTTGCGGAATCTTCAATAGAATGCAAGTCAGGTATAACCGGAGCCGTTCCTTCTTTTTTTGTAACTTCTCTTTTAGGCATTCTAATTTTTATTGTTTTCTTCTCATCACCGTTTTTTGCAGTGATATAAATTTCATCATTGTAATCTTTTCTGGAGTCGTTATCGTTTACATTAGCATAGAAGTCAAATTCAAGTGTTTTGTCATTTTCATTATAGTTTAAAATTTGAACTTTAGCTGTTCTAGAAAGCTTCTTCATTCCTTTTGACGCAAAATACACTTTAGTCTTCTTATTAGCATTTAAAATCTTTCCGCGAATGTTGAAGCCGCCGTCTTCATTAGGTGTCATCATACCGATGAATCCATCGTTTTTAAGTTCCTCCAATGTCTCGTCGTGATACTGCAGTTGCTCTCCGTTTTCATATTGAGTAGGTTGTCCATTTGCATCAAGATTGTTATAATAATCAACATATATCTTTTCTTCGCTTTCCTCACCTGTAAGTTGATTTTTTACCAATTTTTTAATCGGTTCTACTATAAATCTTCTTAAATCTTTTGCTTCAAGATCTCTATATGTGCTGCCTTCGTAAATTTCAAAGTCAGGTGCCCCTTGTGGAGTTTCACCCTCGTCTTCTTTATCGTCATCTTCAGATGGCTTTGAATCTTCCTTTTTGTCAAACATATTTTCTGCTATCTCTGTTTCACTTATAAGAATTTCTTCCTTTTCTTCATTAAAGCCGACCATTTTTCTTTCAATTCTAAATAGCTTAACTTCAACTTTTCCATCTTGAGGTTTTGCAAATTTTAAAACATATTCATCAGAAACGTTACTTGCTCCATCAATAGCTGCTATAGTTACTTTGCTTCCTATCAAATCTTTGGAAATATCTTCTATCACATAGCTACCGTCATCTTCTTTATAAACAGTTAATTTCTTAGTATCATCATAGTCTTTGTCAAGGTTTGCACCAACAAACCAAACTTTTCTTTCAACTTTTTCAAACCTTTCCGGCATTTCAACTTGGTCTGTAAGGTAGAAAGTTCTGTCTTTAAATTCTTCTTTTTGCTTGTGATAAGTGTCCTTAGCTACAATCTTAATCTTATTAGGATTTGTAACATCGACTGACTCTATCGTTGGTTTAGTGTTGTCAATCTTAACAGGTATATATGACTTTTGCCATGGGTAATCAGGTGTAAGTCTATACATAAATTCATAGTAATATTGACCTTCTGCCAGTGGATATTCTCCGCCAAGGATTTCTTTATATTCTTTTCCGCCAAATTCTTTCTTTTCTACATGGTGAGGATTATATATCCTTCCATCCCACTTAAGATCACCTAGTATCTTTAGTCTACTTGGTTTAAGTCCGGATGCTGTATTTCTTTTAGAGTTTAGTATGCCGCGCACAAATTGAGAAACATTCATGACTTTAAGATCTCTAGTCTTCGTTGCATCAACAATTGAGATTTTTGCATTGCTTGCAGATCTTAAAATAAGTGGACTCGGCGTAACATTAGGAATTGCTTCAAAATCTTTTACTACATCACTTCTACTTACGGAATTATTCAAGCTTATATTATTGTTCAAACTAAATAGTTCCGGATCTTGTTTTAGTTTCGGATTTCCATCTTTAGTGTTTTGTATCACTCCTGCCGGGTGGAAGTCATCTATGTCGTGATCTCCACCTACACCTGAGTTCAATGTTCCAGGTCTTTTCGGTTTTCCATTCTCATCATATCCGACAACTTCAGCCGACTTCGAGCCTTCTTCCCATGCCCACTTATCTATAATCGGTTCGTTGTTCCAATCGCCTGCAAAGCCCATAACCGGCATGCTTAGGCTAGGATTTGCTTCTTCATCTTTTGATTCAAATTTAATAAAGCTTTCGACGAATTGATTGTGTGCATCACCTGTCTTCATTGTTGCGGACAAATTGAAGTTTGAGTTTGCAGGAACTGTAATTTCTTCAGTATCAAACTTTATCTCTGCTCCGTTAACAATTTCCGGGTGAATTTCTGCAACTGTCTTACCCTTATCTTCGGTACTGTTTAATTCATCGAGTTTAAGTTTCGGCATATTGCCGTCTGTTGTAACAGGCGACGCGCTCACTGTGAATTTAATATCTTTGTCGGATGTGTTTGACAATGTAATAGTAAATGTCTTTTCACCTGATTTTATTTCTCTCAAACTTACCGAACCGTAGCTGTTTGTTTTTCCATCGCTTCCCAAAGCTTTTGATGAAACCACAACATTATTCTTTGTTGCTTTTAGAACGTTTATAAGTCCTGCCCCTTGTTGTCTCGGTGAGGCAAATAAATATTTTCCATCGTTTTCTGTCGTTTCATCAAACATAGGCGATGCAGTGTTTTGCAGCATAATTTTTGTAAGCGATACCAAATCGATGCCCATTTCTTTCAAAGCTTGAGCATTAACAAGCTCTTTAAGTCTCGGTCTGATAAGAACTGTCGAGGCTGAAACAACCGGTGTTGCCATCGATGTTCCGCTCATATATCCGTATCTTGAATCCTTCATCGGATCATTCCCTACGACATTCAGCGTTGAATAAATATTTTTTCCCGGAGCTGAAACGTCAGGTTTCAAGAGAAGGTCGTTTCTTGGTCCCCAGCTTGTTGAACCGGCCGGAACGCTTCGTTGTTCATCAAGAATTATATCGTCTACATTGAAGTCAAGCATAAGCTTGTGTTCTTGTCCCACAGCCGGCTTTAAAGCATTGTACTTGTTCATATCAACACGATATTTTCCGTCCGACTTATAATTTGTATCCCCGACGTATGATTTAATCATCGACCAAAGCTTAACTCCATCTTCTCCTGAAATAGAGAATACTTGTACTTTAGTCTTTTCATCTTCTTCATAGCCCATAGCAGGAATTGCTTCCCAATCATCTCTGTTGTAGTATGAAACTGTGTTTACAACTATAACGCCAAGCGCGCCTTTGTCGCGAACTTTCTTAAAAGCATACTTCATGTCCGTTGAGAAAATTCTATCCATAACAACGATTTTGCCCTCTAAGTCTTTACCAAGTATATCTTCATCTTGGCACTTTCCTAGATAAACAAAACCATATTCTTTTGAAGGGAATTTTGTCTTATCAAAGAATGCACCTATTTGTGAATATTTAAATTCTTTGTCGCCAATCTTAACAGCATTAAATCTAATTTTTGTATTTCTTGCAGAACCTACTGCAATTGCGTCTTCATGTGCAGCCGTTCTTGTAACATTACCAGTGTCTGTCATGTTTAGAGCATTGTTTGCGTATCTGTCCCATGAAGAGTCCGACGAAGCTGTTGCATAGTTACCTGTTGCAACGCAAACCGGAATTCCCTTTTCACGAAGTGTTCTGATTGCGCCCCAATACTTCTCACCTTTCAAACCGGTTCCATGGAAACCTGAGCTGATAGAAATAACGTCAACATCATGCTTGATACAGTCCTCGAATGCATGGAACATCGTTTCATCTCCTGCAAAAGCGTCGCTTGTGTACGTGTAAATCTTGTAGGACAACACTTGTGCATTAGGTGCAATACCTCTTATGCCTCTGTGATTTTTCAAATCATCTTCTGTAGCATTTGCAGCCAAAATTCCACCGATGTGCATTCCGTGCGGATCGTGATAAAAACTGCCGTCCGGATAGTTATCAACAGTATCCTTTCCACCGTCCATATAGTTGAATCCGTGCGGAATCTTCATCGACATACCGAACTCCGTCGGTTTTTTTATCTTTGCAACTTTTTCGGCTTCCGGATCAAGACGCATATCCTTGTGTCTTGCATCCATTCCGCTGTCGATATTTGCAATAAGCATTCCTCTACCGTCGAATGCTCTTCCGATTGAATTTTCATCTGCACCGATTTCTTTTAAATAGTCACTTGCTTCATTTACATGAGTAAGTTCTCTTGCATTTTCCATGAGTGGAATAACTTTTTCGGCTCTTTCAACACTTTTTACTCCATCAATGTGAAGAATATAGTCCAAAAATCCATCTCCTGTCTCAACAGCAAGACCATTAAATAAAATATTATACTCGTACTTAATTTCCGTTTGCGGTAGCTTTAAAAGTGCTTCCTTTACTGCACTTCTCATCTCTTCAGAGCTGAGCTCCACAATATAAACTGTTTTCTCGCCGAAATCTTTTTCGGTTAAAGCATAACTAACCGGCTGAACACCTTCAGCAAAATTTCCGCTCCCATTTTCTGACACATTGTCTATCATCATTAGACCGTTTCCATGTGTCTCAACATCGGTCTTGCTCTCTAAGAGGTTGACCGTTTCCACGTTTTCACTTGCGCGAACATTTGTCGTCAGTCCGACCATTGAACTGAAAATCATTGCTCCCGCAGTGAACAAACTCAACATTCTTTGTCTCATAGTTTTCTCCTTTTTAGAATTTGATAATGGTTTTCATTACCGCCAATCATTATACAATATATGGTTTTCTTTGTCAAACTTGATTTGATAATATTCAATATACATTTTCTCAATTGTGTAAACTGTGTAAAATATTGAATAATTTATTGTTGCTGTAAATAAACAAGTCTTACACGAATATTTCTCAATCTTTTTAAAACTCTGAAAATAAATATGTAACTTCTTATAAAGTCAAATAAAATTAATTGATACAAAACTTAATTTCAATTTTTTCTACAATCAATTTTGACAAAGCAGTTTCTTGCAATTAAAAAAATAAAATAAGTCGAATCAATTTTTTTCAAAAATATGCACGCAAATTTTTCCATCAATTTTTTAAAAAAAATTATTTAAATAAAATAAAAAAAGTGAGTTCCCTCACTTTTTAAACGTCATATTGATTCTTTCTCTTTTCATATACTTTCCCGAAATCTTTCGAAACGTAAAATTCGACTTCGTCACCCGTGCAAACCACAAACGGAAATTCATCTCGATTTGAAGCGGCACCCCATTCTCCGTCTTTGTTCACGCAAACGACGGAAAAATCCCTCGGCTTTTGATTTTTTCTTATGAGATTTTCGTGCAGTTCTTTAACTGCCTTGCCCGCAGCTTCGCTCGGACTCATTCCCGACTTCATAAGGTTTACAATTTGAAAAGAAAGTGTTCCCTTCATAATATCTTCTCCAACACCGGTTGCTGTTGCTCCACCGATTTCGCTATCCGCATAAAGACCCGGACCAACAAGCGGTGAGTCCCCAACTCTGCCCTTTCGCTTCATGAAAAGTCCCGACGTCGAAGTTGCAGCGACAACTCTACCGCCGCTTGCAATAACTGAACCGACTGTGTCGTGTCCCTTGTCGAGGTCAGTCATTTCGTGAATCTTTTGCAGCCATCTTGCTTTCGCAGGCTCAGTCAAAAGTTCTTCGCTCTTAAAACCGTTTTCAAGTGCAAATTGGAGTGCCCCGTCGCCCACAATAAAATTGTCATATGGTCTACCGACAAGGAGTCTCGCAACGGAAACCGGCGTCTTTATATTTCTCATAGATGCAACAGCTCCGAAACTCAAAGTATCGCCGTCCATGATTGCGGCGTCAAGCTCAACATCGCCCTCTTCGTTCGGCCATCCCGAATATCCAACATTGTGAAAATCCGGGTTGAGCTCGATGTCGTTTATGAGCCCGCAAATCGCATCCTCTAGACTCTTTCCTTCTTTCAAAAGATCGCGTGCAATCTTCACGCCCTGAAAACTTATCTCCCAAGTTGAAATAATTGTCATAACTCACCTCTAAAGAGCAGATTTATAAATCTTTAAAATATCTTCGTGCTTCAAATCCGAATAGTCGACTTTGAACTCGTCCGTATTCATTGCCATCTCTTCGAGTCTCGACTCGTCGATGTCCATTTCGTGAAGTTTTGTCGGAGCTCCGAGTTCTTTGAAGAAATCTTGAATCTTTGAAATCGCAAGTTCCGCAGCTTCATCTTCATTCATCTCACTCGGGTCGACATCAAAAACTCTCTTTAAAAATCTCTTGAACTTGTCGCCGTGACCCTTGTAAACATATTTCAAATAATGCGGATGAACGATTGCAAGACCCAGCCCATGCGGAATGTGATAATATGCACTCAATGTGTGTTCAAGCGTGTGGCTTTGCCAATCTTCGCCCTTTCCAAGTGCCAAAAGACCATTAATCGCAAGGCTTGCAATCCACATTAAATTGCTTCTTGCTCCATAGTCTTCCTGATTTTTTATAGCAATGCGTGCATTTCTTATAACAGCTGCCATTAAACTTTCACTCAAATTGTCAGATATGTTGTCATCGTCCGGCAAACTGAAATAAACTTCCATAATGTGGCTGAACATATCCACAATTCCCGAAACCATTTGAATTTTTGGAACAGTGTATGTGAAAGTCGGGTCGAGGAGTGAGAATACCGGATAGAGAAGTGGATTTCCGTATGAGCATTTAATCTTTACATCCGGATTTGTAATAACACCGCCCGAATTCATCTCGGAGCCGGTGCCGACCATTGTGAGCACAGAGCCGAGTGGAATCGCATCGGTTATGTCATTCTTCTTCATAAAAAGTTCATCCCAAAAATCTCCGTCAAGCTTTGCCCCTGCGGCAATTGCTTTCGCTGAGTCTATGACCGAACCACCGCCGACCGCCAAAATAAAATCTATGTCATTTTTACGGCACAGCTCAATCCCCTCGTACACTTTTGTAGTTTCAGGATTTGGAATAATGCCCGAAAGCTCTGTGACCGACTTTCCTTCGAGTCCCTTCATAACCTTGTCGTAAATTCCGGTCTTTTTAATACTGCCACCGCCGTAAACGAGAAGAATTCTATTGTATGGTTTAATCTCTTCCTTTAAATGTTCGACTGCGCCTTCCTTGAAAATAATCTTGACCGGATTTCTAAAAATAAAACTGTCCATAAAAACCTCCTTAAGTACAGAAAAACCCGCACGTAAAAACGGCGGGTTATTTAATTATCTAAAGATAATTCTATAAACTCTTCAAAGCTTCGAGAGCCTTGTCAAAATCAGGCAAATTTGTTGCTTCAGGAACATATTCTACATACTTCACAACGCCTTCTTTGTCGATAATAACGACACCTCTTGCAAGAAGCATGAGTTCCTTAATCAAAAAGCCGTACTTCGTTCCGAAGTCGTGTGCCTTGTAGTCAGATAACATAATTAAATTGTCGATTCCCTTTGCAGCACAAAAATTTGCTTGTGCAAACGGTAAATCGCAGCTGATTGTAAGAATAACAACATCCTTCAATTCAGAAGCTTCTTTGTTGAAAATCTTGGTTTGTTCTTCGCAAACCGGCGTGTCGATTGAAGGAACAACACTGATAACAACAGTCTTACCCTTTAATTCACAAAGACAAAAATCGCTTAAATCTTTCTTTGTAGCTTCAAAATCTTTAGCTTTATCGCCAACCTTTACTTCCGGTCCGATTAAAGTCATCGGATTCTTCATAAATGTGATAGCACCTTTTCTTTCTTCCATATTAATACCTCCTTAAAAAATTAAACCCATGCATATTATGTGCATCTCGTATTAATTCTTTCTAAATATTATTACCCAAGATATAAAAAAAATAACGGCGAGAGGAATTTAGAAATAAAAAATTCAGGGAAATATTTTTAGGAATGAATGAAAAAAAATATAAATTATAAAATTGTATTCATTTATACCCCCACAAATTCTCCCTCTTGGCGGCGATACACCTTTTTGCGCATTCGGTTACGAAATCAAAGATTTCTACCTCACCCGCAAAAAAACTGGTCGCCGCTACCTGCTGCGTTTATTTGAATCTATTTTTAAATTGTTTATACACGTGTGTTTATCTGTATCTTATGCGTCGGGACGTAGCCCGACGCTACAAACAACGTAATCACATAAAACAATAATTCATTTACAGTAATTTATTCTAACCTTAAAATTTTATCTTCGTGTATAACTTTTACGTCATATGATTCTACACATCATTGTGTGTTTCCCAGAACGTAACGGCGCATTGCATTGCGCCGCCCATTTTTGTGTTATTTGAATATGTATTTACACCAACAACGCTGCGTCAATAAAATATCGAACCAAAAATATCACCGGCAAATATTTCCCACGCCGAAATGTTTCCCAATTGCATGCATTCGCAAACACAGCCGTAGCGTGACGGTTCTGTGAATCCTCACGCCATATATCACGTTCGTGCAATTTACAACCCCACCAACAACGCTATGCCAATAAAATTTCGAACCCAAAACCCAAATTCAATTTCCACACCTATATTCGCAAAACAACCTTCCCAAAATCCCTCGACAAATTCTCCTTTCTGGCGGCGATACACCTTTTTATCTCATCTCGCGACGAAATTAAAATTTCTGCTCGATGGATAAAAAAACTGGTCGCCGCTACGTTCTGCGTAAATAAAATCATACTCTTTCAAATACCCTGCCGCAAATAAAAAAGGTGCCTATATCGGCACCTTTCAAAACAAATTCTTATTTTGTTTTCTTTTCTGTTTTTGTTTCAGCTTTCTTTTCTGTTTTAGCTTCTTTTGCTTCTTTAGCTTCTTTTTCATTACGTTTTTGCCGATTAATGAATATTTTTTAGCAAATTCAGGTTTGTTAACATTTACGATATCGTTTTTGTCAAGTTCGCCTTTGAATTCTGTAATCGGTTTTAATTCGATTTTCTTTTCAGCTTCTTTTGCTCCAGCTTCTTTTGCAGTTTCAAGAGCAAGTCTTCCGAAAGCAGTTGAAGGTCCGCCACCCATCATTACACAAACGCCAACCATTTCAGCAAGTTCTTCCATATTAGCTCCTGCTTGAACAGCAAGTTTTGAGTGTGTCTTTGTGCAAGCTTCACATTTTACAGCGATTCCGATTGAAAGGCTGATGAATTCTTTTTGTTTTTGTGTTAAAGCTGAGTCGCCTTTGTTTGCTTTTGCAGCATTTTTAAAAGCGTCATAAACATTTTTGTTGTATTTTTCAAACAAACTGATTTCTTGCTTTTCCGCTTTCTTTTCTTCTTTCTTGTCAGCAGCGAAAGCACTGAATGAGAAAGTTGTAGCAGCCATAACTACTGCCAATGCTAATGATAAAATTCTTTTAGTCATAATGACCTCCTTGATATTTTTTAATTTCATAATATATGATAACGTTCCCGTTTTTTTGTGTCAAGGGCTTAAATTCGCCATTTTTTATTCTTCTAAACTTTTAAATGTGCATTTTTAGCCATTATTTCATTACTATAAATTTAATCAATAGCAGTCACAAGTTGTATTTGTTTTTTCTATACTTATTTAACAATGATTTATGTTTTGAATAGTATTTTGTTTTATTTTATTTAAAGTGTGTAATAAAAAAAGCTCATTTAGAGCTTAGTTTAAAACATATTTATCCCTTATTGCTTCGAGTTCTTTATAGACTGCATAGACGTATTCGTAAACATAGTTTATGCCTAGGTGAAATTCGTCATTTGCGTTTTCTGGCATCTCTTGTAATTCGGTCGACTTTTCGTAAATATAGTCAAGAAGTCTGTCAATTGATTCGAAAATCGTGTTAATATTTACACGTTTCAAAAAGTCAGCGGTGTTTTTTTCTTCTCTTTGATCCAGTTTATCGATGTTTTCCTTCATTTTATCGTCGCCGTTTATACTTAATATAGGTGTGACTATTTCTTTAAGTATCGTTTCGATAAGATTTTCCTCGTTTGTCACTACAATTTTTTCTCCCGGAATTGCTCTAATATAGGTCAAAATCCCTTGTTCGTCTTCATCGGTTGTATACATATATTCAATAAGATTTATTCCCTCATCGACTCCTCTTTTAAATTCGTCTGTTGCATCTTTTTCCATAATTCTTTCAAGGTCGTCCATTATTATATTGAACAGTTCATCGCGAAGTCCGTCAAATTTTGAGTTCAGCTCCATGAGAGAGTTTTTTAATTCATCAATTTTTTCCATAAATCAATACCTCTTATTCTTTCTATTTCATTATATCATATATTTCTCATATTGCAAAAAATACATTAATTGTATTCTAGTTACATTATAGTTATTAATAGTTTACTAATGCAATTTATTTTATTATTCAGATTATCGGTGTAGTATTTATTATTTAATTGCAGATTTATAACTAATATTTAATTTTATGTAAACGAGTTAAATAATTGTTGAATATTATTTTTTAATATGATATTATAATATTGAAATTGGACTTTTACAGTCCTAAGGAGGTTATTTATGAAGAAGAAATTTTTAGCATTATTACTTGCGCTTATGTTTGTTTTTTCAATCTGTGTTAATGCCTCAGATTCGAAACACCGCTATGTGATAAATCAAAACTCAAGATCATATATTGAATTTTCGAAACTTTCAAATTATGGTCTTAAAACTGAAAAAAAAGGAACAAATTACACAATCTCAGATGAAAATGCAACATTAGTTTTCAACGAAAATTCAAATGTTTTCACCGTCAATAAAACTCCATTCACAATGGATACAAAGACAGTTGTAGAAAAAAACGAACTTTTAATTCCATTAAGAATTTTATTCGAAACACTTAACTATAAAGTCGGTTGGAATAAAAATACACAGACGATTTATATTGAAAAGCTTGCCGAAAACAAGCTTCCTGTAAAAGCAAATGATTACACAATCACAAAGCATCACAGCAAGGTTGTTTCACTTGCTCCATCAGTCACAGAAACTTTTTTCGATTTAGGTGCTGAAAAGATGCTCCTTGGAAGAAGTGAATATTGCAATTATCCTAAAGCTGCTCTAAGTCTTCCATCCGTAGGCTCTCTTAAAGAGCCGAGTCTTGAAAAGATTGTAAGTCTTAAACCTACAGCTGTAATTGCACAAACTCACTATAAAGAAGAAGTTTTAAATGAACTCAAAAAAGCAAACATCGAAGTTATCGCTATGAATACTCCGAAAACTATGGAAGAAACATATGAGATAATTAAGAAGATTGGATTAATTTTAGACAAAAATTACGAAGCTCGTGCTCTTTGTTCAACAATGAATGCAAAACTTGAAACTGTTGCAATGAAAACAAAGATGCTTTCAAAGCCTTCAGTATATATTGTTGTCGGCACAGGACAATACGGCGAATATACTCATGGAAAAGATTCATTCATGAACGGAATATTAACTGTTGCAGGATACACAAACGCTCCTACAGATGCAGAAGGTTTCAGCTATACTCTTGAAAAGTTGATTCAAAAGGATCCGTATTATATTTTAACTCCGAGTTTTGCAACAGAAGCTGTTAAGACAGAAAAAGCATACAAGGGTTTAAGTGCTGTTAAAAATGGTCGCGTTATTGAAATTGACGCAGATATTTTCTCAAGACCTTCAAGAAGGCTTGTTGATGATGGTTTAAAGGTACTATTAAAAATTGCTCACCCTGAAATTTTGAAAACTTTGGAATTTTAATGAAAAGAAAAACTTTTTTAGCAATTTCGTCAATCGCTTTACTTTTGCTTATGATTTTTGCCATAAGCAGAGGTTCGGTTGAAATAGAGTTTTCCATTATTGTAAATTCTATAATTGAATGGATAAAGAAGGGAATGGATGGGGTCAGTGCTGATGACTCCATCCGTTTTATTATTTTTAATGTTCGAATGCCAAGAATCATTCTTTCGGTTCTAACCGGAGGACTTCTTTCGATGGCAGGTGCAACATATCAGGCAATATTTCAAAATCCTATGGCCGATCCATATGTAATGGGTGTTTCTTCAGGTGCCGCCTTCGGTGCAACTTTGGCTATTGTCTTTCTACCCTCCGCAATGCTCGGAGGATATACCGCCGTAAATATTATAGCCTTTATTTTTGCAATACTTGTAACGCTTATTGTCTTTTTATTATCTCGAACTAAAAACGGCGTTGATACTTTCTCCGTTTTGCTGTCGGGAATTGTAATAAGTTCAGTTCTCTCAAGCTTTATTTCACTTATAATGTTCATCCACAATGATGAAGCCATGAAAATAATAACTTGGACTATGGGTTCTTTTAATGCAAAGAGTTGGGATCATGTATTGACGATTTTGGTACCTACTTTAATTGGCTTTGTCCTCACTCTTTATCATGGAAAAGATTTGAACGTTCTTGTTATGGGTGAAGAGGAAGCAACCGGCATGGGTCTTGATGTAAAGAAATTGAAAGGAAATTTACTACTGCTTTGTGCACTATTAACATCTGTCGCCGTTTCAGTAAGCGGTATTATCGGATTCGTCGGACTTATTGTCCCACACTTTATTAGGCTTATATTCGGTTCGGACCATAGATTTATGCTTCCGGCTTCAATGATTTTCGGTGGTATGTTTATGTTAATTTGCGACACAATTGCACGTTCGATTTTGGGTACATTTGAGATACCTGTAGGAATAATAACCTCTCTTATAGGCGGTCCTTTATTTCTAGTGCTTCTCATCAAACACAAAAGGAGTCGTACAATATGATTGAAGTTAGAGATTTGAATTTCAGCTTCGGCAAAAAGCCTATTTTAAAAAATATTAATTTAAAAGTTGAGGCCGGAGAAAAAGTTATAATAATTGGCCCGAACGGTTGTGGTAAAACCACACTCTTGAGATTAATTTCAGGATATCTCTCCCCTTCGTCAGGCGAAATTTTATTAAAAAACAAAAATATAAAAGAATACAAAATAAAAGAGCGCGCAAAAATTCTCGCCATGATTAATCAATCCGGGAAAACACCATTTAATTTCACAGTTTTAGAAACTGTGAAAATGGGAAGATATCCTTTTATGTCATGGTATGGCGGTTTTTCAAACGCTGATAAAGCTCTTGTAGATAAATCTATTGATTTAATGAACATAAATCATTTAAAAGAACATTCTATTTTAAATATAAGTGGCGGCGAATGTGCAAGAACAATGGCGGCACGTGCTTTTGCTCAAAATCCTGAATTAATGCTTATGGACGAACCTGTTAGTGCACTTGATATCAATCAAACTCTGCATCTTATGAATTTAGTTAAGAACGATAAAGAACGTGCTTTTTTAATAGTTCTACACGATCTGAATCTTGCAAGTCAATATGCGGAGAAAATTATTCTTATGTGCGATGGAGAAATAGTCTCACAAGGTTCTCCTGAAAAAGTTATTACTGCCGAGAATATTAGTGCTGTTTATAAGATTGATTCTAAAATAATTGAGGTAAACAATCGTCCTTTTATTATTCCATATGTCTAAATTTTCAGCTTGAGAGTTTTTTCATTTTGTGTTATTATATATTCATATTATTTAAAGGAGATTTTTATGAGCAACTTTTTAGAAAGATTTGAATCAGTTGAAAATATAGATGAATGCATAATAGAAATGAACTTCTACAGTTTGACTTTAATTTATTCGGTCGAGTCCGAACTTATGAATAAGATTTTAGAACTCGGAAAAGACAAAGGCGGCTTTTACGAAACATATATGAATGATTATGCAGAGTTTCTAAAGAGTATTATAAAGTTTGAAAAAGATGCTCTTATCGAAAGTGAAATTCAGTTTACTCTTAGAAATGCATCAGTTGGCAATTTTGCTTCCCTTCGCGATGAAGTAAAATATGCACCGCAAGATGCGTTTGAAAATCTTGTTTCAGATTTGAGGGAATACACTCAAATGAAAAAGATTGACCAGCAAGTTCTAAACGAAGAAGATTTTAGAACTTCAAATCTTGTAATCCTCGATTTGTTTGATTCAATGAACGATATTAGGGACAGAGTTTATTCTGACAATGAAAAGATTTTAGAAATCATCGATAACTACAATCCCAAAAAATAGACATCAAAAAACTGACAGAAGTTTTCCCTCTGTCAGTTTTATTTTATTTAACCATGTGGCAAGCCACAAAGTGTCCCGGTTCAACTTCTCTTAGTCCCGGATGAGGTCCGGTACAGATTTTTTCATCTCTCATCGGGCATCTTCCATAGAATACACATCTGTCAGGCGGATCAATAGGACTTGGTACGTCGCCTTTCAAAATTATTCTTTCTTGATTGTAGTTGTATTCCGGAACAGGGATTGCGGAAAGAAGTGCTTTTGTATATGGGTGAAGCGGATTTTCAAAAATTTGTACATAGTCCGCAAGTTCAACCATTCTTCCCAAATACATAACGGCAACTCTGTCCGAAAGGTGTCTAACAACTGAAAGGTCGTGTGAGATAAAGAGATACGTCAGCTTTTTATCTTCTTGAATATCTTGTAGCAAGTTCAAAACTTGAGCTTGAATTGAAACGTCAAGTGCTGAAACCGGTTCATCGAGAACAATGAATTCAGGTCTCATTACAAGTGCTCTTGCGATTCCTATTCTTTGTCTTCTACCGCCGTCAAGTTCGTGTGGATATGAATTCATAAGTCTTTTTTCGAGACCTACTGTTTCCATCATTTCAAGAACGACTTTTTCAATTTCTTTTTTGTTTTCATATATTTTATTTACATAGAGTGCATCGGCTATCAAATCAAAGGTGTTAAGTCTCGGGTTTAGAGATGAATACGGGTCTTGAAATACGATTTGCATTTCACGTCTCAGTTGATTCATTTCTTTTCTCGTGTGGCGGTTCATAATATTTTCGCCGTTAAACCAAATTTCCCCACTTGTTGGTTCGTGAAGTCTTATTATTGCACGTCCCGCTGTCGATTTTCCACATCCGGATTCACCGACAAGACCAAGAGTTTCACCTTTTTTTATTTCCAGGTTTAAATCCTCAACCGCGTGAAGCAGACCTTTCTTTGTTGGAAAGTATTTGCACAGATGTTTTACTTCAATGAAATTATTTGTCATAGCTTTCCTCCTCTACTTGTCTTCTTCATTTACATCGACTTGTTTCGAGTCTTTGTATAGGAAACATTTTACATAGTGTTCAGGTGTAACTTCATACATCGGCGGTGCTTCTGTTTTGCAAATTTCCATACATTTTGTACATCTTGGATGGAATTTGCAGCCCGTCGGTAAGTTTGTCGGGTCCGGTGTGGCTCCCGGAATTACTTGAAGTCTTTCGACATCACCCGTAAGTTTTGGAATTGATGAGAAAAGTCCAACTGTGTATGGGTGTTTTTTGTCGGTGTATATGTCTTTTGTGGAACCTGTTTCAACAACTTCTCCCGCATAAACAACCGAAACTTTGTCCGCAATTTCAGCGATAACTCCCAAGTCGTGTGTAATCATTATGATTGAAGTGTCGTATTTTCTCTTTAACTCCTTCATAAGTTCCATAACTTGTGCTTGAATTGTAACGTCAAGCGCAGTTGTCGGTTCGTCCGCAAGAATTATTTCCGGATTACATGCAAGCGCCATTGCGATAACAATTCTTTGTTTCATGCCGCCGGAAAGTTGGTGCGGATAATCGTTTACCCTTTCACGTCTGATTCCTACGACATCGAGCATTTCAAGTGTCTTTTCTTTTATTTCTTTTTTATCGAGATCTGTGTGGAGTGCAAAAACTTCTTCGATTTGTTTTCCAATAGTCATAACCGGATTCAAACTGGTCATCGGGTCTTGGAAAATCATAGAAATTTTTTCTCCTCTGATCTTTCTCATGTCCTTTTCTTTTTTCTCTAAAATGTTTTCGCCTTCAAATTCAACTTCGCCTGCGGTTATTATTCCCGGCGGATCAGGAACAAGGTTTAGGATTGCAAGTGCGGTGGTAGTTTTTCCTGCACCTGTTTCTCCAACAAGTCCTAAAGTTTCCTTTTTATTTAAAGACAAATCCATTCCGTTTACGGCCTTAACAACCCCTGAATCTGTATGAAACTCAACGGATAGGCCTCTGATATTCAACAAATTTCCTTTTTTCATATTGCCCTCCTATCTCTTAAGTTTCGGGTCAAGAGCGTCTCTTAAACCGTCTCCCATAACATTAAGTGCGAAAATTGTAATAACGATTGCAAGTCCCGGGAAAAGTGTTATGTGCGGAAAATCCATTATATACGAACGACCATCGGAAAGCATTGCTCCCCATTCAGGTGTCGGCGGTTCAAGT
>QWCK01003115.1_pt1 | contig 18831 bp, 20 predicted proteins | sample 1972571 | NCBI WGS metagenome assembly QWCK01 (sample SAMN09866710, study PRJNA288562) | Human gut metagenome isolate term2_stool, whole genome shotgun sequencing... | isolation source: gut | host: Homo sapiens | place: USA: California
ATTTATTTTTTGAGTTTTAAACTTTGGTAGAAGTCTTGAACTCCTTATATTTACATAACTATTTGCCTCTATCACTATTATGACACGAAACCCGGAGAAAAAATCGAGAATAATTGAATCTTGTGATTGAACAAATTTAATATAATCTTTTATTAAAGTTGTTGGTTTACTGTATGAAAATATTCTATCTCCTATTAATTTATTAAGTTTCAACGTTGCTTCTGTATTTATAACATCTGTTATTAAATTTTTATATGGAGCTCCTTTTTTTACCGGTTTCCCCTCATTATTAACCTTTAAATAATTTTTCCTATACACTCTCCATTTTGCATCTGTTGAATCACTCTTTTTAAAAACTAAAAAGCCATTTTTTAATCCCCATTCAACTTTTTCTTTTCCCCATGTCCATCTCCAACCATCGTTAAATTTTTTAATTCTTCCATTTGGATAGACAATTTTTCCATCAGGTGCTTTAATCCCAAAGTCAAGAGATTCAACATATCCTAAACTTCCTCTATCTAAGTTATCAATATAATAATTTCCTCTATTCTCTACATATTCATCTACTAATTTATATCTACTTCTATCGTACGAGTTATAATTAATATCAAGAGCATTATTAGTCTCTTTTTTATTCTTTACATAAACTAGCGCATATTCTGTAATTGTTGCTATCCCCTTCACATCTGATGACCCTGTTTTCTTTCTCCATATTACTTTTGTTATGAAACTACTCTCTCCAAATACCTCATCACAAAGTTTCTTTAAATTAGCCTGCTCATTATCATCAATGGAAATAAAAATAACCCCGTCCTCACTAAGTAGGTTCCGGGCCAACTTTAGGCGTGGGTAGATCATATTGAGCCAGTCGGTATGGAAGCGACCGTTGGATTCCAAGTTCTTTTCCAGTCGGTTGCCTTCCTCGTCGTATTGGCCACTGTCTTCTATGTAATCTTCCATGGACTGTTTAAAGTCGTCATTGTATACAAAGTCACTCCCCGTATTGTAGGGCGGGTCTATGTAAATCATCTTTACCTTGCCAAGATAGGTTTCCTGCAAAAGCTTTAGGACTTCCATGTTGTCTCCTTCAATATAGAGGTTTTCCATAGAGGTTTTCCGTTTGGTCAAAATTGACGCTTTCGTCCCTAGAGGGTCTTAGGGTCTTGGAAGTGGGGGCATTGGCAGCCAGGATGGCCTTTCTCTTGTCGGGCCAGGTAAATTGATAGCGCTCATCCCGACCTTCGACAACCTCTGTTGCGATTTCTTGCATGAGGATATCCTTGTCAATGGCCCGGACCACCCTTCCCTGGGCATCTTTGGTTTCCGTCAGGGCATTGGGAAAGAGTTTTTTCAGGGCTTCAAACTTTTCCTCTGCCAAGTTTTTGGTCTCCATGCTTAATTTTTCCATTAGAGTTCCTCCAATTCTTTTTAATTGATTATGGCTGGCCATTGAGGCTTTACTCTATCCTTAGAAAGTATGGATTTTATAAACTTTCTAATCAACATTAATTCTGCCCTGTACGTCTAAAAACAATACTCAAAGCTTGACCGGTTTATATAAAGGGTTCAGAAAATAGATTCACCTTAGTAATAAAACAACTGGAGCTAGCCGACTTTTACTTGTAGACTTTATATTGGCAAGGGGCCTTATAGGCTCCTTCGTAGTCCTTTTAAAGCTTCATCGTTATGAAGTATATCTTATTATTTTAGCACAAATTTATGGTTTTATCTATCTTTCCAAGTATAAAAACGATTCCATTTGTCAAACACATTTTTTAAATTTGCTCCCTTTTGTCCTTACAAGTAATTCAACTATAAAATATTTTCTTACTTAAATATACTTGGCCTTTTCCCAAAAATACTTTATAATGTTATTAAAGTATCATGCTCGTTTAGGGATTATAATAGCTAGTCTCTAAATTCCAGGTGCTTCAAAACAATATAAACTTCTTATATGAAAAGTTTGTATATTTGTACGTGTTGCTGGCCTGCTTTATAAAGCAGCCTAAAATTCATACTTTAAAGGAGGACTCTAATGTCTAAGAAAACGATTGTTGGAGACGATGGTAAAGAGTATACCGTCAAAGAAAAGAAACCATTTTATAAAAAATGGTGGTTTATTTTAATTGTCGCTATTATAGTTATCAGTATTCTAGGTAAGGCGTTTGGCGGAGATACAAATACTTCCTCCACAAATAGCTCATCTACAAACCAAGCCTCAGATGCAGCCCCTGAAGCACAGGCTGAAGAAGTTTCTTACACTAAAGTTGATGCAAGCCAATTACTTTCTGATTTAGAATCTAATGCTTTAAAGGCTGAAAAAACCTACAAGGATCAAAATCTAGAAATTCTTGGAAAAGTATTCAATATTGATAGCTCAGGAGAATATATCAATATTGACGGAACAAATGATGAGTTTACTATCACTGGAATTTCATGTCAATTACAAAATGATGCCCAACGTGATGTCGTTGCTGAAATTACAAAGGGTAGCAACGTAATTGTTAAGGGAAAAGTAACCGCAGTTGGTGAAGTTATGGGTTACACTGTTACTGTCGATGAAATAATTCCACAATAAATGTTGTATGGGATGAGCAGGGATCCAGTTGTGCTTTGATCCAAAAAAGGGACAAAGTCTATCGTGACGGCGCTTTGCTTCCACTACAATAAATTGCTTACCTTCTCCGACATGGACCCGATCTAAATTTTCTATACCAAACCAAAAAAAGGCTGCTAGCAGAATGACCATGCCATTTGCTAGCAGCCTTTTACTTGCCCTTAGAGGTCAAAGATCTGGCTGGGATTTTCTATATAGGTAATCTTTTGGTCAATTCTGGCTCTGAGGACATGCTGGGTCTCCTGGTCCCCCTTCTTGCTGACAAAGACCAGGTCGTAGCTGTCATCATCTGGGTCCACTCTTTTAACAGAAACCAGGTCCACCTTGTCCAGGCTCTTCTCTCTTAGGGGGAAGTAGGGGTAGTCCCCATTGGCCACCATCCTCTCCAGGGCCTCTTGGGTCATGACTTCCTTAAAGGGATCATAGAGGGCGGGCAGGTCCTGGTCGGCTTCTTGGCTTAGGTCTCCGTCCAGGCTAAGGACCTGGCCTGCCTGGCTAAGGTCTTTTTCCAGCTGCTGCCAGTCCTCTTCCTTAAAGTCCAGCTGGGCCAGGTAGACCTGGGCAAAGTCTTGGGCTAGGGCCTGGGCTGGGTCTTGGGTCTTTTTGGGGCCACAGGCCACCAGGGTCAGGGCCAGACCTAATAAGGTATAGATAGCTATTCTTTTCATAAGATTCCTCCCTTGTTTTACTTGTTACAAGTTACAATATGGGCTTTCCTCTTTTCTTGTCCTTCTACTATTTGCCAAGTCCATTTTCTAGGCCCACTTAAACTAGCTGGGCTTGCTTATCTAGTTTCACTTTCTTAATAACCATTATAGCATTAATTTTTACCTTAATTAAAGGTAAGTCCTAAATTTTATTTCCTGACTAAATCCTTTGCCCTTTGGGTATCAATGTTAGGAAAAGGAGAGGATAGAATTGATCTTATACCGTAACACCAACTTGTCCATTGACGAATTAAAGGACCGTTTGGAAAACCAGGCTCTTTTTGACCCTGATTCCAGCCAAGCCTTGGACACCAAGGAGCTTTTAAGCAATGTGACGGGCTGGTTTGAAACCCAGCAACTCTACAATGGTGCTCTCAAGGAAATCAGCACCAAGCTGGAAATTCTGGACGAAGAATTTCAAATGAACTACACCTATAATCCAATCCACCACATGGAATGTCGCTTGAAGTCCATGCATAGTATTATTGAAAAGATGAACCGGCTCCATATTCAAAAGACCATCCCTTCTATGCGGGAACACATTACGGATATTTCGGGGATCCGGGTTATTTGTCGCTATCTCCACGATGTCTACATTATCGAAAAAATGCTCTTGGCCCAAGATGATGTGACCTTTATCCGGCGGAGGGACTATATCCAAGAGCCCAAGGAGTCGGGCTACCGTAGTCTCCACCTCCTGGTCAAGGTGCCGGTCTTTTTGTCCAAGCGTAAGGAGTCTGTCCCGGTGGAAATCCAGCTCAGGACGATTCCTATGGACTACTGGGCCAGCCTAGAACACGACCTCCAATACAAGAATACCAGCAAGGACAAGGAGGTCCACCACAAGGAACTCAAGGCCTGTGCCCAAAGCTTGGCAGAAATCGAAGAAACCATGCAGGGCATCCACCGGGCCACGGTGAACTTGGAAAATTTTTCCCTGCCCCTGTCTTAGTTGATCTTGGCCTAGGGCCATGGTCTTTATAAAAAGCAGAAGGCCCTCTTCCCTTCTGTTTTTTGTTTGTCTATTATCATTTTTAAGCCAAAAAAAGAACCCCGCTGGGGGTTCTTTTTCTATTTTATCTTTTTATGGTCTATGGCTGATAATCCGGCCGTAGTTCCCATCTTTTCTCCGATAAACCACGCAAACTTCATCTTGGTCTGCATCTAGGTAGACGAAAAAGTTGTGGTTTAAAAGGTCCATTTGCAGGATGGCTTCATCAATGGCCATGGGTCTTAGGTCGAAGTCCTTGTTCCGGATCAATTGGCCGTCGGGACTTTCTTCATCAGCTTTGGGTTTTTCTTGTTCAAAGTTTTCAAAACGGATGCTGTCATTATTTTGGTATCTTTTCTTTAATTTTGTCTTATACTTGCGGACTTGTCTTTCCAAGGCTTGGACGGCAATATCTATGGATGCGTACATATCATCAGTGCTTTCTTCTGCCCGGAGAATGTGGCCAGGTAAAAAGACGGTAATTTCTACCTTGTGGCGTCCTTTTTTGGTAGAAAATGTCACCTTGGCCCGAATTTCTTCTTGGAAGTAACGGTCTAATTTAGATAATTTTTTTTCAGCCTGTTCCTTCAAAGCGTCGGTTAATTCTAAATTCTTACCTAAATATTCAAGTTTCATATAAAGCACTCCTCTCTTGTAATGCATATATACCCAAACTTATTTTTTTTAACTGAATTTTTACTTTGTTTTAGAAGAATTGTCAGACCCGCTTAGGTTTGCTATACTTATCTTGGTGATTAATCTTATGAAAATTTGGCGGGTCCGTATTGGTATGCGGACATTTAAAACAGCCCTTTCGGTGGTGATTGGTCTCTACCTATCCCACCTCTTAAATTTACAGGCCCCTATTTTTACAGCCATTGCCTCGATTACAACCATGCAGCCTTCCTTTACAGATACTTCGGAGCAGGTCAAGCGCCGGCTTTTCACCTGTGTCTTTGGTGTGGTTTTTGGCTATCTTTTGGCCCAAATAACGAACGACCCTCTTTTCACTCCCATCTTAGCTGGTATCGGTGTGATTTTTACCATTGTCCTCCACCAGCTGACGGGACAGAAGAATATGACGACCCTGGCCTGTATCGTCTTTGTGGCTTCTTTTGCCACCCGGACCAACCACATGACCTATGGGATCAACCGTTTAATCGGAACTTTTTTAGGGGTTGCCATTAGTGTTTTGATCAATGTCTTGATCCGGGCTCCCAAGGTCCACGAGGATTTTTTCCAAAGTGTCCAAGAAGCCTACCAGGAAATTTTTGACCTGACCCGGTCTTGCTTACTCTTGCCCTATCCCTCGGACTTGACCCAGCTAGAGGCGACCATTAACAAGGTCAACAACTACTACAATATGTTGGATGAAGAAATGCACTCTCCCTTTTATTCAGGCAAGGACTTTCAGATTCCCCATTCTATTATTGAGGTGATTAACGAAATCTACCTGCGTTTTCAACTTTTAGAGGAACTCAAGCCCTTTACGCCGACCATTTTTGGCAAGAATGTGGAAACCATTGAGCGGCTTTTTTCCTATACCATCCTCTACCAGGGGGACTTGAAAAGGCAGGAAGCGGTTGTCTACAACTACCATATTGAAGTGATTTTAAAGGATGTCTCTCGCTTGAAAAACTTTGTGGAAAGTCATAAAGCAGAGATGGAAGCTTGAAAAAAGGCCAGGCCCTAGGGAACCTGGTCTTTTTCTATTTTCTGGACTTGAAAGGCCCTGGTCTTATTGGTATAATATCTACTGTTGATTTTAAGCTCTATGGCTGAAAATGGCCCCTGAGGACCAGGCCGGAGCTTAAAAAAGACAGGTCTTCCAAGCCTGTCTTTTTCTTTATTCTTTATTTAGTTCTATAAAGACTTGGAAGTAGTCGCCGTCAATAACGATGCGGAATTCTCCACCCAGGGCTTCCACCAGGTTTTTGGCAATATGCAGACCCAGGCCGGACCCTTCTGTGGTCCGGGACTTTTCCCCCCGGACGAATTGTTGCATCAATTCATCGGCAGAAATCCCCAGCCGGTTCTTGCTGACGTTTTTGATGGAAAAGTAGTACTTGGATTGGTCCTGGATGAGCTTGGCATAGATCCTGGTATTTTCCAGGGCGTACTTGCAGGCATTGGACAGGGTGTTGGATAGGACCCGGCCCAGAACTTCGGGGTCGGTGTAGATTTTGGCATCCTCGCTGTCGGAATTGTAGATAAATTCCAGCCCCTTGGCTGAAAGGTCGGATTCAAAGTCCCCATAGATTTGACTTAGAAGTTCATTAAAGTCGATGACGACTTTTTCCACCTGGACATTGCCGGACCCAGTTTTTGAGGCATCAATGAGGTTGATAACCAGGCTCTTTAGGCGTTCGGAGTTTCGCCCCAGGATCCGGATGTAATTTTTGGCCTCTTCGTCCATGGTCTCCTTGCTACTTAGGATATCTGTATAGTTGATAATGGAGGTCAGGGGGGTCTTGAGGTCGTGGGAGATATTGGTGATGAGGTCGGTCTTCATTTTTTCCGACTGCATCCTCTCTTCTACGGCGTCGGACAGGCCCTCCCGGATGTTGCCCAATTGGACCAGGGCCTTGATACTTTCTTTTTCAGCCAGGTGGGTTTCCATTTGGGGCATCCCCAGGCTGGCTGTTTCTTCGATTCCCTCAATGACCAGGACAAATTGAACCCTCTCTTTTTCGAAAAATAAGAGGATCAAAAAGACCACGGACAGGACCAGGCTAAAGGTCTCTCCAAAAATCAGGGGAGACAATAGGAGGACGAAGAGCAGGATAATATTGGCCACGGCATAGTAGATAAAGGAGTTGGACTTGGAACTTTCCCGCATCAGGGCCACGGTAAAAAACCGCCGAACCCCCGGAATGGGCAAGAGCTTAACCAGGCAAATTCCCACATCCAGCATGACCAGGTTGAAAAAAAGTTCATCCTGCCAATAAAAAATCCGGCTCAGGACATAAATCAAGAGGAAGAATTCTATAAAGAGTTCTTCGATATAGGCCCGGTAAAAAATATAATCATAGACTTTAGAAAAAAGGCCTCTAATTTTTTTTACCATGCCTATCCTTCTATCTTGTAGCCCATGCCATAGACTGACTTAATCAGGTCCGGCTTTCTGGGGTTGATTTCCACCTTGTCTCTCAAGTGGGAGATGTGGACACTGATGACTTTTTTCACATCGTGGGCTTCTTCTTCCCAGACATGCTCGTAGATTTCATCACTGGAAAAGACCCGGCCTTGGTTTTTCATCAAAAGGAAGAGGATCTTATATTCATAGGGGGTCAAGTTGACTGCTTCCCCGTCTACAGTGACGGTTTTACTGGCATCGTTTAGGACGATCCGGCCAATTTGCATCTCGTCTTGGTCGATATCTGCCGACCCCAGGTTCATATAGCGTCTCAAGGATGAATTCACCCGGGCAATGAGCTCGATGGCATTAAAGGGCTTGGTGATATAGTCGTCGGCCCCTACATTTAAGCCCAGGATCTTGTCGGTAATTTCCGACTTGGCTGATAGGATGATAATGGGGATGTTGTTGTTTTCCCGAATCTTTAGGATAGCTGTCATCCCGTCCATCTCGGGCATCATCAAGTCCATCAAGATTAGATGGATGGTTTCTTTTTCCATGATCTCCAAGGCTTCCTTGCCGTTGTAGGCTGGAAAGACCTGGTAGCCTTGGGCTTTTAAGTAAATTTCTATGGCTGAAACAATGTCTTTTTCATCGTCGCAGACTAATATATTGTATTGCATTTTTTCCACCTCTTTGTCTTTATTATACAACATCTTTTATCTTTCTTGCCCTTCTTTTCCCTTTCGCAAGAAAATCTTAGTGAAAAATACGATATCTTGGGTATCTATATTCATTAGGAAAGGAGCCCTTATGTTAAAACCATTAAAAAACTGGCTTTACCGGCACCGGGACAATTCTGTTTTAAGTTTTCTGGATGCCCTGGCCAAGCGAATTATTGATTTTGAAATTCTTCCAAGAGCGGGACAATTGTCGTATTTCACAACCCTGTCCTTATTTCCCTTTATTATTGCTCTTTTAAATATCTTAAACTATACACCTCTCTTGGACCCTTCCTTTATCCGAAACCTGGTGTCCTATTTGCCAGAGTCCACGGCCTCTATTATCCTGTCCTTTGTGGACCAAATTGCCCTGACTTCTTCGGCTTCTTTATTGAGTGTCTCCTTGTTATTGGGTCTTTGGTCGGCCTCCAGCGGTGTCCGACAATTGATTAAGATCATTAACAAGGCCTACCAGCTCCAAGAAAATCGAAGTTTTTTCGAAATGGCTTTTTTGGGTCTAGCTTTTACCTTGGGTTTGATTGTTATGATCTTGCTCCTTCTCTTCTCCCGGATTATCGGGTCTGAGCTCATTCAGCAAATCAATAACTACATCCCCTTAAACCAAGAGCTCATTGGATTTTTACACAAGTCCCTAAACATCATTGGACCTCTTTATGCCTTAATCTTCCTGGTTTGCCTCTATGGCATCAGCCCCAACCTTCCCATGAAAAAACTGGGCCTAAAAACTCTAATTCCTGGCAGTCTTTTTGCCTTGGTGGGAATTTTATTGGGGACGGTGCTTTTCACCTACTATGTAACGAATTTTGGCCGCTATGCCGTAACCTATGGTTATTTCACTGGGATTATCCTTATGCTCTTGTGGATCTACCTGGTCAATGTCGTCCTGCAAATCGGCTGCCAAATCAACGCCCTGGCCTATTTGAAAAAACAAGGGGGCTTGGATTGGCCCCGGGAGAATTCCCTCCTAAAAGACCTCCTGCCCCAGGAAACTAAGCTGACAGACTGATGGGGTAGACTTGGTGGACTCCAGCTTCTTCCAGGGCCAGGCTGGCCTGGTAGAGGGTGGATCCTGTAGTCAAAATATCATCTAACAATAAAATATTCTTGCCTTCCAGGTCCCTAGCCCGGAAGGCTTGAACCAAGTTTTCCTCCCTCTCCTTGCCAGACAGGCCAAGTTGTAGGGGGGTATTTTTTATTTTCTCCAGCCTGCCCTGGTAGTAGTTTAAGCCTGACAGACGGTGGATTTCCAGACCTATGAGGTCCATGGGGTCAAAGCCTCTTTTTTTTAGGGTCTCTTTGGCCGACGGAACCACCACAAAACCATCCAGGTCTTGCCCCGGGTCAAATTGGCCCAGGACCTGGATAAAAAGGTGGGCCAGGGTCTTGGACAGGTAGGTCTTGGATTCAAACTTGTAGTCTGTAAGAATCTTTCGCAGGCTTCCGGTATAGAAAAAGCCATTGTAGATGGCCTGGCCATTTTTTTGCCTGTAGCCAGGTTGAAAGTCCAGCCGGTCCCGGCATTGGGGACAGAGGTAGGGGATGGTCCCTTCTTCCTCGTGGCAGAGATAGCAGGTGTGGTCTTGGAAAAAATCTAAAAAATTCATAGGACCCCCTCGGTTTCCAGGCGGCGAACCAGGCCGGTTCTTCTCTCTAGCTGGTCCTTGTTTTTGAGCATTTCTTGTAAGGAGTCCAGGCTCCCTACCAGGATGACCCCCCTCTTGCCCCGGGTAATGGCGGTGTAGAGGATGTTTTTGCTTTGGAGGATGGCTGGGGCCCAGGAACAGGTCATAATGGTAATGGGGTATTCACTTCCCTGGGCCTTGTGGATGGTGGAGGCATAGGCCAGGGTCAGTTCGTCCAAGTCGTATTCCTGGTAGTCCACTATTTTCATTTCATCATAGACTACCTTGAGGCTCTTGGCCTCGGGATCCACAGAAAGAATCCGGCCCAGGTCGCCGTTAAAGACTCCTTCTCCCTCCTTGGAATAGACCTCGGACTGGATGGACCACTTTAACTGGTAGTTATTTTTGATATGCATGACCCGGTCCCCTGTCCGGAAAATCATCTTTTTATAGGTGATTTCTTTTTTATCCTCTCCGGGAGGGTTTAGGGCCTCTTGGAGTCTTTGGTTGAGGATACTCACCCCAACAGGTCCCTTGTGCATGGGACTTAGGACCTGGATATCCTCCATGGGGTCCAGGTCGTAGTAGTCCGGCAACCTCTTGGAAATTAGGTCCACTATGGTTTGGGCAATGTCCTGTCTCGGAGCCTGGATAAAGAAAAAGTCGCCGTTTTTTTGGTTCATCAAAAGGGGACGGTCCTTTAAGATGTTGTGGGCATTTTGGACGATATTGGACTGTTCTGCCTGGCGGAAGATCTTGGTTAATTCTACTGTAGGCACCCGACCTGAAGCTATGATGTCTCCCAGGACATTTCCTGGTCCCACACTGGGAAGCTGGTTGTGGTCTCCCACCAGGATCAGCTTGGTTTTTTCCTCCAGGGCCAGGAGGATTTGGACCATTAAAAAGATGTCCACCATGGATACCTCGTCTAGGATTAAGACATCGGCATCAATTTCATTTTCTGTATCTTGGAAGTCCACCCAGTCTTCATGGGGGGTTAGGTCCAAGAGTCGGTGGATGGTGGAAGCGGGCCTGGATGTGGCCTCACTCATTTTTTTGGCCGCCCGACCAGTTGGGGCTGCCAGGCAGACCTTGAGGTCCATGGATTCGTAGAGTTCAATGAGGGCCTTGAGGGTGGTGGTTTTCCCCGTTCCCGGTCCCCCAGTTAGGACCATGACAGAGGAGTCCAGGGATTTTTCCACAGCCTGGATTTGCTCGGGGCTTAGCCGATTGATCCAATCCTTTTTATGGTCTTGGAGGATGGATTGTCCGGCGGTTTTGATTTGCATGTTTTTTTGCCCCAGCCGGGCCAGGAGGTTTTGGGCTATATTTTTTTCACACTGGTAGACATAACTCAGGTAGACCCTGTAGTCTCCCTCCCAGCCGGCTTCCTGGGCTTTTTCCAGGTAGAGGCTGGGGTTCATGGCCATTTGCAAGGGGTCTGGGGCCTTTTCTGGGTCCAAGCCCAGGTCCTTGCTAAATTGGCTCTTTAATTGGCTATAGTAGACATAGCAATTGCCTTGGAAGAGGGCGTCTTTTAAAATTTCCACAAAATAGGCCCCAATCCGCATGGGGTCGTCCTTGGCAAAGCCCAATTTTAGGGCGATCTTGTCAATGGTTTTAAAAGAAAGCCCCTTGAGGTCCTGGAGGACCCAGTAGGGTTTCTTTTCCAGGGTGGTTTGGGTGTTTTCCCCATAGACCCGGTAGAGCTTCATGGCCTCTTGGATGGACAAGCCCCGGTCCAGGCACCAGTTCACCATGATGTCCATCCCCTCTTGTTCTTTTAAGGCCTGGCTGATCTTGGCAATTTTTTTCTTGCCTAGGCCAGGAATTTGTCGCAAGGACCCCGGTTCTTCCTTCATGACCCGGAGGCTGTCTTGGCCAAACAAGTCCACAATGGCCTGGGCGGTCTTGGGTCCGATAAAGGGCAGGCAACCCGAGGAAAGGTAGCGGACTATGGATTCTTGGCTAGAGGGCTCAAGGGCCTTGGCTTCTTGAAAGGAAAACTGCTCTTGGTACTTGGGGTGGAAAATCCAGTCTCCTTGAAATATGTAGTCTAAATTTTTTTCAAATTGATAGCCGTAGCCTACACAGGTAATGAGATCATCTTCGGCTTCCACCCTTAAAACACTGTAGCCGTTTCCGTCATTATGGTAGACAATTGATTCGATTCTTCCTTGAATTTCCATAGCTCCTCCTTTCATCCATTGTACCAAATCCAGGCCAAAGAAAAAAGAGACCCGGAGGTCTCTTTTCTAGCTTGTCTTTTCTTTATTTTCTTAACAAGTCCACCTTGTCCAATCTTTCCCAGGGTAGGTCCAAGTCATTGCGACCAAAGTGACCATAGCTGGCTATTTGTCGGTAGATGGGTCTTAAGAGGTCTAGTTCCTTGATGATGGCTGCAGGTCTTAGGTCAAAGTTTTTATGGACTAGGTCTTCAATTTCTGTATCGGAAATTTTTCCTGTGCCGAAGGTTTCCACATAGATGCTCAAGGGTTTTGCCACCCCGATTACATAGGAAAGTCCCACTTCACACTTGTCTGCCAGGCCAGCAGCTACAATGTTTTTAGCCACATAACGAGCGGCATAGGCTGCAGACCGGTCCACCTTGGTCGGGTCTTTTCCTGAGAAGGCTCCACCACCATGGCGGGCATAACCACCATAGGTGTCTACAATAATCTTCCGACCTGTTAAACCAGCATCAGCCAGGGGGCCTCCTAGAACAAAACGGCCTGTGGCGTTGATGTAGTATTGGGTGTCTTCTGTAATAAAGTCTGCCGGAATAATGGGTTCGATAACGTGTTTTTTAATGTCCCGGCGAATTTCTTCCAAGTCGGCTTCTGGAGCATGTTGAGCTGCCACGACAATATTTTTCACTGCTACGGGCTTGCCATCTTCATATACCAGGGTTACCTGGGTCTTACCATCGGGTCTTAGGTAGTCCAGGGTCTTGTCCTTGCGCACATCAGCTAGTCTCTTGGACAACTTGTGGGCCAGGGAAATGGGCATGGGCATATATTCTTCGGTTTCATTGCAGGCATAGCCAAACATCATACCTTGGTCTCCAGCACCAAAGGCGTCCATGGCATCGATATTGCTTTCCTTGAAGCGGTCCACCCCTTGGGCAATGTCATGGGATTGTTCTTCAATAGCTGAGAGCACGGCGCAGTTTTCATAGGAAAATCCTCCGCCACTTTGGTGATCATAGCCAATTTCTTTTAGGGTTTGACGGACAACCTTGTCGAATTCTACATAGCCTGATGTAGTAATTTCTCCTGTAATTAAAATGAGTCCAGTATTGGCCACAGTTTCACAGGCCACCCGAGCATCTTTATCTTGTTTTAAAATCTCATCTAAAATCGCATCACTAATTTGGTCACAGACCTTGTCTGGATGGCCTTCTGTTACGGATTCTGATGTAAATAACCAGCGTTTCAATTTTTCCTCCTTTGAAATTAAAAAAACCTATTCTAAAAGAATAGGTCCAATTACACCTCATCTTTCAGATTACTCTGTAGGATTTAGCACCAATTCAGGTTGCCGGGTTTCACAGTGCCTAGTCACTCCACCACTCTTAATAAGGTTTCTTATTTATTTATAGTATAGCACCCTTCTACAAGCTTGGCAAGCTTTGGAAGATTTTTTATGAATTTTTCCTTCCAATCTAGTGGAACTTCCCCTATATCCTAGCTTAGGCCTTGTCTTGAAGCCTTTTTTTCTTTTTATAAGCCCTTTAGATTTTTCTTTACTTTTTCTTTGATATATGATATAATTCTAAAAATTTATTTTAATAGCGTCTATTGGGAGGCTATTATATCTTATTCTTTGAAAGGAGGACTTATGGAACGAAAAGGCTTTAACAGTAATTTCGGAATGATCATGGCTGCTGTTGGTTCAGCTGTAGGCCTGGGAAATATATGGAGGTTTCCATATATTGTAGGAACAAACGGAGGGGGAGCTTTTCTTCTTGTCTATATCGTCATCTGTCTTGTTATCGGCGTTCCAATCCTCATGAGTGAAATTTTAATTGGCCGCCGGGCAAAAAGTGATAGTGTGGATTCATTTAAAAAGCTGGCCCCAGGCAAAAAATGGTATATCTCAGGAATCATCGCCGTCATTGCCTCATTCTTAATTCTAAGTTTTTATTCTGTCGTAGCTGGCTGGTCCTTGGAGTATATCTTCAAGAGTCTAACCAATGAATTCGCGGGAAAAAGTCCGGAAGAAATTTCCAATCTCTTTACCGGCTTTATCTCTTCCCCCATCAAGCCCATTGCATGGACCTTCGTCTTTATGCTCATGACCATGCTGATTGTTCGGTCGGGAATTGACAAGGGGATTGAAAAGGTCTCTAAGGTGGCCATCCCTATCTTGCTTTTTATTGTTATTTGTCTGGGAATCCGGGGCCTTACCCTGGAAGGAGGACGAGAAGGTCTCCGCTTCTTATTCTATCCAGACTTTTCTAAATTCACCATGGCGGGCTTTTTGGCGGCCCTGGGTCATTCTTTCTTTACCCTGTCCCTGGGTATGGCCATTATGACCACCTATGGGTCCTATGTCAGTGATGACAACAACATTGTCAAGTCTGCTTTTTCCATTGCCTTTTTTGACACCTTGATTGCCATCTTGGCCGGGATTGCTATTTTTACTTCAGTCTTTACCTTTAACCTGGACCCCACCCAGGGAGCGGGCCTGGCCTTTGTCACCCTGCCCAATGTCTTTCCAAGAATGCCGGGAGGTTACTTGTTTGGCCTGGCCTTTTTTGTCCTACTGGCCCTGGCTGCCCTGACCTCTACCATCTCCCTCTTGGAATCCTCTGTGGCCTTTGGGGTGGATTCCTTGAAGCTTTCTCGGAAAAAGGCTTCGGTTCTTGCCGCTATCGGAATCTTCCTCTTGTCCATCTTAAGCAGTTTGTCCAATGGAGAAAATTCTTCCCTGCAAATTGCCGGTCTTACTTTCTTTGACTTTTTGGACAAGTTGACCTCCAACTACATGCTGACCTCTGCCGCCTTTATTGAGATTATTTTCTTGGGCTGGTTCTATGATAAGGAAGCCATTTTTGATGAATTAACCAACCACCATACCCTTGAACAAAAAGCCTTTAAGGCCTACTACCTGGCCTTGAAGTACATTGTTCCCCTGGCTATGGTTTTGATTATCCTATCTTCTTTAGGAATTTTACAATCTGCATAAGCAATAAAAGAGACCCTGCATCCTAGGATGCGGGGTCTTTTTTGTCATCAAGATCTATTGGGCTCTATGGTTACGGCCAGTCTTGTAATCCAGGGCCACTCCCGGCTCCTGGTTGGGGACAAAGGCCCGGAAGGATACCGCCTTGCCCCCATCATCTATACTGGCAGCCTCCATAATGACGCCCCGGGCCAAGAGTTCCTGGTCCTTAAAAACCGGGGTCACCCGGTAGCGGACCTGGCCCCCGGTATCCCGAATATAGGCAGCCACAATATTTTCCAAGGGCAGCATGCCGTACTTGTTAAAGGACCGGGTCCCAGTCATGAGGTTGAGCCAGTTGTCATTTTCGCCAGTGAGTTGGTAGGCAATGAGGTGGCAGCGGTTGTAGAGGGCCTGGCCATCTACAAAGTCATACTTTTTTTGCTTCCACCCTGTGGGGTAGACCTTGGAAATATCTCCCCTCTTTTCCCGGGGTCTAGAATCTGGACCAATCAGGGCATTGGCCGGTCCTACCCGGTTTAGGGAATCCAGGGGGCTAAAGGTCTGCCAGTCCTTACCAGGTTTTAGGTCCTCCTGGAAAAAAAGAGGTCCCTGGTCATCCAAGATATAGTAGTCACTGTTTTTGGCCGGTTCATACTTACCTTGACCCAAACGAACCAGGGCCTGGAGCTTTCGAACACTCTTCTGACTCATCCCCAGGCCTGTCAAGCCATTTAAAAGGGATTCGTCCCCTAGGAATAAGCTGGCTAAAACCACCAGGGCCACCAGGAGGAGACTCCCCCACTTCTTTGTCCTTTTCTTCATCTGTCCATCCTTTACTTCCAAGTTTTGCAAAATTCTCAATCTCTTCTATTATAGGAAAGTCTACCTGGGATTACAAGAATTGCCCGGATCTTGGAGGGCTAGATCCGATTCCAGTCCTTACTTTCTAGCTTTTGCAAATTCTCCTTGTTGTCCCTAAAGATTACTCCCTTGAAAGGAATTTCATAGCCTATTTTTTTCCCTATATGGACCAATCCCAGGATGGCCTTATTCTTTTTAACCTTTAGCTCAAAAGAGCTGATTTCATGCCAAGGCATAAGTAAAAAATCCCTTTTTACAGAATTGCTTATTTCCTCCTCATGGATCCCCTTGCTGGAAAAATACAAGATAAAGGTCCTGGTGGAATCCACTGTATAATACAAGCCCCCTGGGACTAGCCACTTGAACAAGTCTGTTTTTACATCATTATGCTTAAAGGCCAACAGATGGTTGTCTAAGTCTCCAAATTCACTTTTAATTTTTTCGTTGATTTCTTGATTACTGTTGAATAAAAGTCCCATATCTTCCTCCTATTTAAAAATAAACACTTCTGTCAGGTCCTTGCCCAAAACCTTGGAAATCTTATAGGCCGTTTCCAGGGTTGGGCTAATGGTCTTGTTTTCATAGGCCATAATTGACCGTCTCTTAAGCCCCACTGCCTGGGCCAGCCGATGTTGAGACAGGCCAAGCTCCTTACGAAATTCTGCAATTCTGTTGTCAATTTCTACATCCATTGCATCTCCTTTTTCTATGGTTACATTTATAGTACATTTTTGGTTACATTTATAGTACATTTTTTCTCCAGGCCTGTCAACTTTTTATTCATTTTTTCATAAAGTGCATTAAAAAATCCCTGGTCTAGCCAGGGATCCTCTAACTTCACAAACTTTTATTTTATTAGACATTATAGATTAAAGTGACTACAGATATAATTAAGCCAACAAGGGCAAGAACTAAATACTTCTTTTCATTTTTTTCTGAAAAATAATATCCCAGGCCTCCACCAATCGATAATAAGAACTGAAGAGCTAGGTCTAAAGTTTTGGGATAAGCATTGGAGGGATTTCCCGATAAGTCTACCTGGACTGTAACTGTTTCTGGCAACACAATATAGCCATATATTCCTAGTCCCAGTGATAAAACTATGATTATCCCCAATATCATTTTTTTGTTCATTTTGTCTTCTCCTTTTTACATTTGACCTTCAAGTTTAGACTTCCAATATAGGACATATACCTGTAAGGATAGGTAGATGGCTACGATAATGAGGATTTGCAATTTATCTACCCTCATCAAGGAAAACATAATAAGCATTCCAGCAAATAAGTAAACCATCAGATCATAAGCTTTCGCCTTTGACTTTTCTGCAATTAAAATGTTTCTTTCATCCTTTTTCTCAATTTCTATTTGTCGCTCTAGTTCTTCATTATTTCTTGTGGAAAAATATTTCATGATATTTCCCATAAAGTGACCAAAGATTCCGCAACCTAGACCAATCAAAAGATAGGGAATCGTAGCAAGGACCTGGTTGCTGGTCTCACTATTTTTATCCATTAAGATTCCAGCTATCATTAGACCTATTCCTAAAAATAGAAAGAGGCAATTCCTTAACATGTTTTTATTTCTTGTCATTATCTTCCTCCTGGTAGATAAAAATATCTTCAATAGTCAAATTAAAATATCTAGCAATTTTGAAGGCTAAGAGAATGGAAGGATTATATCTTCCGTTTTCTAAAGAACCAATAGTCTGCCTAGATACTTCAAGAATTGAAGCTAATTCTTCTTGGGTTATTCCATGCTTTTTTCTTATTTCTTCAAGCTTATTTTTCACATTATCTCATCTCCCAGCAAATGTTAAGCTAGCTTTACATTTATTATAGGCTCAGCTTGAATTTATGTCAAGCTTACTTTCCATTTTTTGCAGTCTATTTTCTAGTTTATAAATTAGACTTTTCATATCTAGGGGAATTTGAAGGCTTTTAGCGTCTTGGTTTAATGACCTTGCGGACAAAAAAAGATTAGAATGAATCGCACCCTAAGATTTAACAAAGAGCCTAAAAAAAGAGCGAAAGATTTCTCTCTCGCTCAAAACTTTGTCACGAATATTGTATTCTATTCGTGACAAGTTGATTTTTTATCCACTTTATCTTCGCATAGAATAATTAACAACTACAATTCCTAAAATCGTAATGATTCCAAATAAACCCCACGCTCCCATGAGAATATCATTATAAAGCTCAATATCCTTAACAAAAAAACTAGACAAAAAAGCAATAAGTAAGGGTAGAATCATTATTAAAAGCATTTTTTTGACTTTGGACAGGTATCCTTTCCTTATGAGCTCTTTCTTTTTTTCTTCTTCCATAGTATTAAATCCTGCTATAATATTTCCATTGGTCTTATCTATCATATATAAAGAAAATAAGCATAAAATAATTGGAATCAATAAAACAACTATTTTAACAATAATATCTTGAGGATCTGCTAAATTCATCTGTGGACCACTCCCTTTCAAAGTCAAATTTTATTTCCATACTATCTAATATTAGTCTTTTCCATTTTCGATATCCCCATATCGTTAATTCTTTTATTTATATTAAAATACTTCTTGGACAAAAAGTCAATATTCAAAACTTGTTCCATTGCCCCCTATTCTATCTTCATCTATCCTATCTGGACTTGGCATTTGAATTAAATGACCTAGACACCAGAAAACAATGTATTCATTCCCCTTCATAATATCTATTTTTTCTTACAATTGTAACTGCTACACTTGGTTTTTCTACTATTACTAATTTCATTCATGGCTCTGTAAGTAAAAAAAGAGCGAAAGATTTCTCTCCCGCTCAAAGTATTTCTCCCGAATATTATATTATTTTCGGGAGAATTGGATTTTCTTATTCATTTTATTTGTTTACTTTCCAATATCCGTCTTTAGCACTGCCTATATAATCGATTGTTTTTTCATCTGTGAGAACTTTTAAATCCCTTTCAATCGTGCTTACAGATACCAATAATATATGAGATAATTCAATTGTTGTTATATTTGAATTTTCTTTCATAAGTTTCACTATCTTATTTCGTCTA
>QWCK01003118.1_pt1 | contig 18813 bp, 16 predicted proteins | sample 1972571 | NCBI WGS metagenome assembly QWCK01 (sample SAMN09866710, study PRJNA288562) | Human gut metagenome isolate term2_stool, whole genome shotgun sequencing... | isolation source: gut | host: Homo sapiens | place: USA: California
TTCTGAATATAACAAAGTAGGCTGGAAATTGCCAGCCTACCATTTGTCCATTACAAACATCTGGAGCTTTTTCAGCCTACCAAATGTCCATTACGCCTATTTTCGGCTTTCTCAATATCTTGGAAAGCTGTCGCCACCATCCGGTGAAACATCTCGTCTATGCCAGTTCAAGTAGCATTTACGGCATGAACAATCGGGTTCCCTATTCTGAAACCGACATGACCGATAGTCCTGTCAGCCTTTATGCTGCCACCAAGAAATCGAACGAACTCATGGCACATGCGTACAGCAAACTCTATGGCATACCGGCTACCGGGCTGCGTTTCTTCACCGTGTACGGTCCGTGGGGGAGACCCGATATGGCACCGTCTCTTTTTATGAAATCTGTGCTTGACGACACTCCGATTCATGTGTTCAACCATGGTGACATGCAACGTGATTTTACCTATATCGACGATGTGGTCAACGCCATGTTGCTCGTGGCCGGACATCCGTCTGGCGAGACCGTTCCTCACACGGTCTATAATGTGGGGCATTCGAGTCCGGTGGCATTGATGGATTTCATCAGGGTCATCGAGGAGGAAACTGGACGAAAGGCACGCCTGAAGATGGAGCCTATGCAACCCGGCGACGTCAGTTGTACCTATGCTGACATTTCGCGCCTGCAACACGATTTTGGCTTTGTTCCCCAAGTGTCCGTTCAGCAGGGTATACATGCTTTTTACCAGTGGTATAAGGACTACACACGAGTCTCCATGTCAGACGGTAATGGGGTTAGGGTATAATCTCTCCATTTAGGTTTCGTGTTCGAGTACCATCTTTTTAGCCTACTGCTCCATGGCTTTAAAGAATGAGTGGATTTTGGAAGCATCGACTGCATAGGCTTTAACGCCGTAGATGATCCGCTCGTTCATCAAACGCTGTAGACCAATATACCCGCTTGGATCCGTGTCGACGATGTGTTGCTGATAGTAATTGCTGCTATACCGTGGAGATACATCCTGCGGCAATTTCCCGTATTCGCCCAGATACCAGTTAGCGGAAAAGAAATTGTGGGTGGAGTGTTGCATGTCGAATTTGCTGGGTTCTGCCGTGTAGAAGATGTTATGAGCTATTGTCGTTGTATTGGCATAACCTCCCCAAGAGTCGGCAAGTATCATGGTGCGATCCATTTCGGGCTTCGGTTTTTTAGATGAATGAAGGATGTTATGGTTGATGTTGGTATGGATCACAGGCCCAGCAATGTGTATATTGGGAGAGAACATCTTTCCTGTGCGTGTGGTCTTTGGTCTGATGCCGTCACCAATACTGATGTTATATCTCACGATGCTGTTTTGGTTGCCAAGGCTGTAGCTGTCTGCCTCGCCGTCATCGCAGATCAATACGAGTCCGCCATAGTTCTCGTGGCTGTAGTTATACTGTATTAACGTATTCCGGCAATTGTAATCGCAGTCGTAACCTTGGGCATCCCATGGTGCCTTATGGCCCGATACGTCGTTGAATTGAATGACCGTATTGTCGCAGCTCCATGGCCAAATACCTGCAGCAGCCTCTGTGTCGGGCAGCATGTCGGGACAGTCGCGTATCACGTTGTATTCTATTAAAGTACTGTCGCAGCCTATAGGCACTATGCCGTCACCAGGCACTTGTTCGATGAGATTGCCGCGAACTATCGTATTGGTGCTGGGTGCCCAGTGGTGGCGATTGAAGTTACCGCTCCATATGATGGCATTGCGAGCACATCGTAAGATATGGCAATTTTTGATGATCAGACTGTCGAATCTTGACTCCTTCGTTTTGCCACCATTCTGTATCATTATACCGCAACCCCCGCCTTCGCTTTTTACCAGAGAACCATTGACGTCACGCACGATGACAGAGTCGATGGTGATATTGCGCGACACTCCGTAATCCATACATTCTATCAGCAGACCCGTGCGGTGAGCTTTACGCTCCTTTCCCGTGTTGACGATTTCTATTCCTCTCAAAGTGAGATAGTCGGAATTGTTGATTTTTAGGGCCCACTGTGAGTTGTCGTTACCGACCACTCGAGGCATGGCTCCTTGACCATAGGATGTGACCAAAATACGTCCTGCAGCAGTGCCTTTTCCGTTCACCTCAAGTTCACCACGAAAAACCTGTCCACGGTGCAGTAACAGACGATCACCTGCCTCCAGAAATTGTCGGCTGGCTCTTTCCAGCGTCTTCCAAGCCTTTTTAGGGCTTCTTCCTTTAGCACGGTCATTGCCATGGAGAACATCTACATAGTATGCCGTCGGCTGGTGTATCTCATTGTGAGGTACCACGTTTTCTGCCTTTGTCTTAGCAGCTCCGCAAAGGAGTAGCATTAAAACCATGAACAATTTATTATAATGCATATTGTGAAATAGTTTATGCGAGTCGTTTTCTGTCATTAGAGAGACGGCAGCAAATAGAGAGAACTGAAGAATACAAATATATGTTTTTTATAAAAATACAGCAACAAATATATGAATTATTTTGCTTATCCGTTAAATGCGCTCATCCTTGTCGTGCTGCAATAAAAGTCTAATCGTTAGGAATTTACCGTATTAATAGCTTTATGGAATGGCTACTTCTAAAACTGTTTTCGTATTTGTGTGCGGAATATTCAGGCATTTCTTCGCTTGATCGAAGACTCGGAGCGATGACGACTATCGTTCGAAAGACGAACGTATTGCGGCCGTTATACATGTGTCTAACGTTCGCCGTACAGGTGTATGTCGAACGACATACGATAACGCAACGCTGCGATGGCCACGTGGTCTGGCTTGGCATGATGGGAATTGGGATATAAACGAAAACGTCCCCGGCAACAACTGTTGCACGGGGACGCTATTCGTGATGAATCCTTTAATCAGATACCAATTTTCTTTTTTATATTTTTGGGTACCGCGTTCTTGTTTACCATGAAGTCCATGGTGTTGGCCACGATGAAATTTTTGGTCATATACCAAATACCCTTGTAGTCTCCGGTCTCTCCCCAAGAGTTTTTCACCATGTAGTATTCCTTGCCGTTTTGATCCTTGGCAATGCCATAGATCAGCATGCCATGGTCGTCGGTCAGTTCCCAATTGTCAAATCTCTCTTGTCTTAGCTTCTGTGTGGGTGTCAGTTCCGGAACATTAACGCCCAGCGAGTCCACAATGCTCTTTTTCTTGTCTGCCGACAGTTTCAGCCAGCGAGCCATGTCACTGCCCTCCATGTTCTCCATCTTTTTGGTATCGTACATGTAGGCCAGTCCCTGACGTGTAAAGCCATCCTCGCTCACGTCGCCGCCCCATGCCACGGTATAGCCGTTCATAATGGCATTGTCGATAATCTTGGACAGTTCCTCGATCGGAACATTCCATGACAAAGGATTGCGCCAATTATCTTGTACTTCGACAGCAAACTGTGTCCAGAATGGGTGATGTGTGTATGAGGTGAAGGTAACGTAGTTGTCCCAATCGAGTCCGAGACTTGAAGCAAAGCTCTTAGGTGTGTAAGTTTTGCCTTGATAAGTGAACTGCTCAGGACATTTGCCGAGATAAGCATCAAGAATGCCCTGAAGGCCTACCTTCCATTGTCCGGATAATTTCTTGGCACTGCTCTTGGCCACACTCTGGACATAGGGAGTCATTACGGAGAAAAACTCGTTGAAATTATTGAGCGAATCACCATAGAGGCTGCCAGGGAATGGCATGGCGTCCTCGGGACAAATGCCGTAGTGTTGAATGACATAGAGAGGGTCGTAGCAGCTACCGCCTTGTGCAAACTGGCAGTCGCCGTGCAGGCGAACAACCTGGATGGCACGATCCATATAGGTCTTGTTGGTCACAAAACTTTCGCAAAGGTCGTAGGTCTTGCCTGTTGCCTTCAGTATTTCTGCCTCAAAAAAGCTCAGTGTGGAGTATGCCCAGCAGGTGCCCGACCGGTTCTGGTCTTTGATACTGGTAATTGCATTCTCTTTCACTACGGTGAACACCGGCTTGTTCGGTTTGTCCTCGCTTTTCTTGTCTTGAGCATAGGCTCCGGTTGCAAATACTGCAAGGAGAGCCATGATAAGTTGTTTTTTCATTATCTGTTATAATTATTAGTTAGTTCTTTATTTTCTCAGAGTGTGTCAGCGTGCGATAAATTCCTCTACATCCTTGGGATGGTAGGGTATGCGGTCTTTGCCAATGAACCGGCAGCCGTCCGCTGTGATGAGCAGGTCGTCTTCAAGACGGATACCTCCAAAGTCCTTGTAGGTTTCGAGCTTGTCAAAATTGATAAACTCCTTGCAATGCCCGCTGGCTTTCCATTCGTCGATGAGAGCCGGGATGAAGTATATACCTGGTTCATCGGTTACGACGAAGCCCTCCTCCAGGCGTCGACCCATACGTAGGCAGTTGGTTCCAAACTGCTCGAGGTTGGGCCGAACCTCTTCGTCAAAGCCCACATTGATCTGGTCGAGGTTCTCCATGTCGTGCACGTCCATGCCCATCATGTGACCCAGACCGTGAACCATAAACATAGCATGTGCACCGGCAGCCACGGCCTCATCGGTGTCACCCTTCATCAGTCCGAGTTCCTTCAGACGTTCGGTCATCAGTCGACACACCCCGAAATGCACGTCCCACCACTTTACACCGGGCTTTGCCACGGTGAGTACGTAGTCGTGACACTCCTCAACAATCGAGTAGATTTCCAACTGTCTCTGGTCGTAGCGACCGCTGACAGGTGTTGTGCGTGTGTTGTCCGAGCAGTAATTGTTGATGGTTTCCGCACCCGCATCACAGAGCATAAGCCTCCCTTCTTGCAGCTTGGCCATCGAGGGGGAACCGTGTTGTATCTCGCCGTGCTGCGAAAGAATGGTCGGGAAGCTCACCATGGCACCCATTCCGTTGGCTATACCATCGAGAACGCCGGCGATTTCTTTCTCTGTGACGCCCGGGCGGCACATTTTCATGGCTGTGGTATGCATCTTATAGCCAATGGCTGCAGCACGTTCGAGTTCTTCGATTTCCTCAGCAGTCTTGGTTGATCGCATCTTGACAACGGCTTGAATAAGAGGCATGGAGGCACTCTCTTTTTGTTGGTTGGGATGAATTCCCAATAGGTCGAATATCTGAATCTTGATATCTGATCGATAGGGGGGAAGGAAGTGTAGTTTACGTTTGTCGCGCATGGCATCATGGCAGATGGTTGTTAAGGCTTTCATGGGGGCACTATTGGCTACGCCTATCTGCAATGCCATGTCGTGGACGCTATCCACTGCACCATACCACACAATGTCATCAATGGAAATATCGTCGCCAATGAGGGTTTCGACATCGTTGTCTATGTCGATAACTCCAACGAGACCGCTCCTGTTCTGTCCAAAATAATAGAGGAAGGAGGAGTCTTGGCGGAACGGATGATAGCCATTATTAGGGAAGTTAGCTGGTGACTCGTTATTACCAAATAAAACAATAATGCCGCTCTTAACGAGTTTTTTCAACTCTGCGCGTCGGCGTGCGTAAGTCTCTTTGCTAAACATATTAGGGATTTTTAATTTTTAAATACTTGCAAAGTTACAAATAATACGTTAGAAATGAGTACATTTGTAGCCGAAATTTATAGTAATTATGCAATTTGACAGAAATATCGGCCTTGTGCTTGAAGGTGGTGGGATGCGCGGTGTTTTCACGAGTGGTGTTCTCGATGCTTTTATGAAGCATGAGTTATATTTCCGTTATGTGGTCGCTGTATCGGCTGGAGCATGCAACGGCATGAGCTATATTTCTCGCCAACCACGTCGAGCTCGCCTTACCAACATTGATTTTTTAGCCAAATACGACTATGTGGGCTTGAGACATCTGGTTACTCAAGGCTGTGTGTTTGATCGGAAACTGTTGTATGACCGCGTGCCCAACGAATTGATACCCTTTGATTATGATGAGTATTTCAAGCATGCAGAAAATTTCGAAATTGTTGCGACGAGTTGCAGGACAGGACGCGCGGTGTATCTTACAGAGTGTGAAGACCGACATCGTGCCAATACGATAGTGCGGGCTTCAAGCAGTCTGCCGTATGTCAGCAAGATAGTGGAAGTGGACGGTGAACCCATGCTTGATGGTGGAATAGTTGACTCAATTCCCGTGATGCGGGCTATGGAGACCGGACATAAAACCAATGTTGTGATTTCTACCCGTAATTATGGCTACCGGAAAACAAGCAAAGATCGCAAAATTCCATCCTTTGTCTATCGGAACTATCCTCGTCTCCGTGTAGCGCTCAGCCGTCGTATTGAGGCCTACAACAATCAACTTCAGCTCATTGAGGACTTAGAACGGCAAGGGGATATTATTTGCATTCGTCCGCATAAGCAAATGGAGGTGAAGCGAATAGAGAAAGACACGAAGAAGCTTGAGCGTCTTTACGAAGAAGGGTTCAGTTTGGGCGAGAAGTTTTGTGAGGAATATATGTAGAACTATCAATCGACGTGCAAGTCATCTTTTTCCTTTTTCTGGTCATGAAAGGGGTAGGGGCAGTACTGAATTTTTCCAGAGAGGTTCTTCGATATGCCTTTTATTTCAGCAGGTCAGGTCTCAGCCGTTTGGTTCTTTCCATGGCTTGATCCATTTCCCACTGTTTAATTTTGGCCTCGTTGCCGCTCAATAGGATGTCGGGTACTTTCCAACCTTTGTAATCTGCCGGTCGCGTGTAAACCGGAGCAGCCAGCAAGTTGTCCTGGAAACAATCGGAAAGTGCACTCTGTTCATCACCAACCACACCTGGAACAAGGCGTATCACAGTGTCGGCAATGATGGCAGCAGCCAGCTCGCCACCTGTCAGCACGAAGTCACCTACGCTGATTTCTCGTGTGACGAGATGATCGCGTACGCGTTGGTCTATGCCTTTGTAGTGACCACAAAGAATAATGAGGTTCTGTTGAAGGCTCATGGTGTTGGCCATTTGTTGGTCAAACTTTTCACCATCGGGCGATACATAGATGATATCATCATATTCACGTTCATCTTTCAGGGCTTGGATGCATCTGTCAATGGGTTCTATCTGCATGACCATTCCGGCAAACCCGCCGTAGGGATAGTCGTCCACGCGACGCCATTTGTCCTTGGTGTAGTCTCTGAGATTGTGCAGCTGAATCTCTGCCAGCCCTTTCTTTTGGGCACGAGCCAATATAGATTCGTTTACAAACCCCTCGATCATTTCCGGTAATACGGTGATGATGTCTATTCTCATAGTGCTAATATCTGATCTGATGAAAGCAGAACGCCTTTCTTTTTTATGAATTTGTTTTCTCCCTCAATACTTCATGAACCTGTGTTAACGGAACGTCCATTTTGCGGCAAGGGTCGGAATGGCATAGAATCGGTTGTTCTTTCCATTGTTGTTCCACACGAAGTTGTTACTCAGTTCCACTTCTGTGCCAAGACTTAGGTTCACTTTCTCCATTCCCTTGAGGGTGTTCAGGTTAAACCAGAACTGTGGTTCGCTTATTATAATCCACTTGCCCTTCACGTTGGGGTTGTACCACGTGTCACAGAATCCGCTGAACGTACACAGATTGTTGGCAAAGGTTATGCTCCAAACCTCTGTGAGTTGAAACGAGCTGAATGGGCTGGCACCGTAATGACGACTCTTGAAATAATACTTGTACATGGCTTGGATGCTGAAGGTTTGCCGGAAGTCGGCACTGTGCCAGTTCCATGCTCCACCGCCCAATACGGCGTGCTGAAATCGTGTTGCCATCCACGTTTTCTCATCGCTACTCAGTCCGCCGTTGTATTCTACGTGGGCAGCCCATTGCTTATTCTTTGTCATGTTAAATTCCCGAGTTATCTCCCAATAGGCGCCGGCCACACCGTCTCGCTGATAGTCAATGTCGGTGAAGGTGTATGTACTTCCCCAGTTGTCCGGGTGAAACATTTCAAAGGTCGTGGTTACGCTCGGTCGATTGCTCAAATCGTTGTACAACGTGTGTCCGAGATCATAATGAATTTGAAGATTTTGCGCAAACAAAGCCAAGGTAACGGCTACTAACGCAACTGTTGTGAGAAGTCGTTTCATGATTGTATGATTTTTTGCAAAATTACTTTAAAATCTCAGATAGCCCAAGTTTTTCTGTGACTATTCTGTGAATCGGACGATAAATTCATCTTCTGAAATGATGGGGATATGCAGTTGTTGTGCCTTTTGGTTCTTTCCGCTTGTTGAAGTAACATCGTTGTTGATAAGAAACGATGTTGACTTGCTCACAGATCCTGTCACCTTTCCGCCTTGACTCTCTATGTAAGCCTTGAGTTCGTTTCGATTTTTATAATGGTGAACGTCTCCGGTTACTACAAAAGTTAGACTCTCACATTTCTTTCCCGTAGGTTCAATCGAGACTTGTTCGATAACAACTTCTTGTAAAAGCCGGTCTACAATGGTTTGGTTTCGCACGTCACTAAACCAGTTGACCAGTGAAGCCGACGTCTCCGGGCCAATACCGGGAATCATGGCCAGCAAATCACCGGGTGCAGGCGTGAACAGGTCGGTGCTTTTTCCTCGTCCGGTGACCATGTTGATAAGGTCGGTCAAAGCGTAGGTTGACAGCAGGCGGTTGCAAGCATCCTTCCCGACTAAGGGGATGGAGAGGGCGTAGAGAAATCTGCGGGCTTCGACTTTCCGAGATTTCTCAATCGAACTTACCATGTTGGCAGCTGACTTTTCACCAAACCCTTCAAGGCGGGCTATCTGTCCTGCATGGGCCGGAAGATGATAGATGTCAGCATATTCGGCAACCCATCCAAGGTTGATAAACTTCGAAATGGTTTGTTCTGAAATTCCGTCCACGTCCATTCCGTCCTTAGACAGAAAGCGCCTGAACTTCTTGAGTTCTTTGGCCGGACATGTCTCGTTCGTGCAATGCAGAGTTCTGGTGCCACTACTGGGACTCACAATAATTTCAGTGGGGGATTTACACACCGGGCATTCGTGTGGTGTTTCCAGTTCACCTACTTTCTCATACACTTTGATTACCTTTGGAATAATTTTGTTTGCCTTGATTACTGCGAGCTTCGTGCCCTTTCCGCCAATGCCCAATCGTTCGCATTCGCTGATGTTACATAGCGATGCCCGTTTTACAGTGGTGCCTTCGAGTTCCACGGGGCGAAACACGGCAACAGGCGAAATGGTCGATGCTGCGCAGCTCCATTCTATTTCTTCCAATTCGGTGTCAGCACTCTCGTCTTGCCATTTGAACGCGTAGCCCGCCCTGGTGGCATGATGTCCGGTAACCGATCCGGTCGAAGCATACGCTGTGTCGTCATAGACAATAACTAAGCCGTCCACAGGATATGGATTCTCACGATTGGTCACTCTCAGCGTCCATTGATCGATTGCCTTTTGTATGTTCTCAAGCGTAGGTTGCTCAATACATTCGTGGTCTACGCATTGCATGCCATTCTCCCTCAAGAAGTCCATTCGGCTCCCCCAAGAGCTGATGTCCTCGTCAGAATGTACCAGCGTGAACGGTATCCATCGGATATTTCTCTGCGACACCTCATTGGGGTCTTTCAGTGTCAATGAACCTGATGCAAGATTGCGCGGATTGGCGTATTCTGCATCATTTTCCATGTTGAATTGTTCAAAATCTTCATAAGAGATAATGGCTTCGCCACGGATTACCACGTGCCCTTTGTTCTTGATTTTCTGTGGAATCCCTGCAATAGCTTTGGCTAAATGAGTGATATTGGTGCCGATATGCCCATTGCCACGGGTGACCACTTTTGTGAGCTTACCGTTATCGTAAGTCACTACCAATGTCAGTCCGTCTAATTTCCAAGACAACCATATTGGTCTGCCTGTAGCCCACTTTACCAGGTCATCCACCAATTTGGTCTTGGCAAGGGATAATGTGGCAAACTCATGCTCTTCTTTCTGGCCTGTGATATTGTCTTCCGACACTCTGTTGGTGGGCGAGTCGGGTAGAGTCTTTCCAGTCTCCTGTTCGATAAGTTTCAGCTTATCGAACAGGGCATCCCATTCGTAGTCAGACATCAATTCGTCACGACCATTGTAATATGCATCCGATGCACGGTTGAGCTGCTCAACCAACTCCTGCATCCTTTGAAGTTTATCCATAGAATTTAACTATTTTCCCCCTACCAAGGCTTAAAAAACAAATGAGGTGACAGTATGAGTCGGGTTTCCTACGACTCTCTACCATCACCACACCAGTATACCAAACGATTGAACAACAATCCTTTGTCGTTTTAAAATATATTGCTGCTAAACCGAATGATTGTTCAAACTTAGTATTTAGCCATTTTGATGGCTACAATTGCACACTCATCACCTTTGTTTCCTAATCGTCCGCCACTACGATCCTTAGCTTGCTGAAGATCATTGGTTGTTAGCAAACCGAATACAACCGGAATATTTTGATTGGCATTCAAATATGATATTCCATGGGTTACTCCTTCACAGATGTAGTCAAAATGAGGTGTTTCACCACGGATAACACATCCAAGGATGATGACGGCGTCGAACCCATCGTTTTTACACATTTGTTGTGCACCATATACAAGTTCGAAGCTTCCAGGCACTGTCTTGATATGAATGTTCTCCGGAATTGTGCCATGCTTCTCCAAAGTTTTGACAGTCCCGTCAAGAAGGGCTCCAGTTATCTCTGGATTCCATTCTGAAACAACAATGCCAAAACACATGTTGCTTGCATCGGGGACCTTGCTGAAGTCGTAATCCGATAGGTTGTGGAGTGTAGTTGCCATTTTATTTTTTGGTCCTTTCTATATATTTATCAATCTCATTGCTCTGAACAAGCATGGAGTTTGTGTATTTTTTCTTGATGTCCTGATAAATCTTCAGTGCTTCATCTTGTTTATTTTGGGATTCCAGGAGCTGGCCCGCTTGAAGCAGGAAAGTGGGGGAGAGGCTGTTGTTTTCACCGTCCTTGGCCTTGGAATCTGCTTTTTTGGCAGCATCCTTCAATTTGTCAATCGCCTTGTCCACTTGCCCAACATGTGCATATGCATTGCCAAGTGCCTGAACGGCTGCGGGACTTACCATGGCATCCTTTGCGGGAGAATATTCTTCGAGAAACTTTACAGCATCCTGCCACTTATCAAGTTGAGCGTAGCACAGACCTGCATAAAGATTTGCCAAGTTGCCGGCCTTGGTACTACTGTAGTCACTGGCTATTTTGATAAAGCCCGGATAGCCTGCACCATCACCGTTGAGAGCCTTGTCAAACTGCTCGCTGTTAAAGTAATCCTGTCCGCGGGCAATAGCTGTGCTCGCCTTTTCTTCCCGTGGAGCACTGATGAATGACTTATAGCAGAAGTATCCTGCAATGATTAGTACAACTGCAATGGCAGCTATAAGAATTGCCTTGCCGTTTTTTTGGAAGAAAACCTCTGATTTCGATGTAATTTCGTTTGTTGACTGTTCGTTTGAATTTGCCATTATTTTATTGATTTTATTATTTTCGATAAATCGCAACAAAATTAACAACTTTATCTCACATATTGAAATTTAAAAGGCTCTTTTTTCGTTTTTGAAATACAAATGAGCTAACTTTGCACACAGCAGAGTCATTACAAATGGTATTAAAGAACATTTCGATTATAAACTACAAAAATATAAGTGCAGCCCAACTTGCATTTTCTCCCAAAATCAACTGTTTTATTGGCAATAACGGCGAAGGCAAAACGAATCTTTTGGATGCCATTTATTATCTTTCATTTTGCCATAGTTGTTTTACGAATATAGACGGGCAGGTGCTCATGCATGATAAAGAATTCTTTGTGATTGACGGAGAGTACGTTACAGATAGCGGAGAAATCGAAAATATTAATGTAGGTCTGAAGAGAGGCCGGGGGAAAAGATTTAGTCGCAATAAAAAAAATTACAAAAGACTTTCTGAACATATTGGCCTAATACCATTAATATTCGCCTCTCCCTCTGACATGACACTCGTAAATGGAGGAGGAGAAGAACGTAGAAAACTGATGGACATTGTAATAGCCCAATATGATAATAGATATATTGATGCATTGAATGCTTATAACAAGGCATGGCAGCAACGAAACGCCCTGCTGAAAATGGAGGAGGAACCTGACAACACACTTCTTGACCTATGGGAAACTGAAATGGCAGAACAAGGAGAAATTGTATACAGAAAACGAGACTTATTTGTCAAGGAGCTAACCCCCGTCTTCCAAGAGATCTACCAATATATTTCAGGACAACAAGAAAAGGTTTCATTGAGATACGTATCTCATGGTCAGCGTGGCAACTTGTTGGAAGTCATTCAGCGCGACCGCTTTAAGGACAGAGCCGTCGGGTATAGCTTGCATGGCATCCATCGCGACGAATTGGAAATGCTGATAGGAGATTATCCGATGAAGCGAGAAGGAAGTCAGGGACAGGTCAAGACCTATGTACTTGCACTGAAGTTGGCGCAGTTTGATTTTCTCAGAAGAACGGCATCCAACACTACGCCGCTGCTGCTCCTTGATGACATCTTTGACAAACTTGACTCTCAACGGGTGGAACAAATCGTTAGACTTGTGTCAGGAGACAATTTTGGTCAGATTTTCATAACAGACACCAACCGAGGACATTTGGATAAAATATTAAGTCACAATCATGGGGAATATAAACTCTTCGATGTTAAAAGTGGCGAAATAACAGAAAGGAATGATAGCCATGTTCAAACGGGATGTTAAACCTCTGGGCGATGTTTTACAACAGTTCTTGCGAAACGAAGGACTGGAAACGCCTTTGCTTCAAAAACGCATCATAGACGCGTGGGACCAAGTTGTAGGCGACAGAATTGCCGGCTACAGCTCAGACAAATTCATCAAGAACCAAGTTCTCTTTGTAAAAATAGTAAACCCGGCATTGCGACAAGATTTGAGTATGATGCGTTCACAATTGGTGAAACGTCTTAACAGTAGTGTGGGCACCTCTGTTATATCAGACATAAAAATCTACTGAATCCGCTTGTAAAGAGAGCTTTCAACATGTTTCTCCATTTTGAAAGTCCAGATGTCGATATCCTCACAATGCAGTCCTGTTGTTTCGTTGTTCCATGAGGCTCGCCAAGCGGAGTGGGGGGATAAGTGTACTTATTTTACAACCCTAATCGCCTATAGGTTAAGAAGATCAGATGGATGACTCACCATAGTTGTGGCACCGTGTTCTATGAGAAAACGACGGTCTTTGAATCCCCAAAGTACACTGACACACGGTATGGAGCAGTTTCGGGCCGTGGCAATGTCCACGTCGCTGTCGCCTACGTATACGGTGTTTTCAGTCGTAGAATCCAGCTGCCGCATAGCCTCAAGAACCATGTCCGGAGCAGGCTTCTTGTGAATATTCTTAGATTCGCCAATGGCTATCGTAATGGTATCACCAAAATATCGCCGCACCAAATCTTTTGTGGCCGCATCAAATTTGTTGCTTACAACGGCAAGTCCCTTGTCTTGCTCCTTTAAAACTTTTAGAAGTTCCAATATTCCATCGTAAGGTCGAGTGTAAACAGTGCTATGGTCAAGATAATATGTTCTGAACAACTGAAAAACCTGATCGAACATTGGGTTGTCAGCTCCTTGTGGAACACTTCGTTCCATCAGCTTTCGAACACCATTTCCAACAAAATTTTGTATATCCTCAACGGGGTATTCCGGCATGCCAAAGTTGCGTAGCGCGTAATTGCAGCTTGCAGCAAGGTCCTCTATGGAATTCAGAAGCGTGCCATCCAAATCGAATATATAGTTATCATATTTCATAGTGAATGTAAAGTTAATGCATTTTTTTCAAATTAACAAAGATATCCCGATCAAACTTCTGGGAAGTGGACCGGTTTTGCACGGACATAGACAGCAGACGGTCACGACCAAAGTATTTCGTAACTCCCGCATGCTCATCTATGCTATGAAAATAGTACCAAATATATTTACAAAAGTGTCTCTATATTTCGCGTATTTCAAAAACATAAACCTTTGGCTCGAAATTCGCGAAAATTGAGAGTGTTTTCCAAATGGCTGATACGCAATCAATTATGATAAATAGTGATTTTTTGAGCCAATCTGCTATATGGATTACTTGGCGAGTAGATATGAAACGGGGTCGCGATTAAGCCTTAAACGCAAGATGATTGAACTCTTGTCATGTCGCGTCTAAGCCTTTGTGGCAGTCCGTCTAAGCCTTAATCGCAAATCAATGTCGATCTTAAAGAGCGCACCATCTGGTTTTTTTGCATGATAATTCAGAAAACTAAGCGAACCGAGAGCCAGAATCACATTTTATGCAGACAATTTTCAGGTGAACAAAAACTGACAAGTTCAGCAGTTCTTAATATATTCTTATGATGTGCATAATTTAAGGTTGCCTGTGCGAATCGACAATAAAAATATAATGTGTGTTATGATAAATAAGATATAGAGATGACGTATATCACCTCACGCAAGTACACCGGGATTGGCCGATCGACACTGCGAATCACTGCCTATCCCCTGTTTAATATTTGTTAATGAAAAAGATTTAGCGAGCGTTATATTTTGCAATCCAACATATTTTGTTACCTTTGCACCATATTATTTTAAAACATGCTTCTGTTTTGAAGCACACTCCCCATTTTAATAAATTTTACCATACACAATGTATAGCAAAGAGGAATTATTATCCAAGAGTATCTCTTCATTGGGAGATATTGCAAACGACCTTGGCATCACCCCACAAGATTACAACACCCCCGAACAACTTATATATGAAATTCTTGACAAGCAAGCAGAGAACGAAAGCAAAGCGTCCTCTTCGCCGAGACACAAGCGTACTCGCATCACCCGAAACGATACTGACCGTGTGTACTCGGTGAACGGTAAAGAAGGTGAGAATTTTGATACCAAGAATGTTAAAAACACAAACCCACAGCCACAACTCTTTAAAACAAGAGCTGAAATGAAAGCTGAAGCAGCCGCAGAGACTGACCCTCAGAAGAAGATCAAGGAGCTTGAAGCTGAACTTGAAGCACTGCCCAAGCATCGAGGTCCGAAAACAAAACAAGAAAAACAACTCATGAAAGAGATAGAAACACTCAATAAAAATATAGGCAATCAGTCGCGGGAAGAAAAGCCGACGAATCAAGCACAGCAAGAAGAGGGCGAGGATAAAGGCGAAGAGGTGATGGCACAGAATCAAGAGACGTCCGACATACCGGAAGCCAATTATACCACGGAAAGCGAGAGCAACACAGAAAAGAAAAGTGAAGCGCTCATTGCCAAGTTGCAGGCCAAGATTAATGCCCACAACGAAAACACGAATGAGGATTCTGATCCGACAGCTGCCAACGGTGTGTGGGACGGTGACCCGGGCGACGGAACTGACTTTATGGTTATGGTAGATTTGCCTATCGAAGACCATGGCATCGTGCCCAACTATGACATGTTTGACAATCCTATTACTCCCTTTGCACAATCGAATGCAACTGGATATCAGCAGCCTACACCCCAACCTTCTAATCCTCAGGCATCTTACGACTTCAACGATATTATCGAGGCAAACGGAGTGTTGGAAATCATGCCTGATGGCTACGGATTTCTGCGGTCAAGCGACTACAACTACCTATCATCGCCTGATGACATATACGTGGCGGGACAGCAAATCAAGCATTACAACCTGAAGACGGGTGACGTGGTGATGTGCCATGTGAGACCTCCACGCGAAGGAGAAAAATACTTCCCCCTGACGAGCATTGACATGATTAACGGCAGAACGCCGGCTGAAGTTCGCGACCGTATTCCGTTTGAACATCTCACTCCCCTATTCCCCGAAGAGAAGTTCACGCTCTGCGGGGATTCGAAAACCACCAACATGTCTACACGCATTGTTGATCTCTTCTCGCCCATTGGCAAAGGACAGCGTGCACTCATCGTGGCACAGCCCAAGACGGGTAAGACCATTCTGATGAAGAACATAGCCAATGCCATCGCCGCCAACCATCCAGAAGCCTATCTCATGATGTTGCTTATCGACGAGCGCCCCGAGGAGGTTACCGACATGGCACGCACCGTTGATGCGGAGGTGATTGCCTCCACCTTTGATGAACCGGCTGAGCGCCACGTTAAAATAGCAGGCATTGTGCTTGAAAAGGCAAAGCGCATGGTGGAATGTGGACACGATGTTGTGATATTCCTCGACTCCATCACACGACTGGCTCGCGCCTATAACACGGTATCTCCTGCCAGTGGTAAAGTATTGACCGGTGGTGTGGATGCCAACGCCCTGCAGAAACCCAAGCGCTTCTTTGGTGCGGCACGTAATATAGAAAAAGGTGGATCGCTCACCATCATAGCCACTGCCCTCATTGACACGGGCAGCAAGATGGACGAGGTGATCTTCGAGGAGTTCAAGGGTACGGGCAACATGGAACTGCAGCTTGACCGTTCGCTGAGCAACAAGCGCATCTTCCCATCTGTCAATCTCATTGCATCAAGCACACGACGCGACGACCTGCTACAGGACAAGACTACGCTCGACCGCATGTGGATATTGCGCAAATATATCGCCGACATGAATCCTATCGAGGCCATGAACACCATTCATGGACGCATGCAGCAAACCCACGACAACGCTGAGTTTCTGCTCTCGATGAACGGATAGACATGGGATCGCCGCTGCCGGAGAGATATTTTCTCCTCTCTGGCAGCGGGTTGGCCCTCAATCTGAAATCATTTATCAAAACCACGCTCCATGTATAAATTGAAATACTTTTTATGTTGCCTGTACTTCGTTGGTGCCAGCCTCTCGGCCATGGCACAAATGCAGTGGAACCGACAATATCAAATCTATTTCGACCAATACAAGGATATGGCCATAGAACAAATGCTGAGCCATCGCATTCCCGCCAGCATCACCCTCGCACAAGGTGTGTTTGAGAGTGCGGCTGGGCGCAGCATCTTAGCCACCCGCGGAAACAATCACTTTGGCATCAAGTGCCATGGATGGACGGGGCGGAGCATGACGCATGATGACGATGACATAGGCGAATGCTTCCGTGCATACGACAATCCCAGGGAAAGCTTCGAGGATCATAGCAAGTTTCTAACGCAAAGCCGACGATATGCTCGATTGTTCTCGCTGGACATCACTGACTACCGGGGGTGGGCACATGGTCTCAAGGCATGCGGATATGCCACTAACCCTCGCTATGCTTATAAACTCATAGAAATTATAGAGCGCTACAAACTCTATGTCTACGACCGGGCAACAACCTATGACCACTTCATGGCCAAGCGGTCGGGAGCGGCTCATCCGATACAACAGGGTTTGCCACTCCACCCCATCAAGATATTCAACAAGAACTATTACCTGATGGCTCGTGAGGGAGACACTTTTAAATCCATCGGGAAGGAAATTGAGATATCCGGACGAAAGATAGCCAAATACAACGAGCGTAACTATCACGACGTGCTCCACGCCGGAGAGATAGTCTATCTGAAGAAAAAAAGAAAACGCGCTTCTAAAATTTACAAGAACAAGCCTCACGTGGTGCAACCCGGCGAAAGTATGTATGACATCTCACAGCGTTATGGCATCAGGCTGAAGTATCTCTACAAGAAAAACAACCTTTCGCCAGACCATCAGATAAGAGTGGGCGAACGGCTAAGAGTGTATTGATAGCGCGCAAGCCCCTTTGGCTCTGACTAAAAGAACCCTATTCTAACAAAAAAGACATCGTATAATGAGAAAGCTCTTACTTGTTGCCACTATTCTCCTGCTGGCAGGTAGCAGGGTTGTCGCACAGGATTTTAACCGGTTTTTTCAAGACAAAACCCTGAGGATAGACTATATGTTCTCGGGTACCCATAACACGCAGCACATTGCTGTAGACGAGTTGTTGGTGGAACCTCGGTGGTATGGCAAGCGGAAACGACTGGCCGAAATTCCGGTGGAAGGCAACGGACAGATCACTGTGCGTGATCACAAGACACAAGAGGTGATCTATCGCAATTCGTTCTCCACCCTCTTCCAGGAGTGGCAACAAGAACCCGAAGCGCTGTATACGGAGAAGGCTTTCGAGAATGTGTTTCTTGTGCCCATGCCCATAGATACGGCCGACATTACCATCGAATTGCGCGACAACCGTCGTCGTATCTCAACCTCTCTCACCCACCGGGTGGTGCCTACGGACATTCTCATCCGACCCATCGGTTGTCGCCACGTCACACCCTTTGAGGTGTTGCAACAGGCCAGCGACACCACTAATTGCATCCACCTGGCCTATCTTGCCGAGGGCTACCGACCCGAGGAGATGAATATGTTCATAGCCGATGCTCGCACAGCTATGGAAGCTCTCTTTGCCCATGAGCCCTACAAGAGCATGCGCCAATGGTTTAACATTGTGGCCGTGAAGTCTCCATCGATGGAAAGCGGAGCCAGTGAGCCGGGCAAGGGCGTCTGGAAAAACACAGCCCTACGCTCCCACTGGGACACCAACTACAGCGAGCGATACCTCACCACAAGCCATCTCAAGGACATGCACGACCTACTGGCCGGCACACCCTACGAGCATATCCTCGTACTGGTCAACTCTGATCGGTATGGCGGCGGTGGGATTCTTAACTCCTATATTCTCTCAACGATGCACAACCAATGGTCAAAGCCTGTCGTGGTGCATGAGTTTGGCCATAGTTTCGCTGGCCTGGCTGACGAGTATGCCTACGAGGGAGATGAGGTGAACATGTATCCACTCGATGTGGAACCATGGGAAAAGAACATCACCACCAAAGTAGATTTCCATGGAAAGTGGGAGAATCT